>Ga0265295_1009223_pt1 | contig 10632 bp, 9 predicted proteins | sample Munlansysbiofilm_FD_192503 | JGI IMG/M metagenome (GOLD analysis project Ga0265295, IMG submission 192503) | Leachate microbial communities from a municipal landfill in Southern Ontario, Canada - Methane capture system biofilm | ecosystem: Engineered > Solid waste > Landfill > Unclassified ... | reverse complement strand
TTGATGGTAGAACCTACTGAAAGTGAGCCTTTGGCCGAGTTAGATCGCTTTGTTGAGGCAATGATCTGCATTCGTAAAGAGATTGAACAAATTGAAAATGGTGAAGCTGAAAAAGGCAATAACGTAATCACACATGCACCACACACCGCAGAAATGCTGATAACTACGGATTGGAATTTCCCATATAGCAGAGAGAAAGCTGCTTTCCCGATGAAGTCGGATTTGGTGGATAAATATTTCCCGCCGGTAACACGCCTTGATGAAGCTTATGGCGACAGAAATCTGATGTGTGTTCTTACACCTACTGAGGATTACATAAAATAATAGTCATTTTTTAGGGTTTGACTATTTACAAAAATGACCGGCATTTAGCCGGTCATTTTGCTTTAAAAGAAGTTTATTTTGTGTTTACATGGCGTTCAAACACTTCTTGATTTTTTGCCAGGTACCTTCAATATCATGATCGAGGCCTACGCTAAAGCGCACCAAACCTTCGGAAAGACCCATCTCTCTTTGGATTTCTTCCGGAACTTCTGATGAGGTGCTTTTACCACTATTGCTGAATAATGTTTTAAAATATCCCAGGCTAACAGCAAGATAGCCTACATCTTCCAGCTCCATCATTTCCATCAGCTTGCTGGCTCTGTCACTGGTTTCCATGTCGATGGCAATCATTCCGCCAAATCCAAAGTCAGGATGCATCAGCTTTTTCATCAGTTCATTGCCTTTGCTTTCGGGCATACCGGGATAATTATATTTTAAGCCGGCGTCTTTGAATTTTTTGGCCAAAAACATCGCGTTATAGCTGTGCTGCTTCATGCGGATATGCAGCGTATGCAGGTTTTTGAGGATACTTGTGCTTCTGAAAGGGTCAAGCACAGGCCCAAGCAGCATAGCGGTTCCGGAGTTCACGTCGATCAGGCTGTTGATAAATTTGCCGTCGGCACAGATAGCACCAGCCACACAGTCGTTTTTGCCGTTCACAAATTTTGTGAGGCTATAAACTACCACATCAGCGCCGAGTTGAGCCGGAGCAAAAATCATGGGAGTAAATGTATTGTCAACCACCAGTTTGATATTGTGTGCTTTGGCAATTTTTGAGAGCTCAGGTACATCGCTGATTTGCAACAACGGGTTCGTCATTGTTTCTGTATAAATCATTTTGGTGTTTGGCCGCATTGCTTTTTTTACAGCCTCCAAATTGGTGATATCCAGAAATGTAACTTCAATATTGTAGCGTGGTAGCCAGTTTTTCATAAAGGCGAAGGTGCCGCCATAGGTCGTCATGCTCGAGATGATATGGTCGCCTGATTGACAGATTCCTAAAATTGCAGTGGTGATGGCACCCATGCCGCTTCCTGTTACCCAGCCCATTTCGGTGCCTTCCATGGCTGCCAGGGCATCAGCAAGGTATTTATTGCTTGGATTCCAATGTCTGGAATACAGAAAACAGCCTTCTGCTTCACCATGAAAAGTGTCAACCATGGTTTTTGCTTGCATAAAAGTGAAGGTGGCCGAATCAGTAACGGAGGGGTTTACATCGCCAAATTCCCCAAATTGTTTGAGGTTTTGAATGTTTGTTGCCGGATCAAATTTCATAGCTAATATTTTTAAAAAGTTATTGCTACAAATTTACGAAATTGTACATTATCAGGCTTCAATTTGATAATATGTTTGTGAAATAGATATAATATTTTAAAATTATAAGTAAACTTGCATTTTCTTATAAAAAATGTAAGTTTAACCCTAAAATTTATGTAATGAGCTTTCAACTTGATTTATTAGACAAACGAATTTTGAGCTTGCTGACTCAAAATGCCAGGCTGCCTTTTGTCGAAGTAGCGCGCAGATGTCGTGTTTCGGGTGCTGCTGTGCATCAGCGTGTGGCGCGGATGCTGGAAGCCGGCGTTATTTCCGGCTCGCAGTTTAACCTCAGCCCAAGTGGATTGGGTTTACTGACTTGCGCGTTTATCGGTATTCAAGTGAATCTGGTGGCCAACAGCACCCACGATGAAGTCTTTGAAAAGATCCAGCAGATTCCTGAAATTGTTGAATGCCATCATATTAGCGGAAAATATTCTTTGCTCGTGAAGATTTATACCCAGAATAATGAGCACCTGAAACGTATCATCGTTGAAAAAATCCAGTCGATTCCAGAGATTTCCTTCACGGAAACCTTTATCAGCCTCGAAGCCGGTTTTGAACGACCTTTGCCGCTATTGTGAGGAATTGGATTTCGTTTGATGTCGGTAATTGACTAATTTTGTCCACTTATTTCAGAATTATGAGAACATTATTTATAAGTGGAATTTTGTTGCTCTTTATTGTTGTTCAATTGTGGCAGGGTAGCAATGCCCGACACACCATTGATGGCGATGGTAGTGGCTATTACTCCTATCTCACAACGGTTTTTCGCTATAAAACAACGGATTTTAAATCGGTTTTTGAATACGAAAAAACCCGTCGTGGCCTGGATTATATGGGTCATTATTTCCATGAATACAACGGTAAGGTTGTTAATAAATACTATGCCGGAACGGCAGTGCTTATGATGCCTTTTTACGGTATGGCGAGTCTTTTGTCGAAGCTTGCCAATATGCCTATTGATGGCTATAATATTCTTTTTCAGTATGCTGTGGCTTTTGCTGCGGCTTTTTACCTCGCGGTTGGACTGCTGCTGGTTAATGCGCTACTTAAAACTTTCGCGATCAATAAGCCCATTCGCGTGCTAACACTGCTAAGTTTGTTGCTGGGCACCAATTTGTTTTATTACGCCTTCATGCATCCGGCGCACTCACATGTTTATTCTTTCGCTGCTATTGCAGGATTTGCTTATTTTGCACGACTATTTATGCTTCATGGAAATACTAAAGCCTTGTATAGCATGAGTTTAATGCTTGGTATCGTGGCTTTGATAAGACCAACGAATTTGATGATAGTTTTGCTCATCCCATTTTTTGCAGCTGACTTTCAAACTGTAAAACAGCGTTTTATAAGTTTTTTTAAAAAGCCATTGGTGACTTTTTGGGCTTTGTTTTTCTTTTTGATGTTTTTCTCTATTCAAATAATATTCAACTATTTACAGACTGGAGAATTTATTTTATATACCTATAAGAATGAAGGTTTTCACTTTTTGCAGCCGGCAACATGGTCTTTTTTGTTTAGTTATCGCAAAGGTTTTTTCGTTTATACCCCGCTGATGCTGCTGCTGTTTTCAGGGGTTATCGTGTTGTATCGTCACTCGAAGTTTCAAACATACTGGTTTTTAGGTTTTTTAGTGGTGTTGGTGTATATCCTTTCATCGTGGTGGAACTGGTTTTTTGGCGACAGCTTTGGCATGCGTGCTATGATTGATTACTACCCCATTTTCGCCATTTTATTGGCTTTGGGCTATAGTGCCTTATTGAAAATCAGAGCAGGAAAAATCTTTTTATCAGTATTTCTGCTGCTGGTTGTTCCCTTGAATTTGGTGCAGGCTTATCAATATGAAGTGGGCATTCTTCACCCTGACTCAATGACTAAAGAGAAATATTGGCATGTTTTCTTTAAGACTGATAAAGCATACCGAAACGTATTGGGCAGCCAGCCAGAGCCGGTTTTCAAGTCGCTGAGTAGTTATAAGCATTTAGACTTTTATATGGATATGGAGTCCGTTTCGCCGGTTTGGACTAGCAATGGTATTCAGCTTTCGGGTGAGGCGCATTCGGGTATGTATTTGGCGCAGATAGACGAAAAAAACGCCTTTAGTCCAACGTTGGTATTGGCAAATTCGCATCTTTTAAGTACAGAAAGTGCCATGTATGTGTCAGCACATCTAATGTATCGTGAGTTAAAAACTAATGCCGCTGCAAAAGCGATAATGGTTTATGCAGCAACCAATAAAAGTAATCAACTTGTATTTTATAAGTCGCAAAAAATCAAGCAATTGCCCGACGAAACCACAAATAGTTGGCGCTATGCTGAGTTTGGAATGAAAGTTCCTGCCTGGAACAGTGAAGTGTCGCAGGTGAAGGTGTATATCTGGAATCCCGATGGCACAGCATTTCAGCTTGACGACTTCGCCGTAAATATTTATTATAAAGAAATAGAAATAGAATTAGATGAGTAGAGAAGATCGTTTTTATAAGTTCAATACTAAACTTAAAGAAGGAGAGGACTTTTATCTCGAAAAGGGCTTTCGGGTAATGACTAAACATTTCTTAATCAAGCGCGGTTACTGCTGTGGAAACGGTTGTCGGCATTGTCCCTATCATCCCAAACACACTAAAGGAAATACCGTTCTGGCCGATTAGTATTCACTGAAAAAGTTTTTTTGTATAGCATTATACCCGAACTAATAATATGAAAAAAGAAGATTGCTTTTATTTTGGAAAAGTCGTTAAGACCCACGGCATCAAAGGAGAAATAAGTATTCGTATCGATGCGGACGAGCCCACGGCTTATCTCGATTTAAAATATATGCTTATTGAAATTACCAATAAGTTGGTGCCTTTTTTTATCGAATCATTTAAAATTTTGGGAAACAAAGCTTATGTAGCCCTTGATACGGTTAACACAATCGAATTGGCCTCATCTTTTGCGGGCAAGGATATTTATTTACCCTTAGAGCTGCTGCCAAAACTGAATGAAGACCAGTTTTATTTTCATGAAATCGGAGGTTACAAAATTATTGATGAAACTGAAGGTCTGATTGGTGAGCTTGAGCAAGTGCTTGAATATCCCAATCAATCGCTGTTTCAAGTATTTAAGGAGGACAAAGAAATCCTGATTCCTATTCAGGATGAAATTATCAAGAAGGTGGATAAAAAAAATAAAACGATTTATATTCAAGCTCCGGAAGGGCTTATCGATCTGTACCTAAATAGTTAATGACTGCCAGACCGTTTCATTTTAAGCGTTTCAGCCTCTTTCACCATCAATCGACAATGAAAGTAGGAACTGATGCCATTTTACTTGGTGCGTGGATTCCTCTTAAAAGTGTAAAAACCGGCCTGGACATTGGAACGGGCTGTGGTATTCTTGGTTTGATGCTTTCGCAACGTGCTGTTCCTAAGCTTGATGCTGTTGAATTGGATGAGTTATCTGCTGCCGAAGCAAAATACAATTTTAATAGCTCTCAATGGCATGATCAACTACAAGTTTATTGCATGGATATCAGGCGGTTCGCTGACGAATTTCCAACTAAGCGCTATGATTTAATTGTATCAAACCCACCATTTTTTGTCAACAGTTTTAAAAGCGTCCAGCAGCGCAAAAATCAGGCGAGACATACCGATAGTTTGAGCTTTGAAGAGCTGACAACAGTTGTTAAAAAATTACTTAATCCCACGGGTACTTTTGCTGTAGTATTGCCATTCAAAGAAAGCTTGGATTTTGTTGAAACAGCTGAATCTATTGGCTTATACGTTAATGCCAGGCAATTGATTATTCCGGTTGAAGGCCGTCCGGCTAACCGGATAAACCTGCTTTTCAGCTTAAATCCTGTGGGTGAAATCCAATCAGAAAACTTTACAATTCGAAATGCCCAAGGCGATTTTGCCGATCAATATAAGTTGGCGTTAAAGGATTTTTATTTAGGCCTGTGAACTACGCTTTTTAAACCCCAAAGGGTTTAAAAACCTTTGGGGTTTAGTATATAACTCATTATTGATTAATACTTTGTCTAGATTTTTGATTGTGTTCTATGACCAGTGGGATTTGTTCTGCCTTGATGCGTTTCGCGATTATTTTCCGCTCCTTGTTCAGCACATAAATAACAGGTGTTCCATAAATGTCATACAAATCGTGGAAATCTTCCGTCATACTCTTCATACCATTAACATTAACCCAATTGAGTTTGTTCTCGACTATATAGTTTTTCCAGCCGGGAAAATTTGCTGTAGTAGCAATGGCAAATACTTCAAAACTCTTGTTCTCATCATTGTAAAGTTCTTTTAATACCTTGATTTCTTTTTTACAAACACCGCAATCATGGTCCCAGAAAAACAAAACTAAATATTCAGTTTTGATGTCTTTAAAAGACCGAAAACTATCGGTGGTATCCACAAGCCAGAGATCTGGAGCCGGTGAGCCGAGGGTAAGCTTGCGGATTTGGTCAGCACGGCTCATTATTTTTTCTTTAACAGAAGGCGATGTGTTGGTAATTTCTAAGTTCGCGAAATACTTGTCGGCCAAATGAATAAATACCTGATCCAAACCCATAATTTTTGGGTTTTGATACTGATCTGTAAAGTGCCAGATTAAATAATCCCTCATCACTTTATTTCCGTGCGTCTTTTCAATCAGCTTGTCTATTTCCTGACTAATTGTATCGGGTATTTGTGGTAGCAATTTCTCGAAATATTGCTCTAATTTACTGTTGATTATTGGGGTTCTCAAAAGACGTTCGTCTGAAAGATCAATGGTATTCCAGAAGTTTGCCTTGTAATAATAGTAGGCTGCTTTTTGGTCTTGTTGCAGGCTTTCCGGCACTTGCGGCTCGTTCATCGCCGACAATATTTTACTAAAAAGACTGTCAGGGTATCGTGTAATTATATCATTTTTAAGGCTATCTAACCTGGTCAATAACACATCGCGTTCCGGCTGCTGATCCGGGTTCTGTGGCAATTGTTGCAGCTGCCCGTAAATGGCATTGCTTTGCAGCATTTGCTCGAAAAATAAACTTGTCATGATGCTTCCTTCACATTTTATGCCACCACTTTCCGTTGAGGAGTTGCTAATGATGGTAAACTGTTGATCGTTTTCAAGCAGAAATTCCATTAATCGGGTCTTTTTTGCATCAACAAGCAGGTAAATTCCAGCGGGATAATTGTCAGTGGCACGGTAGTTTATCAGTCCGTCTTTAGCGAAAGCGGTATCAACCATTTGAAATTTATCGCCATAATACCGGGCCAAATAATAGGCGCTGTCGTTGGCCTGTTCAAGTTGTATGTTGATATTAACCTGTGCCTTTGCTTGAAATGCAGCAAGAAGCAGAAAAACGGCTAAGAGTTTTTTTAAGATGGGTGTAAACATAGCTTTTTAGATCAATACGATTTTTTTATTGGGGCAGCAAATATACAAGCTTTGCGGCAGGCAAAGGCGGAGTGGAGTGCCATCTTATGTTAAAAAATGTTTTTTGGTGGAAAGATTCTTGTTGCACGAGTTCATCTCGCGGTAGGGGAAGGGGTTTGAAAGGCAGAACTTCAAAACGTCGAATAAAAAGACAGAAATAATTTTTGTAATAATCTAATATATAGTAGGTTGTGTCACGGATTTGAAATCCGTGCCATATTAAAACACAATCAATCAGCTATTTGAAACAAGTCATATTTTGAAAACCGGATTTGAGCGGCAGCTGATTACTGACTTTTTAACGTCCGGAAGGACTTCAAAACATCTAATATCGAACCTAAATTTCGTCTACTTTTTCAAGGTTTCCATGTCCTCTTGTTTCGGACGATGGAATTTTGATTAGGAGTTTGTAGCTTTTGAACGTCGACAGGACTTCAAAACCTTGATGGAATGATGAGAAACACCCATTTAACATTTTGAAATACAGTGTGATATGGTATGAGTTGCTCCTTGATAGGTTCAATACAGACATATCCACTCTAGCTATAAGAGCCTGTCAATTTTCGATCGCTACTTCCTACTAACAAACTTCAATTTCCACCCGAATCAATTTATACTTGAATTTATTGCCACAAGCATTCGTGCGGCAGCACTTTTCTCTTATCAGAACAAAATACTTTTTGGCCGACAACTTTTCTACATCCCACTGTTCAAAATTATTGCGTAGATTTGGTCATAATTTAAGTGAAAACACCCTCAAAATACATCATAAAAATATGAAAGTTAACATAATGTTGAGCGCCTTTTAGTAATTTTTTTGAAAAAAATGAAAATATAAATAACACAATAACAGCTTCTTGCAAATTAAATAAAAAAAAGTTTGATTTTTTTTCAAAAAAAGTGATGCACTTTCACGTTTTTGGACATATTAAGGGTGAAGAGAATGGTAGTTCTTCAAATTTTAAAAAAATGATTTATGAAACGATTATTATTTACGGTAGCGTTTAGTTTGAGTGCTTTTCTTTTGATAGGTCAGCATTATGTTGACGGCACACTGCTTTACCACCAAAAGTCGGAATATCCAATTCCGGAAGTGGAGGCCACTTTATATGATGCGTCGGGAAGTGTTGCTGGTGTAACAACAACTGACGAAAATGGTTATTTTTCATTTGACGATGTGCCGGAAGGCGTTTATCAGCTGGGTTTTGAAACAAATCTGGCTGGTGCTAATGTTGGTGTCAACGACGCACTAAACGTGTTATACCATATCCTTGGAATTCGTAGTTATACGCCCATGCAATTGCTTGCAATGGATGTAACAGCTAATGGTCAGGTAAATATGGCCGATTTCAACTTTATTCTTATCCAGTATTTTATCTTCGGTAGGGATTTTCCTGCCGGTGATTGGGTGTTTGAAGATGTTGAAGTAAGCACTTCCAGCAGAGAAGGAGCCATCACAATTGGAGGCAGCCGGACAGGGGATACAGAGGGTGCTCTGGTGCCTACAGGTCGTGACATTAACCTGCCTTATCAAATTGAAAATGGGGGCTTTGCTTACGTGACAAAAGGCGATTTAGTAGAGCTTCCTTTGAGCCTGAAGGCAATAAACCAGGAATTTATGGGCTATGGGCTTGTTATCACTTTCGACCCAAGTTTGGTTGAACTCGTAAATGTAGAACCCGCCGGTACGGATGCACAATATAGTGTGAATGGAAATGAAATCAGGATGAGCTGGCTTAATACAGCCCTAAATCCTGAAAACATCCAACAGGAAACCCTGGCAACTTTTACGGTTCGTTTGTTAACGGATATGCTTCCTGCTGATGGAAATGTTTTCGCAGTGCAAGCAGAAAGCCATGTTATCAATACTACAGGTGAAAAAATACCCTATTTGGGTTTTGAAATGCCCGGTATCAAAAGCACGAACCCCATAAGCTTTGCTGTTTATCCCAATCCTGCTACAGATATCGCAAGACTGTCTTTTGAGCTGGAAGACGCATCTATGCTCGAATTGAATATTTTTAATACAAGTGGTCAGCTTGTTGATCAAATTCGTTTTAACGGAATAAAAGGCCTGCAAACAAAGCAAATTAGTGTGGCAACACTTCCTGCAGGACATTATCAGTTGGTCCTCATTTCTTCGAAAAACAAACAAATCCTTGTTAAGCAAAAGCTACTCATCCATTAGTGTTTTGTTTAGTAAACTGATAGCGTGGGGGAAGTACAAACTTTCCCCACTTTTTTTTATCATTTGTGTTGTTACAACTCAAACTTCTTCTCTTTTTTACTACTTTCGTGGCTTTAACCCAAAAGGGAATGCTTGTTAAATTGCGCTTGTTGCTTTTATTGGTCGTTTTCTTTTTAACCGGATTTTATACCGCTGCTTTGCCGTATAATACAGTTGCTGCGGTGAATGATTTTACCGTGTACAAAAACTTAGCCATGCGCTTCAGTAGCCAGACTGAATCAGACAGCGCGATTTTATATTTTCAAAAAGCTCTTGCGGAATCAACAGAAATTGACAGTACGGCTACTGTTTTGCTTTATATTGCTGAAGAATACCGTACCAGTGGGAGTAAAGAAATGGCGTTAAAAATTATTTCGCAACTTGAAGTTATTATTGGTAAGGAAGAATATACGAACAAGCAATTGGTCTATCAATTTTTGCACTTAAAAGGGAAAATCTATTCCGACACAGGACGCTATCAGGAAGCCATTGTTTTATTTGATTCTGCCATACAGTTTATTGAAGATAATATTGGCAGAGATGCACCCGGTTTAGTTAAAATTGTCAATTATAAAGGGGTTACAGCCTATTTTCTGGGAAATCAGGAGATGGCAATGCAAGCCTATAAGAAAGCCTTGCATATAGCACTTAAAAACGGGATGAAGAATATTGATCTGGCAGATATTTTTCAGAATATTGGTATTGGATTTATATATAAAGGCAGTTTTGACAGCGCGCTTTTTTACCTTAATCAATCGAAAAACTTGTACGAAGAGCTTTTTGAAGAGGATGATCCTGTTCTGAGCGGTTTCTACATCAATTACGGCAGAATATTAAGCATGGTAGGTGATGTAAGCAAAGCTTATGATTATTACCTGAAGGCCGAAAAAATAATGGATTTACACACTGCGAAGAATGACATTAAGCGAGGTCATCTACAGGTAAATATTGGTAGTTTTTTGCACTTAAGAAACGACTATGAAAAAGCATTAATTTATTTTCTCAACGCTCGTCAAATTTATATAGAAAACTACCCTTCAAATCACCCCATGAATTTTACAGTTGCTAACAATCTGGCTACTATTTACAACCAGCTTGGTAACTATGATAAGGCGCAACAAATTGCCAGTGAGGCTCTTGAGCAAGTAACAAGTCCAATCACAAAAACGCAATTAATCAGAAATATTGCTCATGCACAGGCAGGTAAAAACCAACAGGAATTGGCTATTAAAAGTTATCTTAAGGCCATTGAAATATCAAATACTGAGCTGGGAGAAGAGCATTTTGAAACCGCTAATTCATTTGTTATTTTAGCTGATTATTATTGGAAGCTTGCCAACTATAAGGAAGCT
>Ga0265295_1009222_pt1 | contig 10632 bp, 11 predicted proteins | sample Munlansysbiofilm_FD_192503 | JGI IMG/M metagenome (GOLD analysis project Ga0265295, IMG submission 192503) | Leachate microbial communities from a municipal landfill in Southern Ontario, Canada - Methane capture system biofilm | ecosystem: Engineered > Solid waste > Landfill > Unclassified ... | reverse complement strand
AAAAGACGAAACGGGGGATTCTCAAGCTGTGCCAAGGTTGCCGGATAACTCTCCATGCCATAAAAACAGGCCTTGACCTTTCCATCGGAAAGGAAACTGAGCATGCGATCAAGGCGTGTTCTCCCTCTCCCCAAGCGTCTGAGCAGCGACGGGAGCGAGGGGTCCTGGCGCACAAGATGCATTTTCTCTGCAGTAGTGAGAGGCAGGAGGCTGATGGCAAGCAACACGGAGAGCTTCATACCAGAGAAGCGCGAAGTCACGTCCCTTTGCTTCAGAACATCCCAACCACAACCTTGAGCAGCAGGATGGCAAGCACAAAGAGCATAACCGGCTTGACGACCTTCACCCCGACCGTAAGGGCGAGGGAGCTGCCCAGATACCCACCGACGATGGCACTGAGCGCACAGGGAATGGCAATGGAGAAGTCGATCACCCCATGGCGGAGGAAGACGGCCAACGCTGCCACGTTGGAAGCCAGATTGACCACCCGGGCCGTACCGCACGCTTTCAAGAGATCCATCCCCAGCACCGAGGTGAAGATCAGGGTGAGAAACATCCCGGTTCCCGGTCCGAAAAAGCCATCATACATACCCATGACCAAGCCGGTGAGCATGCCCAAAAGCACGGCAAAAAGCTTGGAACGGCTCTTTGCTTGTCCGAAATCGGGCTTGAGCATCATGAACAGGGCAAGGGCCGGCACCAGAAACACCAACAGATAGTTCAGATACGTGGAAGCATACCGGGTAGCCAGCAGTGACCCGATTCCCGAGCCGAGAAAACTGAAGATGATGGCTACCACTCCGACCAGAAGGGAGACTTGCTTGTGGGCGAGATAGCGGATGGAAGCGATGAGCGTCCCACTGGAGGATGCGAACTTATTGTTCCCCAGTGCTGTATGTGGGGGAAGCCCCACCGCAACGTACGCGGTGAGCGTGATCAGCCCACCGCCACCGGCAATCGCATCGACGAAGGAACCGAAGGCAATGATGGGACACAGCAACCAGAGGACACTCACGACAGATCCTCATCATTCTTGTGGAAACGGCGATATGCATCCTGCAAGGCAGTGGTATCCACATGGGTATAGATTTGGGTTGTCTTGATATCACTGTGTCCAAGCAACTCCTGGACACTGCGCAAGTCCGCTCCGCCCTCCAGCAGATGCGTGGCAAAGCTATGGCGCAGGGTGTGGACCTTTGCCTCGATATCAGTGAGATCCGTATAGTACATGAAGCGTTTGTAGACTGCCTGACGAGTGAGCTTCTGCCCCCTTCGTCCGACGAAGAGAGCCTTTACCGATCGCTTTGAGCCGACCAGACAGGGACGCACTTCCTTCAGATACGCGTCCAAGAAAGAATGAGCTACCTCCCCGACAGGAAGAATCCTCATCTTGCCCCGCTTGCCGAGCACCCTGAGATACCGATCCTGGTAGTCGGTCAGCTCAAGGTTGCATGCTTCGCTGATTCTCAGCCCGCATGAGTAGATGAGCTCAAACATGGTTCGGTCGCGAAACCCCAGGACATCGGAGGTGTCGATGCTCTCAAGCAAGGTTTCCACCTCTTTGAGGGAGGCTACCTTGGGGAGCTGGACGGGTTGATGGGCACGCGGAATCTGCAAGACAGGATTGTCGATGCGGATTTTTTGCAGTTGGAGATAGGTAAAGAAGGAACGGAGTGCAGATAGCAATTTCGAGACACTTCGATCACTGAGCTCTCTCTGGACGACCTGCATCTGGATGTAGGTCTCAATCTGGTGGGCTTCCACGGTCTGGAGGTCCACCTTCTGCTCAAGAAGCAAGCGCACCTCGTGCTCGTATACAGATTGCGTCGCCTCGCTGAGGCGACGCTGCAGGCCAAGATAGTCTCGATACTCCTCAAGGAGGAGAAGGGAGGCAGGATCAGCCATGATTATTTGTCATCCGGCTTGTTGCGCGAATAGCGCAGGACCGCTGGGATCGTATAGTCGTTGGTGTTCGTATTCGGTCCCTTGCCAAGTTGCTTCTGCAAATCCTGCCAACGGTTCACCTGGATGGCTCCAACATCACCTTCAGCATCCGTCTGTTTCTTTGCTGCGGGGGTCAGCTCATCTTCCTTGGGCTCATTCACCTTTGCAGAGGCATAGCGCCGCTTGACCATATCCATGTCTGCAAGCTCAGCACCGACCACATCTTCCTTCCGCTCGAAGCCCGTTGCCACAACCGTCACCTTGATGCGATCCCCGAGTTCAGGGTTGAATGCCTGTCCGGCGATTACCAAAGCGTCTTCCGCACACTTCTCGGTGACCAGCTCAACGACATCCTGATACTCCTGCAAGGTAAGGTTGTCACTGCCCGCAAGGTTCACCAGCACACTCTTCGCCCCTTCGATGCTTGCATTCTCAAGCAAGGGATTGCTGATGGCCTGACGCGCTGCGTCAACGGCACGATTCGCTCCCTCTCCAAAGCCGATGCCCATCAGGGCATCGCCCTTCCCCTTCATGACGGTTCGCACGTCAGCGAAGTCGATGTTGATCTCCCCCGGTTCGGTGATGAGCTCACTGATACCCTGAACGCCCATGTACAGCACCTCGTCTGCCATCAGGAAGGCCTGTTTGATCGGGGTGTTGTTTTCCACCACCTTGAGCAGGTACTGGTTGGGGATGATGATCAGGGTATCCACCTGCTTGCGCAATTTCTCGATACCCGATTGGGCAAGCATCAGTTTCTTCTTCCCTTCGAAGGCAAAGGGAGTGGTAACCACTGCAACGGTCAATGCATTGCAGCTCTTGGCAATCTCAGCTACGACAGACGCAGCACCGGTACCGGTGCCACCGCCCATACCGGCGGTGATGAAGACCATGTCGGCATTCTCAATCTCACGACGAATATCTTCCTTGCTCTCCTGTGCAGCTTTCTCTCCGACCTCAGGGATACCACCGGCTCCGAGCCCCCCGGTCAACTCCTTGCCGATTGGGATGCGGATTTGTGCATTGGATCGCTGGAGGGCCTGCATATCGGTATTCATGGTGACAAAATGCACCTTCTTCAAGCCGCTGGCGATCATGCGGTTCACCGCATTGCCACCGGCTCCTCCTACCCCGATCACTTTGATGATCGTGGAGGTGGCCTGCTCGTCCTGGACCATATCCTCTACTTCAAACATTCCAAAATCCATAGCCTATTCCTTTGCCCTGCGGCTCTCTTAGAACAATGTCCTGAAAAAATCACGGAGCTTCGAGGAGGCTCCACCCTCTTTCCGCCGCACCCTGTCCTTGCGGGCTTTCGGAGAAGTTCCCGACTCACGGACTTTGCGTGCCTCGCTCTTGAGCAGCCCCAACACCGTGGTGTACTGGGGGCTGATGTACGAGCGATCCAACCCCCCGATAGCCTCGGGGAACCCAAGGCGAGCAGGGAGCCTGAATATTTCGCTGGCAAGCTCAGTCACGCCGCTGAGCAGCGCACCACCACCTACCAACACCACCCCGCCACCGAAGGAACCCTGCACCTGTGCTTTCTCAAGGTCACTCTGCAAGCGGGAGAAAATCTCCGCCATCCTGGGCTCAATGACCTTGCTCAGTTCTTTCTTCGGCATCTTGATCGGAGGAAGTCCCCCAACTTGCGGGATGAGAATCATATCTTCACTGGAAACCGAGGGCACATAGCTGTGCCCGCTCTCACATTTGATCTGTTCAGCAGCAGCACGGGTCTTGTTGAGGATGTAGGCGATATCGTTGGTGACAGCCTCGCCTCCCAAGTTCACACCCCCGGTGTACACCGGCGATCCATTGGTGTATGCAATCATATTGGTGATGCCGCTTCCGATATTGATGAGGATGGTCCCCATCTCCTTCTCCTCGCTGCTGAGCACCACCTCACTGTCAGCAAGGCTCTGCAGCACGAGGCGCTGCACGGTCAGACCGGAGCGTTGGATGCATTTGCGTTCATTCTGGCAGATGGCCGAGGACGCGGTGACGATAAGCACCCTGCTTTCGAGTCGGTGTCCGAGCATATCGATCGGATCCTTGATACCCATCTGGCCATCTATCTGGAAGTCCTGCACCAAGGTGTGCAGTATTTCCCTGTCCTGGGGAAGCTCAAAAGCACGGGCGACCTCGAGACTTCTAAAGATGTCTTCGCGCTTGATCTCCTGGTCCTTGCTGTTGATGCCTACCACGCCGGTGCTGGGGATGCCGATGATGTTCTCTCCCCCAATGCCGATGATGACCTCACTCATCTCCGCTCCTGCCTGGAGCTCGGCCTCATTGATCACCGTCTGGATCGTTTTCAGCGTCTGTTCAATATTGACGATTGAACCGGCACGGACCCCTTCGCTCGGATGCTCACAGATGCTATCGACCATCAACTGGCCTTCACGGCTCACTGAGCCGATTACGCATCTGGTCCGGCTGGAGCCGATATCCAGTCCCATCAACATTTTATCTCCAGCCATTACAGCAACCCCCTTATGGTCGGTCTCATTACCTCTGCACCAAGCCCTCTCGATAGAGGTCATATCGCCTGGTCGGTGAGCTGAGGAAGGAAAGCGCATCCTGTTGGTCCTGCTGGACCACAAGCATGGCTGCTTGCACAAGGTGTGCACCCACAGGCTCCCTCACCCAAATCTGGGCATTCAGGGACGAGAGTTCCAGAACCATCTTTCCAAAGCTGTTACTACTATTATTATCGTATTTTATCCTAGTTATCAAGGAGGTTTTGCCTTCGAGGGACCTCGCCAACCCCATTACCTGGGCAAACCCTTCATCAATCCCATGACGGGCCATCATCTGTGCGTAGGAACGGGGAACCTCGATGGTAAGCACGACCTTCTTCCAAGCGGAAACATCCCTACTGTCCAGCGGTACCAAAGCCTCGCCTTCCACCAGATAATTGACTTGCCCGTCTTCGGTTTGCACCAATGCCAAGGCGTCGACAAGGGTGAGGTCCACCATGAGGGTGGAGGGCAACGCTCGTTTCAGCTGTGCCTTGCGTACCGGGCCGAAGGACTCAAGGCGAGCCTCTTCTTTTCCCAGATTCAAAGCGAAGAGGGAGGTTCCTACCAACGCGGATAGATACTGTGCAACCTCAGTGGGAACCTGTTCGCTTCCTTGGTGTGCGGTTACCTGAACAGAGCTGATCATACACTGGGGAATGGAGCGCAGGGTGAACAGCAGCAGCAACACAAGCAGAGGGAGCAGCAAAAGGACCATCTTGGTCTTCATGCTTATCCACCTCATGGGCGTTCACCCTCATCAGGGAACAGGATTGCCTTGCGTTCCCCCTCATCAAGCGAACTTTTCAGCAAGGGGATCTTACCGCTACTGATCAAGAGGATTCGGTAGAGAATTGAACAGGAGGTCAACACAATGAAGAGGTTCGTACCCCCTTGGCTGAAGAAAGGCAAAGGGATGCCGGTGGGGGGAAGCAAGGCTGTCACCACTCCCAGATTCAGGATTGCCTGGAAGAGTATCATGCTCGTCAGTCCGAACGCCGTGAGGCTGAGAAAGCGGTCACGGTCGCGCATCCTTGCCGCAGCGTTGTAGCCAAGGATGGCAAGCATGGCGAACAGGGCCAGGATGAACGCACAACCGGCAAGCCCGATCTCCTCGCACATGGAAGCAAAGATGAAATCACTCTGCACCTCAGGAAGCAACCCCAGCTTGTAGGTGCCGTTTCCCAAGCCGACCCCGAACAGGCCTCCCCTCTGGATAGCCTTCAAGGAGGTGGTGACCTGGTAGTTCATGCCCACCGGATCAAGGGAGGGAAACAGAAAAGATACGATGCGCTTGATCCGATACGACTGGGAGAAGAGTCCTACCATGGCAGGAGGAATGAGGAATGCGAAGATGATGAGCAAGGTGGAGATCTTCAATCCGCTGGCAAGCATCAGGGAAAAGGAAATTGCCAGGAAAAGGGCAGCTGAAGAGTAGTCACGCTGCAAGAATATCAGCAAGGTCATCCCAAAGCTTACCAGCAACGGTACCAAAAAGCGGCGCAGAATCGACTGATTGCTTCGGTCGAAACGGAAATACTGGGCATAAAAGAGCACCAAAGCCAGCTTGGCGAACTCCGATGGCTGGAGAGAGGGCAGCGGACCCAACTGCAACCAGCGCCGGGAACCCAAACGCTCCTGCCCGAAAGGGGTGAAGAGTGTCAAAAGCAGCAGGACCACGGAAACCAGCAGTATGGGATAGCTGAAACCCCGTATCCAGGAGATCGGGATGAAGCGAATAATTACAAAGACCACCAGAGCCAGAGCAACGAACATCAGTTGCCGTGTCAAAAAGTAGTGATGCGGAAGATTGTGGATGAGTGCCTCGTTGTAGGAGGCGCTGTAGAGCATGATCAGGCCGAAACTGGTGATGAGCAACACAACACAGAGAAAGGTGAAGGGACTGAAGGTCCCCCCTGCTTCGACCAGACTCTCTTCCTGATGCTGGTAATCGTCAAATTCCCTGCGTATATCCATGGCATTCACCTACTGAGGAGCAAGGATGCTGCCCCGAATAACCAAGATACCAAAATGAAGGAGATGACGATGTGCGTCTCCTTCACTCCCTTCAGCTCATAAGCATGGTGCAAAGGCGCGATGGTAAATACCTTTTTCCCGAATTTCCTGATGGAGATGATCTGGATGAGACTGCTTGCAAGTTCCACAAGAAACAAGCCGCTTGCTACAAAGAGGGCAACCTCCGCCTTGAGCAGCAGCGCGCTTATGGCAAGGTATCCTCCCAAGGCATGACTGCCGCAATCTCCCATGAAATATTTTGCCGGACGCCTGTTGAACCAGAGAAATGCCAGCAAAGAGCCCAGCAGGGAGGAGGAAACAGGCAAGGATCGCTGGCTCGAGAATACAAGGATCAAGAGCAGCATAGGCAAGCTTGACCCAGCAGCGAGTGCATCCAGGCCGTCGGTAATATTGATCGCATTCACGAAATACAGAACATACACCAAAGCAAAGAGATAATAGGCCGGGCCCAACGAGAGCGAGACAAACCCAAGGTCAAGGGTGGTACTTATGAGCCCCCGCTGCTTGAGTATGATCAACAGCAGGAGCGTTGCCTGAACCTGAAGTGCAAGTTTGAGCAGTGACGGCAGCCCATCCCCATTGCTGCTGGTCTGCTTGAGACGGTCATCAAGAAAGCCCACCAAGGCAAAAAGCAGAAGGGCAAGCAAAGGGTACAAGACAGTCGGAGAGGCAACCTGCGGGTCGAACGAGCTAACGGCGAACGTGCCGAGAGTGAAGGCAACGCCTCCGATAACCGGGGTGCCTTTCTTGGAAGCGTGTACCTGCTGAAGCTCAGGCTTGATCGCCACAGAACTCTTCCCCACCAATGACAAGAGGACCTTCGAGAGAACGAAGGTCAGCAAAGCCGAGGCAATAAGAAGGAGAGGCAACCTGTTAGGCATACGAGCGGGCCCTCCTTTGGAGGAAGGGTATCAGTCGTTCCATGCCGACCGAACGTGATGCTTTCAGCAAGTAGAGATCTCCTGTCTTCGATTGGGTACCCACCTCTGCTTCCAGATGGGAGAACGACTGGGTGTAGGAGACTTCTCCGTTGAAATGGGAGCGCTTGAGGCAATAGGCCGCCTCTTCCATCTCATCACCATACAGGTAAGCTTTGCTGAATGAGGAAGTGGAAAGGATGTCCGCAATACTGCGATGTGCCTCACGTGAACATGAGCCCAACTCTTTCATGGGACCAAGCACCACTTTCTTTGCGCCTCCCCAGGAGAGGGACGAGAGGTAGCGAAGAATGCTGGAGGTCGAATCAAGGCTTGCATTGTAGGAATCGTCAACGATGGTAACCCTGCTGCGATGGACAAACGAACGGCCATGCATCGGTTCAAAGCCCTCCAGGGCATGCGCGATGTCAGAGGCATCAGCTCCCAGATAGGCTCCCACCCTGATGGCTCCCACCACATCTTCCAGAAGGTGTCTTCCCACCGAGCGGATCTGGAAGGTCTGACCTCCATAGGACAGTCGCCATCCTTCGAGACCCAGATCCTGAGCCTCGATATCGCTGGCACTGTACCGTCCAAGAGACACACAAGCCTGTGCTTGGATCAGGTCAAAGTGCTTGCAGTCTCTGCTTACGAAGCCTGCTTTCAGTTCAGGGTGGAATATCCGTGCCTTCTCATGGGCGATGGTCGTTTCACTGCCCATCTTTTCCAGATGGGAGATGCCGATGTTCGTCAACACAGCCACTGACGGCTTGAGGATGGAAACCATACGATCCATCTCACCGATGTGGTCGATTCCCATCTCAAAGACACCGAATTTGCTCTCTCGTCCCAAGCCGAAAATACTCAAGGGAAGTCCGAATTCGCTGTTCAGATTACCAGGGGTCTTCGCCGTCGGGCCCAAAACGGAGGTGATGCGGGCTATCGCCTCCTTGGTGGTGCTTTTGCCACAGCTTCCCGTGATACCCACCGTCTGGAGGGATGGAATGAGGCCCACATAGGAACGTGCGAGAGTGTGCAAGCTGGAAAGCGTATCATCACAGCCCAAGACCGCGATGGATACCTCCTTGAGCGCACGTTGTACCTGAGCATACGGGACCACTACCGCACAGGCTCCTTGTGCCTGCACCTGTGCAAGGTACGAGATTCCATCAGTCTTCTCTCCCTTGAGCGCAAAAAAGAGCGAGCCGCTTGCACACTGTCTGCTGTCGATCTGCACATTGGTGATGCGCACATCGGAACCACGCACGCACGTCGCATTGCAAAGCGACGCGATGCTGTGGGGATTGAAAGTAAACTGTGCAAGTTGCTGGCTATCAGTCATATGCTCTCCTGGACACCATGATCACCGCTTCTGCCTTGATCGGCTGGAAAGCGATATCCTCTTTCCACGCACCCTCCACAAGTTGTTCAGGCATGGAGAGCTTGGAGATACCTGCCAACAGGACCTGCCTCTGCTCTTCCAATGCCTGACGATTTTCAAGCAGGGTCTGGTATTCAATCTCAAGACTGCGGTTTACCCCTCTCTGCCAGAGCGGGACAAAGATGGCAGCCATGACACACAACAGCATCACCATGACAATCAACTGTTCAATACGTACAAAGCGGCGGCTTCGCTGAACTGGTCGTTGTTTGAGATCTGTCGTGTACCAATCGTTTCTCATACCCCACTCCTTAGCGCTTTTCGATAATCCTCAGCTTTGCACTTCTGCTTGCAGGATTTTCCTCCCGTTCCGTCTCACTGGGAATCAGTGGCTTTTTGGTAAGGATCCTGATTATCGGATGCTCGCCCTCCCCCAATTCCTTGAACAACCATTTGACCTTGCGGTCCTCCAGGGAGTGAAAGCTGATGACAGCCATCCTCCCTCCACTCTTCAGTGCGTGTATCGCTCCCCGCAAGGCGGGCTCGATGCGATCGAGTTCCCGGTTCACCTCGATGCGAATGGCTTGGAAGCTCCTCGTTGCCGGGTGGATATGCCCATAGCGGTATCCCGAAGGAACAGCTTTGTAGATGATCGAAGCCAACTCCTCACTGGTGGTAATCTTGCCGGTCTTCCTCCGTTCGACGATCGCCCGGGCAATTCTCCGTGAATAACGCTCCTCGCCAAACTGGTAGATGACATCGGCCAGCCGTTCTTCCTGATAACCGTTCACCACATCCAGGGCACTGATGGGAGCAGTCTTGTCCAAGCGCATGTCCAACACCTCATCCTTTCGGAAGGAGAAGCCGCGTTCGCTCTCCTCATAGTGGTAGCTGGAAATGCCTAGGTCAAAAAGCACCATATCGAAGGAGTTCTCCTGCTCACCGGCAAAAAAGTCGTCAAACCAGATATTCATCGGCCTGAACCGCTCGCCAAACTCCTCCATACGCTTGATGGCCTTCTGTTGGATCGAACTGTCCCGATCCAGACCGATTACGGTCAGCTTGGGATAGGTGGAAAGAAAGAGATGGGTATGCCCCCCTTCCCCACAGGTACAGTCAACCATGGTGACCTCTGTGTCTTGAGGCGGTTTCAAATACTCTAGGATTTCCTGTCTCATCACCGAGTAGTGGACGTATTCCATCAAAGATCCTCCCTGATCATCTCGCTGAGGGACTGTGCAGCATCAAGGAACTCTCCCATGCTCTGAGTCAGATAGCGTTCATACTCCGCCCTGTTCCACAGTTCCAGATAGTTGCCGGTTCCGAGAAGCACCGACTCCTCCTTGGCGGACAACCCCACACTCTCCCGTAGGCTTTGGGGAATGTTGATCCTTCCCACCTTGTCGAATTCACAAAGTTGGGCAGGAGCGATCATACCTCGCTGCAATATCCGGAGCTTTCGGTCAAACATGGCCCCCGGACCGCTGATGATGGTGTTTTTCAGTTTCTCAAAATCGGAAGGAAGCATGAGCCACAGGCAAGTTTCCAGGCCTCGGGTCACATACAAGGCCTCCCCTTCAAGCGCAGAGCGTAGTCTGGAGGGGATAAGAATGCGACCCTTGTCGTCTATGGTGTTGTAAAACTCACCAGTCAACATGCCACGTTCCTACCTTTTTACAACATTTTTGGGATTTTTTCCCACTTGTATCCATTAATGTACACTTCTTCCCACTACAGCACAACCAAACATTCTGAGCTTTGACTGGTTCAATGCCAAAAATCCTCTTCCTTCGCTTAACAGGTGTACACTACTCCCAACACTTTTCGCATG
>Ga0265295_1009221_pt1 | contig 10632 bp, 11 predicted proteins | sample Munlansysbiofilm_FD_192503 | JGI IMG/M metagenome (GOLD analysis project Ga0265295, IMG submission 192503) | Leachate microbial communities from a municipal landfill in Southern Ontario, Canada - Methane capture system biofilm | ecosystem: Engineered > Solid waste > Landfill > Unclassified ... | reverse complement strand
CAATCGGCGATGGAGGTCACGAGGATGCGCGTCAGGTTCAGCTTGTCCTTGAGGCCGTCGATGCGTTTCCAGAGCAGGTTGAGGGTGATCAGGGTCTTGGCTTCGGAGTCGTTGAAGTGGTGGACCAACTCCTTTTCCATGTACAGGGGGTTGGTCATGACCACCACGGCCCCGATCTTCAGACAGGCCCAGTAACTGATGACCGTCTGGGGGCAGTTGGGCAGCATGATGGCCACGCGCTCGCCCGGCTTGACGCCGAGCTTTTTCAGGTTGGCAGCCGCCAGGTCCACCAGGCGCTTGAGCTTCTTGTAGCTCACGCTCCAGTTGTTGAAGACGATGGCTGGTCTTTCGGGATAGTTGGCGGCAGCGCGCTCAAGGACCTCGTAAAGCGGGATAATTTCGTAGTCCAGATTCGGACTGACTTCCTGGTCGTAGTGTTTGAGCCAGACTTTGTTGATGCCCTCTGCGATCATATATCCCCCCCGTCTGCTAAGCAGGCCGTTGAAAAAAGGCGATCTGCTGCGTCAGCGAATAAATCCAGACCGCGCATCAGCGCAATACACCGCGCGTCCTGGATTTATTCGCTTCCTTGCATCTCACCATTTTTGAACGGCCCGCAAATTTTGAATTTTCAACAGTCAGCGTCGAAGTGTGAGAGATGTCCTACAGTTCCGAGCGGTTCGGCGCAAGCCTGTGAGAAGGCTCAGGCCGAGGAATACCGAGTATCCCTTACGGGCGGTTAACATAAGAGTGATGAAATAAGCGCGGGGTGTGGCGGATATCCCGGCCAGGGATCGGCGACTGTCTGACTGAGCCAAGCATCGTTTGTTGAATCGTCGCGGGCCGCCTGAAAATCGGTGCGCGTTCGGCAGGGGCGGCGATTCAACTCTACGAGGCTCGCGAAGGAGTTTCGGCGGTCCCTGGCCGGGATATCCGCCACACCCCGCTTTCATCATAAGCGGTTTCAAATTTTTCCGCTGACGCGGCAGATTGCCATTTCGGAACGGCCTGCTACGGGCGGTCGAGGATTATGAGCACTTCCATGTGCCAGGTGCCGGGGAACATGTCGAAGAGGGTCAGGGAAGAAACGCTCCAGCCCGCTTCGAGAAGGGGTTTTAAATCGCGTATGGTGTTGACCACATCGCAGGAAACCCAGACTAGGCGTTCAAGGCTGGCCATGCCCAAAAGGGTGTGGCCGATGCCCTTGGCTCCGGTGCGGGGCGGGTCCAGGATGGCGGCACGGGGGGCAAAGTCGGTGACAATTTTCCAGCTGGCGGGCTTGGCCAGATTGGCGTCGTGAAAGGTGACCGAGCCAAGCTTCAGACGCCTGGCGTTTTGCCTGCCTGTCTCTACGGCAAAAGCCGAGCCCTCCACGGCCAGCACGGTCTTGCCGAGGCTGGCCAGGGGCAGGGCGAAATTGCCGGCTCCAGAGAAGAGGTCGGCAATGCGGTCATAGCCATTGAGGGCGTCCACGACAGTGCGCACGAGCTGCTGGTTCAGCTCCCAGTTGGCCTGGAAAAAGGTGGATGGCGGCAGCTGCACTGTCAGGCCGAAATCCCCAAAGGAGAAGGGCAGGAGCACGCGTTCGCGCTCCGATGCGGCCAGGCCCGTGTCCGGACTGGCCGCTATGGTGAATCTGCCATCGGGCAAGCCTTTGGCCAGGCCTGCCATGGCCCCGGCCAGCGGCGCGGCCAGCAGATGGCAGTCGGTCAGGGGAACAAGGTCGTTGCTGGCATGGGCCATGGCGTGGGGACGGCCGCCGCGCACATGGATCTGGCCGCGCCAGCGGTAGCGCCAGCCTTGCGGGCTGGCTACGATTGTCGGCTCCGGAACCTTTGTCCCATGGTCGCGTCCCAGAGCGCGGGAGAGGGCGTCGCGCAGCATGTCGGCTTTGAGAAGAGTGCCTGTTTTTGGCGCGACCATGCCGAAGCGTGAGCCGCCGCAGCTGCCCGAGTGGGGGCAGGGGTGCGCTTCGCGCAGGGGCGAGGGGTCGATGATGTCCACGGCCTCGGCCTGCAGGAAATCCTTGGCCCTTTTGGTCACGCGCATGACTACCGTCTCTTCCGGCAGCACGCCGGGCTCGATCATGACCACCTGTCCGCTGTCCAACCGGGCCAGGCCCCGCCCGCGCCAGAGCAGTTTTTCGACCTTGAGGGTCAAAAGGTCGCTTGATCCGGTCATGCTAGGCCAGTCCGAGCCAGGCGGTCAGGATGCGCTGGATGAGCTTCACGGCTGCTGTTTCCGACACCTGAGAGCCGCTGATGGGCGCAAGTTCGCACATGTCCATGCCGACCAGCTTCGGTCCCAGGCCGTCGAGCCAAAGCTCCTTCCAGAAGCGGTTCATCCACGCGTAGGGGATGCCGCCGGGTTCGGGCGTGCCCGTGCCGGGAATGACCGATGGGTCCATGCCGTCTACGTCGAAGGAAATGTACAGCGGTCTTTGGCCCACGAAATCCCGCACGCGTTCGGCAGCCTCGCCCGGCGTGGGCAGGTCCCAGGCAAAGAAGGTCATGAGGTCCGAGGGTTTTTGCGCGCGCATGAAATCTTTCTGCTCCCGGCACAGGGAGCGGATGCCGATCTGGGCCAGGGGAATGCCCATTTGCCGGGCCCGGGCCATGATGCAGGCGTGGGAGTAGGGGCTGTCTTCGTAGCTGTCGCGCAGGTCGGCGTGGGCATCGATGTGCAGGATGACCAAATCGGGGTGAGCCTGTTGATAAAATTCGAAAAGCGGCAGGGGCACGGAGTGCTCGCCGCCCAGGGTCAGCACGAAATCCCGGCGGGCGTCGAGGCTTTGCAGGCGTTCACCTATGGCCTGATGCAGGCCTTCGGGTCCGGTGGCCGGAGGGTGGACCACCGGCAGCAGGATGAAATGCGCCAGATCGCCAAGATCAAGGTCCAGCTCAGGGTCATAGGATTCTATCTGCACGCTGGCTCGGATCAGGGCTTCGGGCCCCAGGCGCGTGCCCGTGCCATAGCTGACCGTGCCTTCGTAAGGCACAGGCAGGACAAAAATGGTACGGCCAAGCTTTGGGCCGAGGTCGAAGAATTCGTGATGCATGGATGTCTCCGTCAAACATGGGTGCGGGGCAAAAGCCCGGCGGAGGCTTCGACTAGAGCGGGGTGCGGGAGCGCAAAAGGATGCCGCTGATGCCGTTGCCCTTGAGCTGTTCCTTGAGGGCCAGGGCCGAGTCCACCGTGCCCTGGTGGTGCACGTAGACCCGGTACCAGGTCTTGCCCTCGTGGGTGGCCGTGACCACGGAGGTCTTGAACTTTCCGGGATCGAGCTTTTTGAGAAAGGTCTGGGCCTGTTCCATGGAGGCCAGGGCCGCGACCTGATAGTTGAAGACGAAAACCTCGCCCTTGTTTTCCTTGGCCTCGGCAGGCGCGCTCTGTCCGGCCGTGGCTGCCGCAGACTGAAGCGCCGCTTCGATGGGCGACTGTGCGGGGCTCACGGCTGCCGCGTCAGTCGTTTTTGGCGTCTCAGCCTCCTTGGGTTTGGGCTGGGGAGGCACAGCCTTGGCCTGCGGGACGGGAGCCGGGGGCACGGAGCTTGGGCCCTGCTTGAGCTTTTCAAAAAATTCCAGCTCTTCGCCTTTCAGGACTTCCTCGTTTTTCTCGGTCAGCAGAGGAATATCTTCGGGCAAGACTTTTTGGGCCATTTCCATGGCCATTTTTTCCGGCTGGTAGCCGCGCCCGACGATAACGCCGAGGATGAAAGACCAGGCCATGCCGATAACCACAAGTATGGCCAGGGACAGAAATCCGGACAGGCCCAGATGGAAGCTGAGCTTATCCTTGTTCTTTTTCTGGGTGGTGCTTGACTTGCGTGTGATCATGATGGCGGACCGGCTTGGCTACATGCGCTCGGGGGCGCTTACGCCCAAGAGATCAAGGCCGGCTCTGAGCACTCCGGCCACGGCCCGGAACAGCAGGATGCGCGCCTGCAAGAGGTTTTGGTCGTCCCCGGACAGGATGTGGTGCACAGTATAATAACGGTGCAGCAATCCCGCAAGATCCATGAGGTAATAGCTGACGTGGTGCGGCGACAGGGTCCGGGCGGCCAGTTCCAGCGTGTCCTCGAAGGCGTCCAGGGCCTTGAACAGGGCCTTGTCCTCGGGCGTGGTCAAGAGGGCCATGAGCGCGCCTGACGGTTCGGGCAGGGCCACGCCCTGCTCCTCGGCCTTGCGCATCAGCGAGCTGATGCGGGCGTGGGCGTACTGCACGTAGTAGACTGGGTTGTCCATGGACTGCTGCTTGACCACGTCGAGGTCGAAATCCAGGTGCGAGTCGCTCTTGCGCGACAGGAAGATGAAGCGGGCCGCGTCCACGCCAACCTCGGCGCAGACATCGGCCAGGGTTTCGAACTTGCCTGCGCGAGTGGACATGGCGATCTGCTCGCCGCCCTGGATCAGGTTGACGAGCTGCACCAGAATGACCTGCAGGGATTCGCGGTCTTTGCCCAGGGCCTCGATGGCCGCCTTCATGCGCGGCACGTAGCCGTGATGGTCCGCGCCCCAGATGTCGACCATCATGTCGAAGCCGCGGCCGATCTTGTTGTCGTGATAGGCGATGTCCGAGGCGAAATAGGTCAAAAGGCCGTCGGATTTCCTGAGCACCCGGTCCTTGTCGTCGCCGTGGTCCGTGGACCGAAACCACAGGGCCCCGTCCTTCTCATAGGCCCGGCCTTCGGCCAGCAGGCGGCTTAAGGATGCCTCGACCTGTCCGCCATCGACCAGGCTCTTTTCCGAGAACCAGTGCTGGTGCTCGACGCGAAAATCGATGAGGTCCTGCTTGATGCCGTTCAGGATGTCCGTCATGCCACGCTCGTAGCACAGGTCCAGGGCCTCAACTTCTGGCAGGTCCAGCAGGGTCTTGCCTTTTTCGGCCAAGAGGGCGGCGGAGATGTCTTTTATGTAGTCGCCCCGGTAGCAGTCCTCGGGGAATTCGATTTCAATGCCGCAGGCCTGCTGGTAGCGCACCCAGACGGCCAGGCCCAGGAGGCGCATCTGCCGTCCGGCGTCGTTGAGATAGTACTCGGTCTGAACCTCGTGGCCCGTGAAGCGCAGGATGCGGGTCAGGCTGTCGCCCACGGCCGCGCCGCGTCCGTGGCCGATGTGCAGGGGGCCGGTGGGGTTGGCGGACACGTATTCGACCTGGACTTTTCGTCCCTGGCCGACATCGATGCGTCCAAAATTCGTCTCGTTTTCCAGGGCCGCCAGAGCCACTTCCTGCCAGAACACGGGCTTGAAGGTGATGTTGATGAATCCGGGACCGGCGATCTCGATAGCCTCGATTTCGGGGCAGGCGGCCAGCAGTTCGGCCTTGATCTCTTCGGCCAGGAGACGGGGGTTCTGCCCTTTTTCCTTGGGCATGACCATGGCGATGTTGGTGGCCATGTCGCCGTGCTGATCGCTTTTCGGGGCCTCGATGGTGGTCTTGGCCGGGAGGGCCTGGCCTTTGGCGGCCATGAGCAGGGTCAGTTTTTCAGCAATATAGTTTTTGGCTTTCATGCCCGGATCTCCTCAAAGGCTGGCGGCGTGTTCAAGGGTGCTGACGGACAGGGTCTGGGCCCCGTCCCGATCTTTCAAAATCTGGGCGACCATGCGCGACAAAACGCCTTTGGGTCCCAGTTCCACAAAGGAGCGCATGCCGTCGGCGTACTGGTTTTCGATGGTCTGGGTCCAGTACACGGACGAGGTCATCTGCTGCTTCACGGTTTCTTTTAACGCCTGGCCGTCGGCCTGGGGCCTGGCCGTGACGTTCAGATAGACCGGGATCTTCGGGTCGCGCCAATCCAGTTTGTCCATGTGCTTGGCCAATTCGTCTGCGGCTTCGCGCATGTACGGGGAGTGGAAGGCGTTGCTGACCGGCAGGACCAGGGCGCGGCCTTTTAAGGGTTTGACCCCCGCGCAGACATGGTCCACGGCCTGGGCGTGTCCGCTGATGACGAACTGGCCCGGAGTGTTGTAGTTGGCGATGCGGATTTCCTGTCCGGTCAGGCTGGCTGCGGCGGCAACCAGTTCCTCGACCTTGGTCTGGTCGAGTTTGAGGATGGCGGCCATACGGCCATCCTGGTTCACGGCCTCGTCCATGAGTCTGCCGCGCAGGCAGACCAGATCAAGGACGCTGTCCAGAGGCAGGATTCTGGCCGCGAACAGGGCCGCGAATTCGCCCAGACTGTGACCAGCCACGGCGGCGGGGTGCAGCTTTTCGGCCAGGAAACACCACAGGTTGATGTTGACAACGGTCAGGGCGGGTTGCAGATTCCGCGTCATTGCCATGGCGTTTTCGTCGCCGTCCCAATATATTTCACGCAGCGGCAGGCCGCTTGCGCGTTCGGCTTTTTTCCACAAGTCCATGGCCTCGGACCAGTGTTCGGCCAGATCCCGGCCCATTCCGGGCTCCTGTGACCCCTGGCCGGGAAAAATGATGCTTTGCGTACTCATTGTTCCTCCAATCAAAAAACTGTGCTGCTTGTATCCGCAGCCCCCACGCAGGTAAAGGGGAAATCCCCCCATGCTCCGCACGGCGGGGATTGCCCGAATCTGTAGCAGGACCATATATGAATTCAGTACTCGAATCGTCTTTGGTCGCGGCGGCTGCCGCGAAGCTTGGCCGCGTCCTGACCGATGAACAGGCCCGGCTTTTGAGCGTCTACCTTGAAATTCTGGTCAAGTGGAACAGCCGCATGAATCTGGTCGGGCCGTCCACATGGCCCGAGATCCTGGATACCCTGATCCAGGACTCCTGGCATCTGGCCGACCTGCTGCACACTCTTGAGCCTAGGCCCGGCCAGACCCTTGATCTTGGCGCGGGAGCGGGGCTGCCCGGCATCCCGCTGCGCGTTTTCTGGCAGCAGGGCGATTATTTCTTGGTGGAGCCCAGGCAAAAGCGCGCTCTTTTCATGGAGCAGGCCCTGGCGCACATGCGGCTGCCCCGGACCAAGGTCATCTGCGCCCGCATGGAGGCCTTGCCCCCGGCCAGGCGGGAGGCAAATCTCATCGTCAGCCGTGCCTTCATGCCCTGGCAGAAACTGCTGGTCGCGGTGAAGAGCTGCCTTGCCCCAGAAGGGCGGGTGCTGGTCATGAGCAACGAGACGTCCGCCGACACGGTGGAAGGCTACAGCCTGGAGATGGTCCGGGACTACACGGTGGCCGGAAAGAAAAGGTACTTCCGGCTATTCGTCCTTGGGGGGCATGACTTCTGAGAGATGCGGCATGAGCAGGCGCGTGGCAACCTTGTCAGCCTCCTCGGCCAGGTCCATGAAGCGTTCGAGATACTCAAGAATCTCGATCTTGCGGTCCTCGGCGGAGTAGCCGTAGTCTTCCTCAAGCTGGCCTGAGGTCAGGTATTCTTCGAATTCGTTCAGAAATTTTTCACTCAGCATAGAACCTTCCTAGCACGTGCGGTATCGACCGGGTTTACCTGCCACAAGAGCCGGGTGTGGTCAAAGAGGCTTATCAGCCCGCCCCAAAACGGCAATCTGCTGCGTCAGCGAAAAAATCCAGACCGCTTATGTATGTGTAATACACTGCGCGCCCTGGATTTTTTCGCTTCCTTGCATCTCACCATTTTTGAACAGGCTGCGAATTTTGAATTTTTCAACAGTCAGTTATGGGGGAAGAATGCTGGTGAGATGAAATCACTGCAATAAAGTCGCGAAAGAGTCTGGGTGTCATTCCCGCGAAGGCGGGAATCCATTCTTTTCAGCAGGCTAAAAAGGCATGGATCCCCTTTTTCAAGGGGATGACGACTTTTTGCAGTGCCGTCTGAGATGAGAGACTCGGCGTTATTCTCGCAGTAAAATGAGCGGGTTGAGAGGGCATTAGTCAAAGGCTGACTTGAAAATCCTTTTTCTTTCTCGCTTTCTAGAAAATATCTGGCGTGAGCTTATTTGTAATTTTTCGCCCAGGTCGCCAGGGGCAAAAACAGGATGTGCGAGGACTCGGGCAGGGAGATGAAACCGTGATGCCGGTAGAAGACCGCCGCCATTTCGTTCGTGGCGTCCACCACCAGAGCGTGGGCTGCGATCTCGGAGCGGGCGGCGCGATCCAGGGCGTCGGCAAGAAGCGCTCCGCCCAGACCCTGCCCCTGGAATTCCAGGTCCACGGCCAAGCGGCCAAGGCGCACTGCCGGAACGGTTGGATAACGCGGGAGTTTTTTGGCCATGGCGGCCGGAATGTCGGCCAAGAGCAGGCTGGCCGAGGCAACGGTGTAATAGCCCACGATGCGCTGGGAATCAGCAAGGGCCACAAAACAGGCGGCCACGCGGCGGCGAATGTCCTGACTGACCTGTTCACGCAGATAGCTGTCCAACTTTTCTGAACCACATCTGAACGCGGAGCGGTCGTGGGTCGTGTCAAACGGCTTGAGTCGAAACAAAGCGCTCATTCCACGTCCAGAAGATTACGACGCCGGGCAAAAGCCCGTTCCAGGGCCGGAGCCGGGGGCGGCGGCGAAAGCAAGGCCTGGGCAAAGCATTCCTGATCGGCCAGCGACAGGCGAACCACCTCGGCTTCCTCGATGGCCCGCCGCGCAGCGTCTTGGACGGCGGCGACCACAAAATCAGTCATGGTGCGGCCCTGAATTTCGGCGGCACGTTTGAGCAGTGAGTGTAAATCCGGGGTGATCCGGGCTTCAAGTCGAGCGGATTGCATAACTGCATCCTCCTTTTCAAAAATATGTACGGCAAATTGCCGGACAGGGCAAGGGTCTGGCACATCCGGTATCGACTGGGTTTTAGTGCCTCAACAAGAGTCGGGCGTGGTCAAGGAGACGGCCGTGGGGTTGGAGAGATGAGAGGATCGGAGTTATTTTTGTAATAAAATTTAAAGTGTTGAATGTAAAAAAGTCAAAGGCAGACTTGACCCCTTTTAGTTATTCTGCGTGATCCCTTTTCTCTGTGAGTTCCGTTCTTATGAAAATCAAGAGCTATTTGTTAAATAATATTAAAATATTCAGATTCTCGGTTGCACATATTGTATTTCTAGAATTATAAATTAGCAAATATTAGACGAAAACTAATTATTGTGTCCCATATATTTATCCCAGAATATTTGATGCGGATCATAATCTTTAAACGGCTTTGTGAGTAAAAATAAAATCATTGCATCTTGGTCTTTCGTATTGACTGGCGATCCATTCACAGATTTACACTCTAAAAATACAATATTACTATCAACTTCAATTCCGTAATCAAAATCATACGTCTTGTTGTCAATCTGGACGCCACGAATTAAAACACTATTCCCAAACATACCCGATTCATACGTAACATCACCACCAAATGACATCTCAATATACGCCAAAAAATCACCAAAATTCAAATCATCAATCTTAGAATTTATTGACTTTGAAGCAATCTCTAAATCAACCAACTCCGGATAATTATTTATCATATACTTAAAAATTTTTGTTTTGTGCAACAAGTCTTGGTGTTGAGACCACATCTGCCTTACATATTCATCATTAACTTCCGTAACACGACTTTTAATTAACTTTTTCGCCTTTTCTTCTTCTGAACTCAAATTAATATCATCAGGGGTGGACGAAGGAAAAGCGTCAACATACATCTTTAATTCATCATAAAGTGCATGCTCTTCTTTTGATGTTATTAAATTCCCGCTGTTTGATTGATAAGAAATCGCGTCAACTTTTTTCAAAAAAGTAATAAAATTCATCAGCGCAGATTCTAGCTTAACATTATATTCTGCATATTTTTTCTTTTGTTTTTCAATTTCAACAAGCATTTTTGGAATCCGTTTTTCAAGCGGATCTAGCGCAAAATTTTTATCAAGATTGCATTGTCTTCCTCGTTCAAGAATTTGCTGCAAATCCTCTTCAGTAACCTCTCGAACATTTTTTCCATAAAAAATGGAATTATTATCGCTATAAATGAATGATTCAAGATCATATCTAACAATTGAGTTAATTTTATCGCAATCATCAGGTAAGTTTTTAAACGCAAAAGCGTTAACATGCATGCATAAAATAGACATAAAAAAACACAGAAAAAATTTCTTTTGCGTGATTAACATCAAAAAATACCTCGCGGAATAAGTGAATAATAATGAAATATTTACTAGCAAATTTTTAAAAAAATGTCAGCAATTCTCGTCTGTATGACATTGAAATAATGCCCGATCGCTAAGCCAAGAATCGTTAATACCAGCCGTACAAGACATTTTAAAATGAATTTTGCAAAGCGCTCATGGCGCTCTGCCCTTATCGTTTCACAGTACAAGTCATACCCGATCCGAACAGATTCAGCGTTCAATTCTTCGCCTTTTTGGCCAATATCAAACAAAATCATATAAGCCTCCGTAAAAAAGTTTTAATGACTTTTTATAGCAGAAAGGCTCCTGGTTCGGTCAAGAAGATGTCAGTTAGATATGCTAGATATGGATGTCCCGCCCCCCTCTTCCCGCATAAATAACCGGTTTTATTGGGCATAAACCTTGCGCAAAAAGAAAAGGGGTCAAAAAAGAAAAGGGGTCAAAAAAAGAGGTCCTTCCGGAATTGCTGTGGGTAAATGACTTGGTTAGGAGTCTTCTCACGGAGGACGCCGATGAGAGACACCGAATTTTACGCGCAGATTCTTGGAGTCAAAGCCCCTTGGTTTGTTGATAAAGT
>Ga0265295_1009220_pt1 | contig 10639 bp, 7 predicted proteins | sample Munlansysbiofilm_FD_192503 | JGI IMG/M metagenome (GOLD analysis project Ga0265295, IMG submission 192503) | Leachate microbial communities from a municipal landfill in Southern Ontario, Canada - Methane capture system biofilm | ecosystem: Engineered > Solid waste > Landfill > Unclassified ... | reverse complement strand
TATCTTTTCTTGTAATGAAGAATTCTTTGAGAAGGTTTACAATTTCCTGTGCTTCTGCTATGTTGGCCTTATTTTCCCAGAGACCAGTGACCTTATGGACTTCGATAGGAGGTCTTTCAGGTTGTATTACATTGGGTGAGACGTACAGTCTTCCGCCGTAGAATGCATAGTTGGAAAATGCTATCAGTTCTTCGTATTTGGATCTGTAATGGAAATTTAGGAGTATGTTGTCGTAACGTGCTCTTGCGAGGTCCAATAAACTTTCTTCCTCTAATGCTGCAGATACTTCGTCGTCTTCTCCAGTCTCATCATCGTCATTGCCGTATTCCATGCGGCCGGTACCGAGACTCGACGGACGCAACTGTTTATGGTCTCCGGCGATGACCACTTTCTTCGCACGGTAGATAGACGGGATGCCTTTTTCGACATACATCTGAGAGGCTTCATCGAATATGAGAAGGTCGAACAATCCCATTTCCAAAGGCATTATCTCAGACACTACTTCAGGCGTTAGAAGCCAGACCTTCACGCCTTTGAATAGTTCGTAACTGTAGCGGTTGAGGAATTTATTAAGGCTCCATTTACGTTTATTCTCAATGATACGGTTGATATCTCCGCGTCTTTTGGATTCGGAGATGTATCTTAGATTTTCCTGAAGGGTCTCTTCGACCTTGTCACGCGTTAGAATCTTTTTTTCTTGGATCTTGCGGTCCATGTCAGCAATGATGCTGTCGAAGTCCTGTATCTCTTGTAGCAATGCCTTGTTGGCGGCATCGAATTTCTGAAGATGTGAATTTAGGATGAATTTGTAGATGTCGTCGTTGCTTTGAACGAATGAGGTTTTGGATGTTTTAGATATATTCAGTAGATTGTGACCGTAGAGACGTTCGCTGTCGTTCAGTTTGTTGTATACTGTGGTTCTGGCAGAAAACATCTCATAATCGTCCAGTCCGTCGAATATCTTCTTAGGATCATCAAGCACATTGGAGATCGTGCGGTCGGTATATTTGTTGAAATACTTGTCCAGCATCAGAGTGGCTTCGCGAGTGACTTTTCCTTTTGAGAATAATCTCGCAAGGAATCCTTTGCCCTTCCAATCTAACATTTGGTTTTCTAGGTCCATGAGATCGGCTTTCATCTCTCCTATGTTGTATTCGGAGAGATCGGTTTTCATCAATCCCAACCACGGGGTTTTATCAAGGCAGTCGCAGTAATCCTCAAAATTATTGGCCAGAGTGCTGTCACCATATTCTCTATGAAGTTCTTTTACACTGTTGTATTTCAATTCGAGAAGGGCGGGGTCAATCTTATCTCTAAGTGATTTGTATTCTTCGAACTGGGTTTTATCATTGATATTGAGCCATCTGTCCATGGAATATAGTTTGTAAGGTTCAATACCGAATTCTCCTGGACTATACATTTTTTCTGCGATGTTAGACAGGACAGCGACATCTTTATCGATACTTTCCGATAACGGTAAGAGATCCGCACCAGTTTTTGGATGATTGATGTCAAGCATGTGTGACAACTGTTGGTAGAATTGATCTTTATTACCCACGTCATCGATCATCATGCAGTATTTGGAAAGGCTACCCAATCTGGAGTAAACAACATCCAATGCTGTTTTCTTTTCGGACACCATTAGGACTGTCTTTCCGCTTGTTACGGCAGAGGTTATGAGTCCTGTTATGACCTGTGATTTGCCTGTTCCCGGGGGTCCCTGAATGACGAGTTTGTCATCACGGTTCACAGCTGTAAGAACATTTTCCTGTGCGCTGTTGAGCGAGTTGATATATGTTATGTTGACCTCCGAAGCTTCCAATCCTCTGCTCTTGAGTTCCTCGCCTGATAACGGATCAGGGAGATCTGAGAGGAAATCACCGATATTAAGATCCTTGACCAGATCCTCTAGGATACCATTGATCTCGTTTCCTGCAAGCAGATCATCGAAGTCTTTCTGTATGCTGCTCGAATAGGTAGGATATTTTCCTAGGACCACATTCTGAGTCATATTCAGGTCGCCCGGAAGATATTTGGGGAATTCGCCTACTTTGTAATCGATGAATGGGACTGGGTTGCCGTATGAGCATTTGATCTGGAGTCCTTGTTCTTCATAGAATTTTATTAGGTCGGCAATGAATGACTCGCCGGAATAATCCTCGAGTACGTTATTGGGGAGAAGGCGGTTCTTTTTGCTGAATTTTATGAATGCGGTTATGAGAGAGTTGTTGTAGATGACATCTCTCGAGTTGTCCATCGAAAGTGTTACCGATTTTGCATCCTTCTCCATGATGGCTGGAAATAACGCCAACGGAGCACGGACATCGAAGTCTTCTCCGGGAAGTTTCCCTTCAACAAAAGGATATGCGATATACAGATCATATTGTCCCTTATCCCTCAAGTCTCTGTTAACCTCTCTGTAGATATCAGTCAGTTGTTTGAATCTTCTAAGATCATCTTGACTTTTGGTAGAGTCACAGAGTTTGATTGAGCGTTTATTTCCGAATATCAGGCCCATGATGTCGATATTCGGAACAGATAAAAGATCGAAAGCGTTTTTCCTGTAGATCTTAGGTTGGAACAGAAGACGATTGTTCCTACTGATGTTGATGAGTTTTTTCTCAAGTTCTCTGAGGGTTTGGGCAATATTACTATCCATATTGGAGCCCCTGGCAACAGTTATTGCATATTTTTTGGTGACTGTAAGGAAATCATCACCATATAATTCCACAAATCTCTGTCCGATACCCACTATGGCAGAGAAGTCCTCGGCTTTTGTAGGAATCCGCTGCGCCATTTCGTGTAATGCCTCATCAGAACACACAACAGGCAGTCTGCCATTAGAATATGTACGATTCTCACGAATTGTGTCTCTCAATTCGAGTAATTCCGAATAGATATCGTCTTCTAGTCCCATCGGCCCTTAATCGCCTCCTTTAGATAATAACGTATCCTGTGCGCGGGAACCTATTACACGGAGTCGGACCGAGAGCATTAAACGTACATAGGATGGTAGAGGGTTATGGTTTCGGCAGGGATCACAAATCAAAAGACCGTTAAGGTCACCGGCGAAAATACTGCAAAAGCTTTGGGAAGTGGAGAGCTTCCTGTTTATGCAACACCTGCAATGATACAATTGATCGAACAAACAGCGTTGGAAAGTGTGAGGTCTGAACTTCATGAAGAAGAGAGTACTGTCGGGACATATTTGGACATCAAACATACATCAGCGTCTCCTGTGGGTATCGATGTGACTTGTAAGACCGAATTGATCGAGGTTGACAGATCCAGATTGAGATTCAAGGTTGAAGTTACAGATACCAAAGGAGAGGTAGGTACAGGTTTTCATGAGAGATTCATTGTCAAAAATGAGAAGTTCATGGGAAAGGCCAAGAGTAAATTGAGTTGATAATATGGTACTTCGTTCTCGTTATTTCTGTAATAAGTGTGGAGAAAATCACGATTTCCTATACGGTACGGCATTGAATTACGACACCGGAAGAGTGTTTAAGATACCTGAGAATTGGGGAACGGACAAATATGTTCGCCGGGATTCGCAGGAAGCTTTGAGATTGTTGGTATTGGATGATGATGTCGTTGAAGCAGCATATAATTTCATCCCTCAATGCGATGAGTTTCCAAATAAATACCTTTACAAGCACGACGACTTCATATGCACAGAGTGCCAATTGACAGAATCATACTTCTTCTTTTCACTCAAGAACAGAAACGGAGAAAGATTCTATCCTCATTACAAATGTCCTGCATGCGGTGGAAAGATGAGATTGGCCGAAGCGTATATCAGAGATAACGGCGCGGTACCCAAAAGATTCAGATGCAACAAATGCGGAGAGATCCAGTCAATGGGTGAACCGGATGAATACGAGTGTCTGGATTATCGTATAACAGAGTGTCTCAAATTATGATATTAAGTTTTCTTCTCATCCACAATATATGAAAGTATTACTGCAATTATACAAATGATCGTACCGATTGTTGCGGCGAATTGGAAACCGTTCAGGAACACATCAGGTGTGATATCCACGAAATTGATGTTCCCCGAATGTGCACCCATCGTGAACATCATAGCAAATAATGCAGTACCGATCGTTCCACCTAGGTAGAAGGTCTCATTCATCAGAGATGAGCCCATCTCACGGCTTTCGTCTGCGACGTTTTCAACAATGCGGCTTGCCATTGGTCCACCGCAGAATGTCCAATAAAGTCCCATCGTAACTGTGGTCAGTGCTAGAGGAATGATTGCGCTTTCACGACACATCAATGCCATTGTGGCACAAGATGTAGTTACGAATATGCAAGCCATCACCGAGAAGGATCTCCTCTCTGTGCGGTCTGACCATCTAGATATTGGGATGCAGAACACAAGAGTGATAAGAGAAGGTAAGAATAACCAGAATCCGCTTGCGGATGCAGAGAAGCCCATACAGATATTCATGTAGAATGGCAATAGGTAGAACATGCCCATGTATGCAAGATTGGCTAAAAGATATGCCATGAACACGGAGTCGAATTTCCAGTGCTTGAACAGACGGAGATTCAATATAGGCTCCTTTTTTTTCGTTTCGACATGTATGAACATCATAAGGCAGATCAGGAATATGATAGTAGATGAGATCACGATCTGTGAGTCTTCAGGATATGTGGACCTATCAAGTGCCAGTATTCCGAATACTATGGACATGAATAATAATGATGCGCCGAAGTAATCCAGATGTTTCTTTTCTGATATGATATCTTTTGGGAACATTTTCAATACTAATAGGATTATGATCATTCCCAATGGTACATTGATCAGGAAGATCCAATGCCAAGACAAGGCATCTATGATTATTCCGCCCAGTGCAGGTCCCATGGCATAACCCATTGCTCCGCCCAAGGTCATTATGCCAAGGCCCATTCCGAGTTTTTCACGAGGAAGGAATCTTACGCAGATCATCGGAACAGCCGCGCCCATCATGGCTGCGCCTATTCCTTGCACTAATCTGAATACAAGTAGCATATGGAAACTGGTGGAAATTCCGCAACCTAGGGAGCTGATCGTGAATATAGCAATTCCGACGGCGAATATCTTCTTGATAGCACCGTTACTGGCGATCCGTCCGAAGAATATCAAAAGACCCGCCATCATTATGAAATATACCACAGTGATCCACGCAATGGTTCCTGTGTCGGTGTTCATGTATTCTGCCAGCGTAGGCAGAGCAATGTTGACTATGCTTCCGTCGAGGCCATCCATCAAAGCAGCAAAGGCTATCGATATCATCAGACATGCAACAGTCTTTTTTCCCAAAGATTCGGCCATATCAGAAGAAGGTGATGTTGTATAATAATTTCGTTCTTGTCTTACACAATTGAGAGTACGAGATCAAGCATGGAAGATTCCATTAAAAGTACGGGAACAATGAGGCATCCAGTCAATGGTATTCTGCTCATTTCGATATTGACAGGTATGAAGCCAACAACGGTGGATATTATCAGTATAACGATGCCGAAAGGTCCCGTAAGAAGGAGGATGAGGATAGTGACGAAGAGTATAACGACCTTATTCAGGGTCCTGAGATCGAAACGGTCTGCTACATCAGACATCAATCTTCCTGCTTTGATCGTGATAATGTATCCTATGGCTGTTGCTATTGCAATACTCAACAGAAGAAGTAAGAATCCTTCAGAACAGAATCCAGAGATATTGTCGTCCATGATCTCCTTGACAACAAGTACAGTTCCAGATCTTCCACTTCCTGATACAGACAGAGTTACAATCGAGAATACAGTCGTGACGGTGCCGATCGACGCTACAAGAGATATGAATCGTGCAGGGTCGTTCTCAGGTGTGAATACAGATGCCAGGGAAGCTCCTGCAGTTGCTGTGATTCCGGGATACCAACCTGCCAGGCAGCCTGTGATGACGCCTTTGATCCCAGGTAAAGGTCCGACCGGATCTATTCCGGTGTCGGTTTGTTTAGGTATTGCAGCATTCGATATAGAACTCATAAGCGCGGGCATTCCGAAGAGTCCTGTCAGAAGGGGAAACAGAAGTGTGCCGTCTCCGAGTATTCCAGAACATGGAAGGTTCATATGCATGCACATAATGCCTAGGAATCCAGAAAGTAATATCAGCAATATCGCCCAGATCTTGTGTGCAATTCCTTTTTCATTTATTACCATCACGCACAGTGTGAAAAGAAGGATAGAAAATGTTAAAGTATCTAGTTGATCAGCAAGTCCGTTGAGCATTAGATATTGAACCGGTATTGCAAGAAGTATAGCGAATGTGGCGCCTATCGCGCTCCCTACAGCAGCTGAACGTACTGCAAGCATTCCTTGTCCGTTCATCAGAAGTCTGTGGCCTGGGAGTATACTGAGTGCATCATCGGGATCTGGAGCACCTATGAAAACAGAAGGAACGAAATCCACAAAAGAATGAACGACAGAAGCGGACATTATACACGCAGACACCAGTACAGGCACCCAATTGGGGTCTGCGAAGTCAGATATTGCGGATTCTAGCGTAGGATAGCTAATCAACATAATCGATGCGAGAGTATTGACATGGATCCCGGGAACCAACCCGGTGAATGTGCCTGCAATTGCACCTATGAGGCTCATAATAATGATGAAAAACAGTATTTCCAGACACACAGGTGTTAAAGTTAGGTTTTGTGTTTAATATAGAAAAGTTACAATTAATATTATCATTTGAATAATGGGTATTACATTTTTATAAAGACGCGATAATAACGGCTTGATCTAAATGGATGTCGAACAGAGAATGGCCCTAGTGACCAGGAATACGGAAGAGTTGGTGACCGAGGAAGAGTTGAGAGCGCTTTTGATAGAGAAAGAGCATCCTACAGCATATATCGGTTTTGAACCTTCGGGATTGGTCCATTTGGGATGGGCATTGGTAACATCGAAGATTAAAGATCTTACCGATGCAGGTTTTAAGGTCATCATCTTTTGGGCCGATTGGCATGCTTATATTAATGATAAACTCGGAGGGGACCTTAATAGTATCCAGACGTGTGCAAGATACATGGAGGATTGTTTCAAAGCACTCGGAGTGCCGGAAGATAAGGTCGAATTCAAGTATGCAAGCGATATTCTCGATAATATCGAATACTGGGGACTTGTGATTAAGATCGCAAAAGTAACGTCTTTGTCCAGAGTGAAGAGGGCAATGACCATTATGGGCCGTTCTGAAGATGAAGCTGAAGTAGATTCTTCAAAGGTTCTGTATCCATTGCTTCAGGCGACGGATATCTTCTGCATGAAAGTGGATCTCACATATGCAGGATTGGATCAGAGAAGAGCACATATGCTAGCAAGGGATGCAGCAGATAAATTAGGATGGAAAAAGCCAATTGCGCTGCACACACCTCTTCTTCCAGGACTTAAAGGAGGAGACAGGATGAATCCTGCAGCAGGTAAGATGTCTAAATCAGATCCGAACAGCAGTATCAACATACACGATACGGCAGAGACTATCGCCCCCAAGATGAAGAAGGCATTCTGTCCTCCAGAGAAAGAGAGTGAGGATGTCAATCCCGTTCTTATGCTTTGTAAGTACATCATTTTCCCCCGTTTGGGAAATATGGATATCTCACGCCCTGAGAAATACGGCGGAGACGTTTCGTTCTCGAGTTATGAAGAACTTACAGAATCCTATTTCGGAGGGAAATTGTCACCACCAGATCTCAAGAACGGTGTGACGGCATCACTAGGGAAAATATTGGAACCTGTTCACGAATATTTTGCAAAGCATCCTGAGAATTACAATGCTATGCAAGAAATATTTGCAAATGTAGGAAAACTCCGTTAAATTTATTCTTCAGAGTCAGCAGCATCTTGGGGCGTCATGCTGACTTTGATCTTTCTGAATTCATCCATTGTTCTGTTCTGACACATATGCAGCATGGCTTCAGCGTCTCCTATTCCGGAGAGGCCTGCGGCACCACCATGTCCTCCTCCGTCTGTATCAGTTTCTTCGCTTATGATACCTAATATCGTGCCTAAGTGTATGCCTCTGCGGACCATTTCCTGGGTTGCTCTGGCACTTAAACGAAACTCATCATCTCTCTGCGTGCATACGAATACAACGTCAGCTCCGGATGACGTTATCGCTCTGCATGCAGATGCTTCGAAACTGCTTCCAGTTGCGACAGCTACTATCATGTCTCCTACGCGGTCATATTTGGTTCTCTCGATGGTCTTCATGACTGCGATACGTTCAGACATGCTCATTGAAGAACGTGTAAGATTCATAGCCTCATCCATTCCGATGTTTTTATTCTCAAGTATCTCTGCGAATGCACGGAGCATATTAGGGTTTGCAAATTGGAAGTGCCCGCTGTCTGTGAGCATTCCGCCCAACAGAGCCAAGCCGACATTTTTGGACATCTCTATGTGACAGTCATCGATCATTTCTTTGATTATCTCACAGCATGATACTTTTGTATTATCACAATAGAATTGCATGTTTTCCCATTTGCCTGTAGGCAGATGATGGTCTATGACGATGCTGTTTTCGGGTACATCTACAAATCCTGGTTTGAATTGTTCGGGTGATGAGGTATCTACGACAACGACCAATTCGTAATTTGAAATATCACACTCATCGAGGATGTTGATCTCAAGTTTCTCAGCGACCATTTTTGCGACGCGGTCCATTCCTCCGGGCGCATATATGGTTGCAGGTGGAAAGCAATTAGACACAGCGTAAGCTGACCCAAGGGCATCCATATCTGCATTCCCGTGCACAAGTATGACCTTGTTCTTTTCTTTTAATTTTTCAGCTATTGTTGTGAGCATCATTTATCCACTCTTTTTCTTTTTGGAGAACATCTTTGCGAACCTAGTCTGGCTCAATCCCGTAAGCAGAATATCTGACTTGTAGATCTTGACTGTGAGTGCTATAGTTACAATAGTGAATATAACCAGATAGATCAATCCACCAATCACAATCGTGTAGTTTCCGAACATAAGGTTATCCATGACCATCATAGGATGGGAGAACGGAATTGCGAATATTGCTACCTGAAGTACTGTTGGAAGGCTTTCCCAGCTGGAGAACATCATGACGAACATAGGGATCATGGCAAGGACGCTGATAGGCAGTGTCATTGTCTGAGCTGCTTTGTAATTCTTTACGAATGCACCGAGAATCATACAGATTCCCAAAGCACAGAATATAGCAAGGAAGATCATGATCATAACGATTATCCAATCTCCGACATTTAGACTAAGCCCATATTCTGAAAGGTCTTTTCCGCCTACATTAGAGGTAAGGCCACTCATATAGAACATCATTCCGACCAGGTATGCAAGACCGAATATCAATCCAGTTATCGCCGATGCTAACAATTTTCCGCCGACAATTGTCGTTCTTTTAACAGGTAATGTGAGAAGAGTTTCTAGTGTTTTATTCTCTTTTTCGTTACCCATGGATGAGATCACTATGCTTCCGATCATAACAATGACGATCATGATCACAATAGGAATCATAAGATTCTGACTCATCATGGATGTGGATATTTCGAATGGAGTGACTCCGGAATGAAGTTTTCCGTTGATATACGTATAACTGATATTACTGCTGCTGTCGCAGTTTGTGTTTACTACGGGATTCTCAAGGAAGATAGCGTAGTCAGAATCACCGGTCAATTCTGTGAGTAGGTTTGTAGATATGTTGTTGGATACATATACGATCAGTAGGTCTGCAATAGACGATGTGACCGAACTCATCATTCCCTGATTTTCGAATATGTAATACTCATAGATCGTAGCTTGTATGTGATTTGATATATTTTCAGAGTAGTCTGGTTCAATTATCAGTGCAGATGTAAGTCCTTTATTCTGCATTTCTGAGATTATAGCACTGTCGTCGCCATATTCGCTATCCATCATTATGATATATTTGTCGGCCTCTTCTGGGGTGAGACTGTATATTTTTTCATAATAATAATGGATATATCCTATCGAATCTTGATCATAAGTTCCTGAACCATCACCGTTCAGGATACCGATTGCAGAAGGATTCTTAGCATCATCGGTCTGTGCACTGACCATAGTTCCTATGGCCATCATGAGTATCACTACTATTACAATGGATAATACAGATCCTGGAGTAAGTAATTCCTTCAGTTCTTTTCTTGTAATATTGACAAGATGATTCATCCTTTCACCGCCTTGACGAATACTTCTTCAAGATTTTTAGCGCCATATTGCTCTTTGAGTTCTGCAGGCGTTCCACACAATATACAATGACCTTCATTGATCATAGCGACACGGTCGCAGATGATCTCCACCTCGAACATATTATGCGATGAGATTAGAACGGTGACGCCGCTTTTTGCGATGTTTCTTATGATCTCTCTGATCTCGTATGCATTGATGACATCTAATCCGGATGTAACTTCATCCATGATCGCGAATTTAGGAGAAGGCATGATGGCCCTTGCGATGAGTAGTCTACGCATCATTCCTTTGCTGTATGTATCTACTTTGGATTTTATCCTGTCATCAAGGTCGGCTATTTCTACGCCTTTTGTGACCATTTTTTCTGCTTCTTCACCATCTGCGAAGAATCCAGCCATGAATTTCAGATATGCAAGGCCTGTGA
>Ga0265295_1009219_pt1 | contig 10641 bp, 9 predicted proteins | sample Munlansysbiofilm_FD_192503 | JGI IMG/M metagenome (GOLD analysis project Ga0265295, IMG submission 192503) | Leachate microbial communities from a municipal landfill in Southern Ontario, Canada - Methane capture system biofilm | ecosystem: Engineered > Solid waste > Landfill > Unclassified ... | reverse complement strand
AAATCTTGCAAAGTAATAGTAACAGTTAAGGATATTGGTGACACATCTATACGAATTTCGGGAGCAGAGGTGAAACTTTCAAAGGAAAACAGCTTTGTTCAAGCAAATGGTGTAACCGACCTTAAGGGGGAGGCTTTTTTCTCATTTCCTAATGAAGCAATTTTGGATATAAATGTTACCTATACCGACGAAATCGGTAACGTACGTCATGGCAAATCCACAGTAAGATTACGCCAAGGTGAAACCGAAAGAAAAGACGTGCTATTACAATGGGAATAGTATAGAGAGAACAAATACAAATCAAGAGATAAGAAAATAGATCTAAGAGATAGAAAAATAACTCTTAGATCTATTTTTTTATCTCTTAGATTCATTTTTCTATACCTAAGAGTTAGTTCTCTTAACAATATTCTTAATTAATAATAGGTTAAAGAGTCTTTAAAATCTTATCCTATAATTAAGGTTTGACCTGGTTTTATTACTGGGTTCTTGGATTTGAAATTGTTTAGTCTAATTATATCATTAACCGTTAGTCCGTATCTCTGAGAAATCTTGAATAGTGTATCTCCTTTTCTAACTTTATACGTTTTGGCTTTATGTTGCTGTGGCTTGGGTTTGGTTATAGTTTTCTCTTTTTCAGGAGTATTCTCAACCACTGAAGGATTTGTTTCCTCAAATGGAGATTCCTTTTTAGTAACCTCAACCTCTACCTTCTTTTTAATACTAATGTTTTGACCAATTTTTGGATATTTACCTACCTTATTCCATCTCTTAATATCGCTTATACTAACTCCATGCTTTCTGGCAATAGATGTCCATGTGTCTCCTCTTCTAACCTTATATGTTATATTTTTCTCCACATACTCATAGCTTTTGATATTATTCTCATTGCTACATGCAGCCCTTGAAATTGAATCCTCTAAAGCAATATATTGATTGATATAGATAAGTGGAAGTTTTAGACTATAACTATCGTGAGCACCAGGAATAGTATTTTGTTTGTATTGTGGATTTATGTCTTTTATTTCCTCTAAAGGTAATCCTAAAACACTTGAAAGGATTTCTAAATCAATATTCTTTGATACCATAACAGTATCGGTATTGATAGGTTTTGAAAGTTTTACTGGTGTTATTCCGTGTTCCTTATAGTAATTCATAACATAGGTTGCTGCAATATAGGCTGGCACATATCCTCTTGTTTCACGAGGTAAGAAATCATATATTTCCCAAAAACTTTTTTTGCCACTTCTGCGGATAGCCTTATTTACATTGCCAGGTCCGCAATTATAAGCAGCCAATGCTAATTCCCAGTCATTATAAATCCTGTTTAAATCTCTTAGATAACGGGCAGCAGCAACAGAGGATTTAATTGGATCCTTCCTATCGTCAATCACACTATTTACTCTAAGGTCATACATCTTGCCAGTTGCATACATAAACTGCCATAGCCCCGTTGCACCAACTCTCGAAACAGCATTAGGATTTAATGCAGATTCAATAACAGCTAAATATTTTAATTCATGAGGAGCATTATACTGGTCAAGGATAGACTCAAAGATAGGAAAATAATACTCACTTAAACCAATCATAACAGCAGTTCTATCTGAGATTTTATCCACATAGAATTCAATAATATTTCTTACGTTTTGATTATATGTAAGAGGAATTGAGCTTGGAATTCTATCTAACCTTCTCTTTAAAACTGAATCGGAAAGGGAAGAGGCCGGAATAAATCTGGAATTAACTTTCTTTGATTGTGAGGAAATTATATTATTCTTGTTCTTCCTCATGTAAAAACTATTTAAAAGGCTGTCGTAATTCCTTTCAAAATCTTTATAAAAATGGTTATTATCGTTTTCTTGAGAATATATAAAACTTGGCAATGTGCAAATTAACAGGAAAAAAAGAATAATTTTTGGTCTAAGCATATCTGATATTTAAAGAAAAATAAAAGTGTAAAGATACAAAAAAACGAAGAAATGGATTAGTTATTATAATAGATTGGTTATTTAATGTATCTTTGTATTTGGAAATTACTTATAATTCAACAACTAAATAAACAAATAAAAAACATGAATATAATAATACCAATGGCAGGTATGGGAAAGAGGATGAGACCCCATACCCTAACAATACCAAAGCCCCTAATTTCAATTGCAGGTAAACCAATAGTACAAAGACTTTGTGAGGATATTGTAGAGGTGGCAAACGAGAAAGTTAATGAAATTGGATTTGTAATTGGAGAATTTGGAAAAGAGGTAGAGGAAATGCTATTAGAAATCGCCTCAAGCCTTGGAGCAAAAGGAAGAATATACTACCAAAAACAACCTCTTGGCACTGCTCATGCAATACTTTGTGCCAAGGAAAGCCTTAATGGAAAAGTAACTGTAGCATTTGCAGATACTCTTTTTGAAGCAAAGTTTAAACTAAACACTAATGAGGATGGAGTAATATGGACTCAAAAGGTTGAAGACCCATCTGCTTTTGGAGTAGTTAGGAAAGGAAGCGACGAAACAATAATTGGATTTGTTGAAAAACCTAAGGAATTTGTTTCAAACGAAGCAATTATTGGGATATACTATTTCAAGGATGGAGAATACCTAAGAAACGAACTGCAATACCTTATTGATAATAATATCCACAAGAAAGGAGAATTTCAGTTGACTGATGCTCTTCAAAATATGCTTGATAAGAATTTGAAATTTGTAACCAATACTGTTGATAAGTGGTTGGATTGTGGAAATAAGAATGCTACAGTTAATACTAATGGTGAAATATTAGAGCTAAAACAAAGTAAGGAAGAGTTAGTATCAAAAGAATCTACTATAACAAATTCTACTATTATCCCTCCATGCTATATAGCCAAGGGAGCTGTAATTCTTGATTCAAAGATTGGTCCTTATGTATCAATTGGCAATGATACAAGGATTGAGAAAAGTGAAATTAAAAATACTATGATTCAAAATAATTCTTCTCTAAAGAATGTTAATACTAATAATTCCATGATAGGAAGTTATGTAAGATTAGAGAATAATAATAACGAATTAAGCCTTGGCGACTATTCGGAAATATACTAAGGACTAAAAAATGAAGAGACTATTTTTCTACACTTTAATATTGGGAATTATAGGGTTAACCTCCTGTAAGAATAAATCCAACATTCTTTCTGAACAATTGCCTAAAAAGGAATATAATGAGACCATGCTTAAAATTGATGATTTATATTTGGAGGCATGTACACAAAAAGAAATTGGGAATAAGACAAGAGCATTGAGTAGCTTTGAGAGAGTTATTGATATGGATCCAAAATACTCTGGAGCTTATTTTCAAATGGCTGAACTCTTATTTTCCCTTAAGGAAGTAGAAAAAGCTATTGCCTCTTCTCAAAAAGCCATAGAGTTAAGCCCTAATAATTATTGGTATAAACTTCAATTGGCAGAAATATATATAAAACTAAGTCGTTGGTCAGAGGCAGCAAGGGTATATGAGGAGATAATCAAACAATCCCCAGAGACTATTGAGTATTATCAGGAATTAATTGAGATTTATCATAATGCAAAGGATGAGAAAAATATGATTTCTACCCTTGGAAGAATGGAAGAGAAATGGGGGATTAGTCATGATATATCAATGTTTAAGTTTAAATACTTTACACAAAATAAAGATTATAAATCCGCAGAGAAGGAGATAGAGAAACTTATTGAAAGCTTTCCTTTAGAATCAAAATACCTTGCCATTATGGCAGAAATAAAAATGAATTTAAAGGAATATCCAAAAGCTTTGGAATATTATAATAGAATTGAGAAGTTAAATCCAGAAGACCCTTTTATAAATATTAATCTAACCAATTACTACCTTGTTCAAAAAGATGAGGAAAAAGTATTTTACTACTTGAAGAAGGCATTCGAGAATAAGGATTTAGACTATAATACCAAGATTCAAGTACTCTTTACTATCTATGGTCAAAAGGTCGATAGCGATGTTGAGGTGTTTAATAAATTCTTCTCACTTTTAAAATCCCTTTCCAATCAATATCCACAAGAAAGAGCCCTTTGGGAGCTTCTTTCAACAGGTTATATGAAAGAAGGAGATTTTGAGAATAGTATTTATAGCTTGAAAAAATCCATTTCCTTAGGTTCAAACCAATTTGAGACTTATCAAAATCTTCTTTTTGCTCTAAGCACTCAAGGAGATGCTGATACAATGATTTACTATTCTCAAAAAACAATTGAGCTATTCCCCGAGCAACCTCTTCCTTATCTATTTCTTGGAGTAAATTATATTTACAAGCAAGATTATAATAAAGCTTTGGAAACTTTATTGACTGGAGAAAAACTGTCTCTTGATAATAAAGCCTTATTAGAGGATTTCTATTCAAATATTGGAGAGACCTATTATAAGCTAAACGATTATAAGAATTCGGACAAATATTTTGATAAGACACTTGAAATTAATCCTGATAATTATGTTGTCTTAAACAATTACGCCTACTATCTTAGTCTAAGAAAGGATAATCTTGAGAAAGCAAGGGAAATGGCTGCCAAGGTTGCAAAGAAATATCCCGACAATCCAATCTATATTGATACCTATGCTTGGGTATTATATGAATTGAAAGAGTATAAAAAAGCAAAAGAAGTTATGGATAGTATTATTGACTCAAAAAACAATTGGTCAGAAACCTTAATTCAACATTATGAAGACATTATCAAAGCAAATAAATAGTTTTATTATCTTGTTTTTTTTCTCAATTCTATTTCTTGCATCTTGTAAGAGTACTGAGAAAATAACTAAACCTATAATCAAACCTACTCTAAGTTCAGAGGATATAATCTTTGAGAATATTAGGACAATTGACCCTCTGTTTAGCACTATGAATTCTAAATTAGAAATAAAGTCTAAGGGAATGAGCCTTGGAGGAAGTATTAGAATGAAAAAAGATAGTATTATATGGGTAAGTATTACAAAATTTGGGATAGAAGGAGCAAGAGTTAAGCTTACTAAGGATTCTGTTTTCTTTATCAATAAGCTTTATGCCGAAGCCTTTAGTGGGGATTATAATTTCTTTTCCTCTCTTTTAGGCTTTAAGGTCGATTTTAGTATTATACAATCATTTATACTTGCTAAGGATTTTGATAACTACGATACCAAGGGTTATAAGATTGAAATTAATAATGATAATTTATTAATTAGATTTGAAAATAGACAAACCAAGGATATTAGTCTTCCATCATTAAAACAGAATATATTATATAATTCCCAAGAGAGTACAATTATTAGAAACTATCTTGAGATTATAAAGAATCAAAAGAGTATGGATGTGCAATATTCAAGTTTTGTAAATGTTCAAGGCATTAAAATCCCAAGTCAGTATAATATATTAATACCAGAGTTTGCTCAGGATAAAATTCAAATCAGACTTAGCAATCATAATCTTAATCAAAAATTAGAATACCCTTTTTCTATTCCGGGTTCATATAAAAGAATAAATTAAATGGCAGAAAACATACTTAGCGTTGAGAATCTATACAAGTCTTTTGGGGAGAAGGAATTAATTGAGGATATATCTTTTGGAATAAATAAAGGACAGAAGGTTGCTCTTATAGCAAGGAATGGAGCAGGAAAATCTACACTTTTAAATATTATAATGAATAAAGACTACGCTGACAGCGGTAATGTAGTCTTTAAGAAGGATATTCATGTGAATTTCCTTAGCCAAAACCCAGAGCTAAATCCTGAAATGACAATTCGCGAATATGTATTAGATGGGATTGACCTTGTGAATAACTGGGATTACGAGAACAGGATTAATGAGATACTTTATAAGCTAAATCTTAGGGAGGACAATAAGAAGATATCTATGCTTTCGGGTGGAGAGAAAAAGAAATTAGCCCTTTCCAAAGTCTTAGTAGAGGATTCTGACTTACTAATCCTCGATGAGCCTACCAACCACTTGGATATAGAGATGATTGAATGGTTGGAGGATTATCTCTCAAGGCAGAATCTAACCCTTTTAATTGTTACTCACGATAGATATTTCCTCGATAATGTTTGTACAGATATTTATGAGATGGAAAATGGGAATATTTATCGTTATAAGGGAGATTATAATTATTTTATTGAGAAGAAAGCAGAGAAGGATTATAACGAAAGAATTGAGGTTGAGAAGGCGAGAAACCTTTACAAGAAAGAGTTGGAATGGATGCGCAGGATGCCTAAGGCAAGGACAACAAAATCGAAGGCAAGGATAGATTCTTTCTACCAAATCAAGTCTGTTGCAAATAAGAAAATAGATTTTCAAAATCCTGAGCTAAGTATTCGTACCCAAAGAATAGGAGGAAAGATATTAGAACTTAGCAATATTTGTAAGAGTTATAATGATAAAACTCTTTTAAAGGATTTTACTTATACCTTTAAGAAAGGAGAGAAGATAGGAATTGTTGGGAAGAATGGAGCTGGGAAAACAACACTTTTAAATATTATAACCCAGCAACTAAAGCCAGATAATGGAAAAGTTGTGATTGGTCAAACAATTAATTTTGGATATTATTCTCAAGAGGGTTTGGAAGAGAAAGACGATATGAGGGTAATTGATATTATTAGAGAGGTTGCCGAGAGTATTGCTCTTGACAATAAGACCGAAATATCAGCTTCTCAATTCCTTTATTATTTTGGTTTTTCTCCTGAATTACAATATAATTACTATTCTAATCTATCTGGAGGGGAAAGAAGAAGGCTTTATCTTTTAAAGGTATTGATGTCTAACCCTAATTTCCTTATCCTCGATGAGCCTACCAACGATTTAGATATCTATACTCTTGCTATGCTTGAGAACTTCCTAAAGGAGTATAAGGGTTGTCTTCTAATTGTTTCTCATGATAGGAGTTTTATGGATAATCTTGTTGACCACCTTTTTGTATTTGAAGATAATGGTTTAATCAAAGACTATCACAGCACTTATTCCGACTATATGGATTATAAGAAGGAGATTGAGAATGAGAAAAACGATAATAAGGATTCAAATTCAAGCGAAAGCGAGATTAATACTAAGGTTAAGACCAAGAATTTAAATAAGGCAACCTATAAGGAAAAGAAAGAATATGAACTTCTTAATTCTGAAATTCCCAAATTGGAGGAAGAAAAGAAAATCATAATGGACAAACTTTCCAAAGGCAATCAACCTCCAGAAGAAATAAGCACACTAAGTGAAAGATTCCAAGAGATAGAAAGGGAATTAGAAGAAAAGGAAATGCGATGGCTCGAACTCTCCGAATTGGAACATTAAGTAAATATCTACTTTTTCATCCATAATGTTTGATATATCGAACAAATAGTGTATTTTTGTCGGAAATATTGAACGTTATGAAATCTAATAAAACTATTTTATTACCTCGTTTAAATAGAATAATGGATGAATTAGGCGAGAGGATTAAGCTTGCAAGATTGAGAAGAAAACTTTCATTGGAGCAGGTTTCTCAGCGTGCAGGAATTTCTCGTTCAACATTATGGGCAATTGAAAAAGGGAGCGGTAGTGTTGCTATTGGTTCATATCTCCAAGTACTCTTTGTTCTTGGCTTAGAGAATGATTTTACTTTATTAGCAAAGGATGACGAATTGGGGAGAAAACTACAAGATATCGGATTGGTTACAAACGAAAGAGCCCCTAAAAGGAATAAAGAAGATAATAAAGAAAAGTGATGAAGAATAAACAAAGAAAAGATATTATAGTTTATTCCGATTTTGAGGAAAATGCTCAACCTGAGATTATGGGATATCTATCTTCTGAAATTATTAGGGGGAGTGAGGTTTTCTCCTTTGAATACAATGAAGATTGGCTAAAGTCTTCAAATTATGTTCAAATAGATCCAGACTTAAGTCTATATTCAGGCAGACAATTCCTAAATAACAAACCTAATTTTGGAGCTTTCTTAGACTCCTCTCCAGATAGATGGGGAAGGGTTTTGATGAAACGCAGAGAAGCAATTATTGCAAGAGAAGAAAATAGGGTAGAAAGAAAACTGTTTGAATCTGATTTTCTTTTAGGTGTTTATGATAAACATCGTATGGGAGCTTTAAGGTTTAAGGAAAGTGATCAAGGGGATTTTCTAAATAATGATATTAAATTCTCTACACCTCCATGGACATCGTTAAGAGATTTAGAGTATGCAAGTATTCAATTAGAAAAAGATGAACATTCAACCGATAAAGAGTATTTACAATGGATAAATATGTTAATCGCTCCTGGTTCTTCATTAGGAGGAGCAAGACCAAAGGCAAGTGTTTTAGGGAAAGATGGATTATGGATTGCTAAGTTTCCAAGCAAATATGATGAATTTGATTATGGAGCTTGGGAGATGCTTGCCAGCGAATTAGCAAAGAGATGTTGTATTAATATGTCAGAATCAATGATTATGAAATTTACTTCAAATCATAATACATTTCTAACTAAGAGATTTGATAGATATAATGTAGAGAAAAGACTGCATTTTGCTTCAGCAATGACCTTATTAGGATATTCTGATGGAATGGGTTCAAGTGAAGGAATTAGCTATTTGGAATTAGCAGAATTTATTATGCAAAACGGAGCAAATGCAAAAGAAGATTTACAGCAACTTTGGAGGAGAATAGTTTTTTCAATTGCTATAAGCAATACAGACGACCATTTAAGAAATCATGGTTTCATCCTAACAAATCATGGATGGAGGCTTTCTCCTGCATATGATTTAAATCCCAATCCAAAAGGGTATGGATTAAAATTAAATATATCTGAAACTGATAACTCTCTTGATTTTGATTTAGCGATGCAAGTTATTCCATATTTTAGAATTGAAGAAAAGGAAGGAATGGAAATAATTAGGAAAATCAAGGATGAGGTTTCTAAATGGAGAACTATAGCAAATAAATTAAATATTAGTAAATCAGAACAAGACAGAATGCAATCTGCTTTCACTAAGAATCAATCACTATAATAACAAGAAAAATATATTTGTATCACTATTTAATAAAGACAAGACATGAGACAAACAAAATTCTATTTAGCTTTATTGATATTTCTGCCAATAGGGCTTTTCTCTCAAACTAAAGAGATAAAATTACAGATAAAATCATTAGGGGTTTCTAAAGCAGAACTCTTTGTTGTATCGGTAATTGACTCAAGAGACAATACCTCAAAGATTGGAACTTCTCATTACTATAACTCCAAGTCAAAAATAAATTCAAAGCTTGAGTCAGCTCCTATTTATACAGGAAATATTATTCTTCAAAAAGAATATAAGGAAGAATCTCCAAAACCTAAGCAAAATAAAGGAGGTTCTTATGCAATAGGGATAACGCCAAGCATTGGAGTCTCATCACTTGGAGGCTCTTTAACATTTTATAATTTCAATAATAAAAATGATAGTGCAAGTGTTATTTTCCCTACGGTTGTTAATCTTGATATTCTTTTAATTACTCCTTATTTTGCAAATCAGTTAGGGATACGTTCAGGAAGCTATAATTATTTTAAATTAGGAGTAAATCCATTATTTAGAATTAATAAGAATGCTTATTTATCCTGTCTTGCTCAATTTGTTTTCGGTATAGATTCATATAAATCATACTATAACTCAACTACTAATTTAGCAATAGGAGGGTATTTCTCTCAAGGAATTTATCGCATGCCTAAAAAAGGATTCTATATAGGGTTTGGAATATATGAATTCATTTCAAGTTCAAAGATATATCCTATTGATTTAGGACTAAAATTAGAAATGGGCTTTAGATTCTAATAATAATGCCTTGTTGTTTGATTTAAAAATAACCAATTCTGATTCTATTTGTTTTATTTGCTTTGCAGAATAAATAATTTTCATTTACTTTGCAGAATAATTTAAATATCAAAGAATATGAAAAGGTTAATATTGATTATTGCAATTTCTTTTATATCCATAAATCTTTTTGCAACAGCTCAAGAATCAGACTTTTTAATATATAAAGGAGATACTCTTAAACTGCTTACAAATCCATTAGATAGTTATTTTCAAGCTAATAATCTAAAATTTGATGATTTCTTTTTATCTGAAGAATTTTCAATATCTTCTTCTCGATGGAGAGGATATATTGCATATTTTGAAATAAAAAACAATAAACTTTATGTAGTTGATATTTTGAAAGATTATAGTTTTATAGATTATAAAGGCAATGATTATAGTGAAGACATAAGTGTTATGGATTCTGTATTCCCAAAACAAGATAAATATTTATTAAAAGAATATACTGGAGTATTAAGAATTCCTATAGGTAAAATGAAGAATTATGTACATATGGGCTACTCTTCTGGATATGAAGGTTACAACTTTATTGAGATTGAAAAAGGGGAGGTATTGGCGGAGAAATTCCTTACTGATGAAGAATATAAATTAATGAAAGAAGCTCAATATAGAGAATATATTAAAACAGATGAATTTAAGAACGAAGTAACTAAATTAATGAAAGAATCAAAGGAAGAAAAGCCTAACATTGATTTTTATATTGAATTCTTATATATGTTTTTTGAGCCAAAGATAAATGTACGTGAAGCACAATTAGATTTTGGTGGACTTTCAGAATAAATTAAATACAAAAGAATATGAAAAAGTTATTACTTACAATTTTTTTAATGACAGC
>Ga0265295_1009218_pt1 | contig 10642 bp, 8 predicted proteins | sample Munlansysbiofilm_FD_192503 | JGI IMG/M metagenome (GOLD analysis project Ga0265295, IMG submission 192503) | Leachate microbial communities from a municipal landfill in Southern Ontario, Canada - Methane capture system biofilm | ecosystem: Engineered > Solid waste > Landfill > Unclassified ... | reverse complement strand
CGCGCTATGCGCCAACCCTGTTCGGCGTCCGCGTACAGCGAAGCCTCTGACTCGCCCAGCTCATGGGCCGGACCGTAAGCAATGCTGTAGTCAATCAGCTCAGGCCCGGGATACTGCTCCCAAAGCCACCAGGCACCAAAACCGCCGATGGGAAAAAACTCGCTGCCGTTCAAAACAAAGTTCAGGTTCTCGTTGACATAGACCTCCGACTCCCCTTTTGGATGCACATAAAAAGCGGTCCTGGCCTCAGGCATCTCAGGGTTGACAAAAGCCGCTTTCAGGTAATACTGACCAGGCGACAGCTCCGGCAGGGAAATGCTTACATTCTCCCGAAAAGCATCCGCCACGGGCAGTTGCATGGAAACCAGGGGCTCATCCTCCCGGCCGGGCGCAAACAGCTCCAGGCGCCAGGCCTCGCCCTCGCCAAACTGATAGTCAACACTGGAAAAGAGCCGGCACTGCAGCTGTTTTGCCTGCATGCTGGCAAAGATATCCCTGCCGCGATAAGCGCCGGAGACAATTTCCAGCCTCATGGGCACAAACTCCAACAGCTGAGCGCTACAATCCCAGCTAAGCAGGTTCCCGGACAAGTCGCGCAGAGACAACTCCAGCATCCGCATCCCTGGCCTGGCAAAATCAATCTCCTCGCGCAGCTTGAATATCTGTCCCTGGTCAAGCAGTAGCTTCTTTTCGAAAACCATCTCTGCCTCTTCTTTTTGCATACCTTGCAGGCGCATTTCCAGCTGCAAGCTGCGCATTTTCCCGCTGAGGTTGTCGATGGTGGCCTCAGCCAGCGCCGCAAAACCCTGGTTTTTCATCCTGGTCTTGCTCACAGTCATGGCACTCAGCCCCCAGTACATGGCTTGATAGTCGGCATTGACCTTTTCCAGCCTGGCATATTGTTTCACATCCAGCCAATGGCTGCAATCAGAATAGCTGGCCACCTCCTTCTGCTCCGCGCTAATGCGATTACGCACCAAATTAAAACTCCAAGTGTCCGCCTGTATCTTGCTTTTGGCTTCCAAATCCGAAAACAGCGAGACGAATATAGCCAAAGGCAACCTCAACTCGAACTCCCAGCGGTCTTCCTTATAGACCACTTTACTCTCAACCCCGCCCGGATTCCAGTTCGGCTCTCTAATCTGGTCTTTGATCCTGGAGTCATATATGCAGCCGGAGGCCCCAACCACAAACTGCGCCAACACCGAACCGCCATGCAACGGGTTGATGAAAATTTCAACATTGTCTTCTTTCCAGACATCGACATCATGCACTTTGCCATCGCGCCTTAGTTTGCCCATCTCAGGCTCGAGGCAAATCACCTTCAAATATAAATTGAAGGCGTCGTTCTGAAAGGCAAAACGGGTCTCCACACCCGAACTGGTCTTGAAAGAACTCCAGCGCGCGGCCTCAGTCAATGCCTGCGACTCGACCGCAGCAAGAGGAAAAACCAGACCCAGCAAGGCCAGAGCCGCCAAAATATGCTTGCACATAAACCTAATCTCCCAAAATTTACTGATGCCAATGTGGTTCGATGTTTGCTTTAATTGAGAATGCCACAAAAAAATCCAGACCTAGCCAAAATCAAGACAAAAAGCTTCGTGTGACTTGCTGTGGCTTAGTGTCCAAAAAGACTGTCCGAAGGTTTTTTGGACGCGCACACAGCGGAAACTCAGTCCGACATCTCGTCAGTGACGCAGTTTTGCGTCTTCCACAGTACTTTGCCGGGATAATACTCGGCTGCCAAAAGCGTCTTTATGCTGCCGTCAGACATGGCCAGGTTCCCCCTGCCCCTGTGCCTGGCATGAAATCGATAGGTTCCCCCGGAAACTATGGAAAGATAGGCGTGTTGATAGTCCGTACCCTTCCACCAGGATTCAGCCAAAATATGAATGCGGCTAGGCGAAGCCGCACGCGGAACAAACAGATTCTGCCATTCGGTCTGGCGATCATAAGGACTCTCCTTCCAGTCTATGTCACGGTTCATGCCGTAAGTGAAACCATAAGTAATCATACTAGAACTCTTTTTTGGAAAAAAAGACGGACATTGAAAGGTCCTGAAATCGTTTAAACTGGCGTAATTGCATTGAACCAGATAATTCGCCCAATAAACCTTGGAAGTGCTGCTCGAATATGGCGGCGGTATCCAGCCCTCGCTGTCGTCAGCATACTGCAAAAGAAAAATCATGCATTGACGCAGATTGCTGACGCAGGCCATGGCGTTGGCCTTCTTGCGCGCCCCGGCCAAAGCCGGCAGCAGCATGCTGGCCAAAATGGCGATAATAGCGATGACGACTAGTAGTTCGATCAGGGTAAAAAGAGGCGTTTTTCTCATTTCAGGCTCCTGTTTTAGCTTTGATATTTTCGTTGTTTTTAGCCGTCAGGCTTTTTCGATTTATAAATGAGGTGGGGATTCTCACGCTGAAACTGACCTTGCTGGGCTGTTCGATGATGCGCAGCAGCAGCTTGCAGGCTTCTTCGGCCATGCTTTGCATGGGCATGTCGACGCTGGCTATGACAGGCTCCTCGGCCAGGCGGTAGCCGTAGCCCTCGCGATTGCCCATGCTTGCCAGGCGGTAGTCGCGTCCCGGCTGCATACCCTCGTCAAAGAAGCCCCTGATCAGGTTGGCGGCGATTTCATCATTGGAAGCAAGCAGCAGGCGCTGGCGGTACTCACGGTGATGCACCCTGACCAGGCGGTAGCAGCTGATCTCGCGCTCGGAGGCCAGCATGCTCACCAGGCTGATGTTCTTTTCGGCCAGGCCGGCCTCAAGCAAGGCCTGACGCCAAACCTGCATACTGGACAGCCCGCTGCGGCTTTCCTCATAGAAGAGCACCGGCCTCTCACCCTTGTCTAAAGCAAGGCTTTGCAGACATTCCTTGGCTCCCTGAGAGATGTCGTAGTAGACCTGCGAATGGTTTTCGCTGATTTGAAAGTCGCCGCGGTAGAAGACAAAGGGCCTGCCGCTCTGTCCGAGTTTGTCCAGGGTCTTGCTGTCCATGTAGTTGAGCGAGACCAGGAAGCCGTCGTACTTCTCGGCCAGACGCTGCACTGGGGTATTGACGAACTCGAGGTAGGAGAAGATATGCACCTCGCAGTTTTTCTCCAACAGGAACTTATAGGCCATTTCTATATGGCAGTCCAGTATCTTGCGCACCTTCGAATCCACCGGCATGATGGAAGAATCGGCCAGTCCTATGCGCAGAGGCCTCTGAGCGCTGTTGTTTTTCACAAAGGTGCCGCTGCCGCGCACGCGATACAGCAGCCCCTCGTCGACCAGCAGGTTGATGGCCTCATGCGCAGTGGGCACGGAGACCTCGAATCTCTCGGCCACCTCTGAGGCCGAGGCCACGCGCTGGTCTGCGGCCAGGCGCAGCGCACTCAGATCGTCACGCAGCGTATTAGCGATGGAGGCGCTCTTGCTCAACCGGGTTTTAATAAACATTTTCGCAGTGCTTCAACTGTTTTAAAGTGTATGCTGATATTATAACCAGTAATCAGTATGCCTGCCCAACAAAAAGGCTGAATAATAGATTTCCCGCAGGAAATCAGAAATAATTTTATTTTTTTGCTGCAAAAGTGTATGCCAAGTTGTAAAATTTAAGTGTGACACGGAGCCATCATTCAACACTGCTGCAATATTACTCGCAGAAGATTTTAGCTTAAGCCCTTAGTGTGCTTTCGTGTCCCTTCGTGTCTCTTCGTGTCCTCCCCCCTTCGTGTCCTCCCTCTTTTTACAGGTCTTGCAGCCTAAAGTCGGCCAGGTCTTCCAGGACCAGGTCGGCTCCCCTGGAGTTTTGTCTGGGCAGCCCGGGTCTTTGCAGCAGCACGCAGCGCATGCCGGCGGCCTTGGCGGCGCTCAAGCCGGCGAATTTATCCTCGAAGACCAGGCATTTTTCCGGTTTCAGCCCCAGCAGCTCTGCGCCTTTCAGGAATCCTTCCGGGTCGGGCTTGCCTGCCTTCACGTCTTCACATGAGACATAGTCGCGTATATGCTCCTCTGCGCCCAGTCTTTCTATGCCCTGCTGTATTTGTTTGCGCGTCGAGCCTGACACTATGGTCACCGGCAAGTTCTGCTTGAGCAGCCGCCACAGCAGTTTTTTCGAGCCAGGTATGCAGAGGTCCTGGCCTTGGGTAAACTCTGCGAAGCGCGGCGCCATCCAGGCCTCCATGTCCTGCCGCTCCTGGTAGTATCCTGGCCAGCGCGCCTGTATATGCTGGAAAAGCTCCTCCCAGCTGCGGCCAAAGTCCAGCGCCAAAATATCCGAGTGGCTCAGCTCGGCGCCGGCAGCTGCCAGAGCCATGTAAATGCAGCGGGCCCAGACGCCCTCAGAATCAATTAAAGTACCGTCCAAATCAAAAATATAACCGGAAATCACTAGCAATCCTCTTTTAATGTTCACTCATCAGAAACCAAATCGGCGACCCCTAGTGTGTCTTAGTGTCCTCCCCCAGAATTAGCCAGCCGGCCTTCACTGGGTTATAGTCTCGGTGCATTAGCCTATGCGGGAAGTCCTCTCCTTCCACCCAGGCGAAGCCAGAGCCTCGCAGATTAAAGCGCATTGGGAAGCCTGGTTTGCGAAAGCCCTCGAACAAGCTCAGCGGGATGATGCTCAGCATGCCTTGCGCGCTTTGTTCATAGCGCAGCTCCGGCACGTTTCGGAAGCCGCCCTCATAGCAGCCAGGCCTGCCTTCGGCGTCAAAATCGATGCGCAGCGGCGGCCAGAGCCGGCAAGGCTCCAGTTCGATGCAGAATTGTTTTCCTTGCAATCCCTGGCAAGCTATATGCAGTTCTTCGCCGATGAGAGCCGCCTTCCAGGCGGCTCCGGGCACTGCGGCTATCTCCTGTTTCTCGGCCTTTTCCAGGTTTGTAGCGGCCCAGGCCAGCTTGCCCTGCGGCTTCAGTCCGTTATAGGCGTCCACCCAGGGCGCCTCCAGGTCGAAGCGCGGGAAATCCTGTTCAAGCAGAGCCTGCAGCAATTCCAGGCGCAGGGCGAGTTTTTCCGGAAAAAACAAGTATGCCTCCGCCTCGGAATGGTATCCCAGCCTGGGGTCTCGCAGGCAGAGCTGGCGCATCTCCCTGGTGTTTTCCATTTCCTGCATTACTAGCCGGCGCATTTGTTCCAGTCTATCCACTTTTTCATGCAGCATTTCTTCGCGCCAGGCATAGAACTGCAGCAGGTTGGCGGCGCTTTTCATCTGCAGCCCTATGGCCTCTGCCAGGTCTATGTCTGCCAGGCGCTCGGGTGCATTCTCGAATTCAGAACGCAGGGCGGCCAGCCGTTCACAGCCTCGCTGCCAGAGCCGGCTCATCTTCTGACAGAGCTGCAGGCCTTCGTTCAGGTCATGATGGTATGCCAGGCATTCGCCGATGCGGTCGCCGCTAGTCTCAGGAAAGTTCTTCACCACCCAGCTGGGCGAGATGGGCTGGTCCACCGGAAACAGATGCCAGGGCCAGACGATGCAGTGATGCAGGGGACCATACCATTCGAAGGCCAAATTTGCCGGAAAATGCCGGTAGCCGGCGGCGAAATCCCGCCAGGCCAGAGCCGCTTCCGGGGCAAAACGCCCCCAGTCAGGACGCGCCAGCTCGAGCAGGAAGTCATCCTCGGCAACCGGAAAAGGCTCGAAGGAGAGCAGTCCGGCGGCACGGTTCATCAAACCGGGATAGTTGCCGAAGTACCAGCATTGCATGACGGCATCCACCTTGAACTCATGCAGCAGCTTGTATTTCTCGTAGAGATTACTAGGCACCGGCATAAAGGGTATGGATGCATTCTCGTGCGAGCAGCCCACTTGCAGCTTGGCGGCGGCTTTGTCGCATTGCCCAGCCACCTGCCGGAATAGCTCACTGGGACCCAGGTAGGCCAGCGAATAATCAAAAACCACACGGCGCTTGCCGAGTTGTTCCACATACCCGCCGGACTCGAAGTTGAACATCAGCGCGCAGTCCTGCGGCCAGTGCGCCGCCACCTCGGCCAGCTGGCGCGAACGCGCGCTGCCGTCACGCTGTCCCGGAGCATAGAACCAGCCGATAAACTCGGCCTGCGGGCTGTGCTTCTTCATCGCCGCGCACATAAGCTCAGCGCTCTGGGCGAAAATCTCGCCTGGCTCGCGCCGGGCGCAGAGCTGGCAGTCACAAATTGGCGGATCACTAAGCATATGCGCCACGCAGGAGCCATTGTCCTCGCCGTACATGATATTGATCATGCCGCCCAGCTCGGGCACCGCGTCGAAAAGCTGCTCGACCGACTCGCGCAGATACTTTTGCCCGGTCTGGCTGGATGTGCAAAAAAAGCTCCAGTCCCCATGCGAGCCGCCGACCAGCTCCGCATGCCCTGCGGCCTCTTCCAGCGGCACGGCATAACTGGCTGAGGCGAAAAGCTTAGGCTCGCTGAAAAAGACATAGATACGTATGCCGTATCGAGCACAGCGCCTAACCGTCTGGCGCAGCTTGGCAAAGCGCTTTTCCGCGCCGGCTCCGCGCCCCGGAAATATGCTGGAGGGCAGATCGTGGAAGTATATGGTAAGCCAAAGCCCGTTGACTCCCTCGTGCGCCAGCTTGTCCAGGTATGCCTCCGGATAATAGTCTATGTCATTGCTCAACTCGTCGATAAAAAACGGCTCGCGATAGGTAGGTCCGAAGAAGCAGCGCGAGATGCGCTGCCTGACGCAGGGACGGCGCCGCCAGTGCCCCGGCATGGCGGCGGCGCCATCGGCGGCGCGCAGCTGCTCTTCGAGCAAGTATATGGCTCTGCGCATGCCCTCCTGGTCGGCGGCCAGCAGCCTGGCGCCGGCGGCGTCTATGTGCAGATCGAACTCCTCGCTCTGCAATTCGGGTGCCTGCCCGAGACTGATAAGCCAACCGCCGGCACGGGGCGCAGCGCCCTTGGCCTCGAGCAGGCCTTCCAGCGAGGCCAGCGCCGTCTCCAGATGCACCCAGTCCGCCGGCAGCCCGGCCTGCAAGTCATAGCCCGAGGCCAGGCAGTCCCGGTTCAAACCCGGATCGCAGCCGCGACCCGCCTTGAAGTGATATTCGGAAGCCGAACGCAAACCGGCCACAAAACCCGGCTCGCCCTCAAAAGGCTGCGGCAAATCAGCAAGCAAAGAAATTCTTTTCATGATCCCCAATCAACAAAACTTAGCGTGACTTAGCGTGACTTAGTGTGACTTGGTGTGACTTAGTGTGACTTAGTGTGACTTAGTGTGACTTAGTATCCCAAAACCCTTTAATCAAGCCTATATCCAGCCTTGACTGGCCAAGGTCTTGCTGGGCAGTTACAATGCTGGACTAGCAAGGAGTTTCAGTAGCAAGCGGTCCCTTAGCGCCGTAGGCGCAACTTCTCGTCGAAAACCACCCGCCCACTGCTATTAGACTGCCACAAAAAGAAAGTGGAAAACGGGTAGGAAATGCCTGCGAAAGGCAAGTAGCGTGGGGCGAGGGGGGGGCGATGGCCAGAAAGGACAAGACATAAGACGACAGGGAATGCAGCCCAAGCCGAAGGCAAAACGAAAAACTTAGTGTGACTTAGTGTGTCTTAGTGTGTCTTAGTGTCCCAAAACCCGGTTTTGTCCTTCGCCGGCATCAGGCTCTGGAATAAAAGTAGCGCTAAAGTTATTAAAATCAAGAAAACGCCTTATATTAATATGGTTTTAATTTCGTCTTGAAGGAGAAGCACATGGAAAATGTCGTGATTGTCGGTTCCGGCCCGGCCGGTTACACCGCTGCCATATACCTGGCCAGAGCCGAGCTGAAGCCCTTGATCATAGCTGGAAACCTGCCCGGCGGACTGCTCACGCAAACCACTGAGGTGGAAAATTTTCCCGCCTTCCCCGAGGGCATACAGGGTTTTGACCTGATGGAGAATATGCGCCAGCAAGCCGAGAAATTCGGCGCACGCCTGCAGTTTGGAGAGGTGAAAAGCTTTGAGCTTAGCCCTGCAAAAGAAAAAACCCTCGTGCTTGCCGACGGCAGCAAAATCGGCGCACGTGCGCTGGTGCTGGCCATGGGCGCGCGTCCGCGCAGCCTGGGCGCGCCCGGCGAAGAGGAGCTTAAAAACAAGGGGGTCTCCTATTGCGCCACCTGCGACGGCGCATTTTTCAAGCAGGTGCCCGTCATGGTCATAGGCGGCGGCGACTCGGCTCTGGAAGAGGCTCTCTTCCTCTGCCACTTTGCCTCCGAAGTGCACCTTGTGCACCGGCGCGACCAGTTCCGAGGATCGAAAATCATGTCCGATCGCGTGCTTGCCAACGACAAGATCAAGGTACACTGGGACAGCGTGCTTGCCGAAGTGCATGATCCGGCCCAGGACAAGGTCACTGCCGCCACTTTGCGCAATGTTAAAAGCGGGCAGACCAGCCGCCTCGATTGCGCCGCCGTCTTTATCGCTGTCGGCCACCTGCCCAACACCGAGAGCCTGCAAGGCCAGCTGCCGCTGGAAAACGGTTACATAGTCCTGCCCGATGGCGGCAGCAGCAAAACTACAATCCCCGGGGTCTTCGCCGCCGGTGACTGCGCCGACTCCACCTACCGCCAAGCCGTAACCGCTGCCGGCATGGGCTGCCGAGCCGCCATTGACGCAGAAAGATACCTGCAGCTGGCCTGAAACAGCAAACCACAACCACGTTTTTTCTGCCGGCTAGCCCTGCGGCACAATTCCGCAGGGTACCGGCATTTATATAGCAGCAGAAAAAAGGAGTATATCCATGTCCAACGCCATAAGCAACGTAAGCGAAAAGGACTTCGCGTCCTTCACCGCCCAGGGCAATGTCATCATTGACTTCTGGGCCTCCTGGTGCGGCCCCTGCCGCATGCAGGGTCAGATACTGGAGCAGGCCGAGGCCGACTTTGCCGCCAAGAGCATCAAGGTAGGCAAGGTAAATGTTGACGAGGAAGGCGAGCTGGCGCGCAAGTTCGGCGTAAGCTCCATACCCACCCTGGTACTCTTCAAGGATGGCAAGGCCATCAAGACCCTGGTCGGCATGCAGCAGGCCGATGCCCTGATCCGCCTGTTTGACTGACCCGCAGTGTATGACTGAAGAGCTTTTCACCCTAAGCCCCTCAGGTTGGCTTTTGGCCTGCATTTGCGCCCTGGTCGTAGGCATGTCCAAGGCCGGTCTGCCGGGCTTAGGTTCTGTTGCGGTTCCTCTCATGGCGATGCTTTTCCCGCCCACTTGGTCCAGCGGCATCTTGTTGCCGCTACTGGTGGCCGGGGATTTCATCGGCGTCTTTCATTTTAACCGCCATGCCCACTGGCCCACGCTTCTGCGGCTCTTGCCCACTGCCTTCTGCGGCATAGTACTGGGCTTTTTTCTGATGCGGCATTTGCTCGCCGGCGACTTTGAGCGCGCCAACCACATCATCAAGCTTAGCATTGGCCTACTGATCCTGGCTCTGCTTTTGCTCAATTTAGCCAAAGATTCCCTGTTGAAATGCGACTGGGAGCGCTTGCCGCATGCCGTCAACTGGGCTCTAGCGGTTTTTTTCGGCCTGCTTGCCGGCATCACCACCCAGGTAGCCAACGCGGCTGGCCCCATTATACTTATCTATCTGCTGTCGATGCGCCTCCCCAAGGAGCGCTTCATCGGCACCAGTGCCTGGTATTTCTGCATCTTGAACTGCAGCAAGCTGCCCTTCATGGTAGGCCTAGGCTCGATCAACTGGCACAGCCTGTATTTCAACCTGAAGCTGCTGCCCATACTGCTGGCCGGAGCGCTGCTGGCGGTCTTCATCAGTGCCAGAATGAAAGAGAAACATTTCAGCAAACTGGTCTTCGGGCTGACACTCATAGCCGCAGTAAAGCTCCTGCTGGGCTAAGGCCAAGTTTGAAAAAGACACATTGCAAGACTTTAGGCACGAAGCGACGCCAAGGCCCAGTTTAGCCAATTCCACAAAGCAAGCATTAGTAAGGAAACCCGTATGCCGGATGAATCATACCGGAAAAATGTCCGCTGTCCACACTGCGGGCAGCGATTTGATACTGTCCTGGTGCGCTCTTTTCAGCCGGACAGCGCCGCGCTGCGCGCGCTGCTCGACTCCAGCCTCAACTGTCCAAACTGCCCAAACTGCGAGCAGAGCTTCAGGGTGGAAACCGGCCAACTCATCTATAAAGACCCAGAGGCCGGCTTCTTTCTTATGCAAAGCGAGGAGGACAGCGACCCGGAAAGCATAGCGGAACTCGAGCAGGAGCTGGATAGCCTGGCCAGCGAAATCGCCTGGCAGGAAAACCTGCCCAGACCAATCGTCAGACTGGTTTTTAACCGCGAAGACCTGATCGAAAAGATATTCCTGCAACAACGCGGCATAGACGATAGACTCATCGAATACGCCAAGTTCCAGCTCTTCCAGAATACCGGCGGACAGCGCCTGCTGCCGCAGCAACATAGGTTGCTTTTCGATTTCAGCAACAGCGACAGAGACAAGATGCAGTTTTTCGTCTTCGGGCGCGAAAGCGGCAAACCCGAGGCCTCGCTGCATCTGCCCATGCAGGACTTCCGCAAAATGCAGGAGGAATTCGCCAGCAGCGCAGAGCTGCAAAAGGAACTAGACCGCCTCTTCCCAGGATGCCAGGTCAATGTCGAAAACCTCTATGACGAAAAATAAAACAGCAGGAAAATTGTAGTTTTTGGACACTAAGACAC
>Ga0265295_1009217_pt1 | contig 10642 bp, 7 predicted proteins | sample Munlansysbiofilm_FD_192503 | JGI IMG/M metagenome (GOLD analysis project Ga0265295, IMG submission 192503) | Leachate microbial communities from a municipal landfill in Southern Ontario, Canada - Methane capture system biofilm | ecosystem: Engineered > Solid waste > Landfill > Unclassified ... | reverse complement strand
ATGATATCGTCATATATATTCGCTTGTTGACATGCTTTTATGACGAGTTTTACATCTAGCTGTTGTTTTAACGTTAAATTTTGATAAATCGTATCATTTAAAATATAGGGACTTTGTGGGACATAAGAGAAGTATGGTCTTGTATGTGGACTAACTTTTGTTATCATATCTTTTGAGATGATTTGAATCTGACCATGCGTCGGTGTCATATAACCCAGTAATAATTTTAATAAAGTTGTCTTGCCTATCCCAGACGCACCTTTAATCCACACTAAGTCATGTGCTTTAATCTCAAAACTAACTTGTTTTAATACAGGTTTATCTTGATAACTGAATGTGACACGATCGAATATCACACGGTTAAAAACCTTTATCTCGACCATTTTATTTTGTTCTAGGTTAATCCCTTTAATATGTTCTAATCGGTCAATCGATCCAAGCATTTGGTAATACTTAGGGAGAATTGTGGATAACCCTGAAAATGGCGATTGAATGTTTTGAACCAATTGGATGATGGCAGTAAGTGAACCAATACTTAGTAAACCAAGACCAATTTGATACGCACCGAAGATAATCGAAAACGCATAGCCAAATGCAAAGAAGGCATTTAACCCTAATGATGTAAACACAGAAATCTGTGTTTTCTTCATGCGTTTTTCGGTTAAGGTTTTAGCCATGACATCTAAATGACTTAAAAAAGTATTTTCACGCTCAAAGGCTTTAATCACTTCCAAATGACTTAAGGTGTCACTCATGTAAGTATACATGCTAGATTCTTGCTTAATGGCCGCTTGGTGACTATCAAATATGGGTTTTCTAAGTAGTCTGGATAATAAGAATAATATTGTCCCTAGACCGAAGAATAATAAAGCGAAGAGTTCATTTAATATAAATAATACGATAAATGCACCAACAAACCTAACCACATAAAAAATGATTTTAGGCAGAATATCCGAGACACTTTCAGTGATCATTTGTAAATCAGCCTTAAACAGGTGGATATAGTTTGCTGCATGATCTTGTTGAACATCAAGCAATACGCCTTTAAGTAAATGATCATAGTAGTCTTTTTGAATGCGTTCATATAACTTATTATGGACATAAGCTTTATAGTAATGATTAAATGCTTGTGCGGACAATTGAATGACCAATATCGATACTAAAATCGTGGCATAAATAAAAAAACGGTTTCCTCGATTAAAGGCTTCATCGATTGCAAGTTTTGACATATAGGCGAATACAACCGCAGATAAAGACATAATGACTGACACAACAGATAATAAGACTAATGGTAGTTTAATTAGTTTTTGATAAGGTTTTAAAAAAGCATTTAATTTAGTCATAGAATCCCCACTTTTCACAATCATTTTAACATACTTTTTATAAATCTTGAGATAATCATGAATGGATTGTGTGCTATAATAGGCTTAAAATATGAGGAGTTTCTATGCCTAACTATGATATTGCAGGAATTAAAGTAAAAATTGAATCCTATTATGATCATCAATTTGTGGATTTATTTAAACCTTATTTAACATTAGACGATACAGTATATACAATTACACAAGAAAATGTAGTGGATATTGATCCTTTATTTGACAGCCCTGTTATGCAAAGTGGTAATCGTACGTTTTTCAAAATAAATGGTTTAAATATCTTACAAGTTACCCATAAATCTGGACGGATTAAATTTCAAATCAGTCATGATGATTTGTATTTAAATCAACATATACTATTTGTTGAAGCATTAAATCAAACCAAACAAGATATGGTCTATATCCTGTTATCTATGTCATTTATGGAAATTGCATTAAGAAATGGTTTTCTGCCATTACATGCCTCTAGCCTTTTAAATAAAGATGACGTAATCTTATTCTCTGCACCATCTAGAACCGGTAAATCTACTCACGTTAAGTACTATCTAGAGACATTTTCACACATGAAAAACCTCAATGATGATAAACCACTGATTAAAGATGGGTATGTTTATGGGACCCCTTTTTCAGGGAAAAATATGAATAATTTAAACGATAAGCAAAAGCTTAAAGCCGTCGTGTTCATCCATCAAGGTGACATCAATATGATTAAGCCACTAAATGAAGAAAAAGCGATAAAGCACATTCTAAAGAATATGTTAAGACCTACGGATGACACAACGTGGGACCAATTAATTCCCAATATCAATCAATTACTTCATTTACCGCTTTATGAAGCATATTTAACCAATGAACAACAATCTATATATAAGACCTATCAAGGTATCTACCAGGAGGATATTATGACATTAAAATCAGGTTTTACTTTAAAACAAATAGGTTCAAAGACGATGGTGATTCCTATCGATGAAAAAGCACTTGATTTTAATGGTGTTATCACTTTAAACCACAGTGGTAAACTGTTATTTGAAGCATTAAAGTCCGAACAGACGATTGAGTCATTAAAATCATTGTTGATTGAACACTATGACATATCTGAAGAAACAGCTTTAAAGGATGTCGTCACATTTATTGAAACACTTAAATCAAAAGATATAATATGAAAACGCCTAATGATATATTGATAGAAGAAATGGCTGTACTATTAGATGAAGGTATATCAGTAACATTTAAAGTAAAAGGCCACTCTATGTGGCCATTTTACAAGCACGATTTAACCCATGTCACTTTGATGAAAACACCTGTTAAAAAGTTGGATGTTGTCTTAGCTAGGCATCAAAACAGATATGTTTTACATCGAATCATAAAAATTAAAGATCAACATTTGGTACTTAGAGGTGATGGGGCGATTTCAAAAGAAACAATCACAAAAGAGGATATCATTGGGAAAGTAATTTCACACAAAACCAAAAAACAAGTCCTAGAAACAAATGCATTATATAGATGGTTGGTACTGATACATATTTATAACCCATTTAGACGACTCCATTTAAGGTTGAGAAAACATGACTGAATTATTTAAAATTACCCAATTGGCTTTAAAAGATAAACCCATTTTGTTCAAACTTGACGATGAAAAAAGTATTTTTATCGCATTAAAAGAAAATGGTCTTTTTGGTTTGGTAGGACCTTATCTCGATGAAGCATATTGTAGTAATCGTTTTTATAGTCTGACTAAAAGCGTGCTTTTTGACTATATTTCTAGAGATATAAAACAACAAGCCTTGATTGAATCAGTTCATAAACTGTTTAATGATCACCAAATAAAGCATATTTTCTTAAAAGGTTCCAGATTAAAACCACTGTATAAAGAAACTTATATGCGTGGTATGGGTGACATTGATATTCTAATAGAAGCACATAATCTAGAGGTTGTAAAAGTTCTTTTTGAACAAGCCTCATATACACTTGAATCGAGATCACAAGCGCATGATTTTTATAGAATTAGCGATGACCTTATCATTGAAATTCACCCTAGGCTATATAACGATTTTAATCCTAAATATAAACCCCTCTTTGATCGATTATGGACTGATTCAACACGGTTGGATGGCTATCGTTATCAACTAGAACCGAGTTTTGAGGTACTTTATTTAATGAACCATTTAGCAAAACATTTAGAATCATCAGGCATAGGATTAAGAAGTATCCTAGATATAGGTATATTTTTAAAACACTACGATGACAAAATTGATTTAAAATTACTTAATCACTATCTCTCAATAACAAATATGAGAAAATATTTCAATTCAATACTATATTTAAACAAAGTGTACTTTGGGCTAGACTCTATCCACCTAGATAAGAACTACGTCTTATCAAACGATGCGCTCGAACATATCACAAAATACATCATGACCTCAGGTATACATGGAAAAGGCACATCTTTTAATCCGATGGCACCAAGGTTAGCAAAAACTAATTCCAGATTTAAAGTTCTCTTGAATACACTTTTCTTGCCTTACAAACACTTAAAGGTAATTTATCCAAGATTAGAAAAACATCCTGTATTATATCCATTTTACATCTTAATTAGGTTATTTGATTTGTTGTTCAATAAAAAGAAGCACTCACTAAAGAAAATAAAGCAATTAAATGCTGGTAAAAAAGATACTAAGGATATCAAACAAATATTTAACGATTTAGGGCTATAGTAAGCCCTTTTCTTTTCTAGAATTACTAGTAATCACTCATAAATATATCCAAATCTTACTTTTCTTTACATTTAACATACCAATGTTCATATTGATTTATATAATATATAAAGTTATAATGACGTTAATAAAGAAATACGTGGGAGGTATTTTAATGGTAAAAAAAGAGCAGTACGAAGCACCCATTCTTGAAGTAACCGAATTTGAATTAACCGATTCGATTGCTGAGAGTGGTCTATCATCCCAAGGTTTATTTGGGAATGAAGAAATTTGGGGAGACTAAAAATGAGAAAACTACTGGTTATAATCTCATTATTTTCATTATTTTTAGTCTCAAATGTTATCGTTAGAGCAGCCATGCCATCAACGGTTGAAGTGACAGTAACTTCATCGTTTGATAAGTACAATAAAGGCATTTCACAGGGTGCTCCAGTCTCATTAGCATTAGGATCAAATCTATCTTTAGACGCATCAGGTATTGATACAGAAAACACATTCGCTTTTTGGGTAATCAATGGTGTTGTAAGAAATGGTCTTAGTGAATTGGATTCTATTAGAGTCAAATCATCTATGCACATTCAAGCTGTTTTTCACAAAGCAGGCGAACATGCAGTATTATTTGTTGACTCAAATGGAAAACTTATCTCAACAGAATATGTTTTAAATGGTGAAGATGTTACTGCACCTAGTTATAGTGGCTATACTAAACTTGGTATGTCAGTAGACACAACAATACCATGGAAGACTTTAAATGGTGTAACAAGTTTAACTGCCATCAACTCATCTAGAGTATATGTATTACAATATACGACAGATGTTGCAGAAGTAACAATCACATTAAGTGGTGCAACCGTATCGAGTGTTGTTGCTAATAGAAATGACGTTGTTACCTTAGTAGCAAGCAACTTAAGTACATTTAAATATTGGAAGAATGCAAGTGATGAAGTATTATCGTTTGAATCTACCTATGTATTTACAGCAACCAAGAATATGACAATAACAGCAGAATATGCTGATGAAACACAAACACCAGCAAACTTAGTAACCATCTCAGAAGACTTAGGTATCAGAGAAGGTTATGACACTTATGTTGGTAGATTTGAACTACAATCCGGTTTTGCATTTGAGTATGGCTTCTTAGTATCCAAGACATCAAGCGATGTTACACTTGAATCCTCAGATGTTGAAATCGTTAAATCAAATGCATATAATGCTGAAACCAATGAGTTTATCATGAGTTTCACAACAGGTTCATATATGTCAGTTAAGGCATATTTGATTGCAGATGAAGGGACACTAGTTAATTATGTAAGTGGTTCAAATAGAACTACTGAACTCAGTGGATTTGCATCCGATTTATTTATTTCTGAATATATCGAAGGATCCTCTAGTAACAAAGCTATAGAAATTTTCAATGGCACGGGATCAACTGTCAACCTTGAGACATTTTCAGTAAAATTATACACAAATGGTTCAGCGACTGCCGGAACTACACTTAATCTAACAGGGAGCTTAGCACACAATGAGACTTTAGTAATTGTCAATTCTCAAGCTGCTCCAGAGTTACTTTCATTAGGTGATGTCATTAGTGGTATAACAAACTTTAATGGAGATGATTCAATTGAACTTCTTAATGGAACATTAGTCATCGATTCGTTCGGACAGATTGGATATGATCCAGGAGATTCTTGGTCAGCAAACGGTGTCGTTTCAGTCAATTTGACGCTTATTAGAAATTCAAACGTAAATGGAGGAAGAGTAGCGAGTAGCACTTCATTTGATATTTCTGAAGAGTGGGTAGCTACTACACTAGATGATTTTTCAAATCTAGGTTCACATGTTATGACTCAAGGAACAACTTTATCAAATTCTGATAAGTCATTAGTAGATATAAATTCATTATCTGTTCCTCCTGCAAAGAAAGACACAGTTCAATTATCATTACCAATTGTAGGACCTAATCAATCTGCAATTACTTGGACATCAGATTCACCACATATAATCACAAATGCAGGTATTGTTACTTTACCTTCGGGTCAACCTGAAACGGTAATTTTAACTGCAAGAGTTGTTAATGGTTCATCAGTAAGAAATAAAGAGTTTAAAGTTATCGTTGGATTAACTGATGCTGATAAAGTTGCGGCTGATAAAGAAGTACTAAGTTTAGTTTCATTAACTATTAATGAGTCAGGGAGTATGGGGTTGCCGACTTCCGGAACAATTCATAATTCAACTATCACATGGATTTCCTCAAATGAGGATTTAATAAGCAATGATGGGTTAGTAACCCTCCCAATGTCAGGATCAACGCAAGTGACTTTAACTGCAACACTTGTAAATGGTAATTCAGAGAGTGTCACAAAAGAATTTTTAGTCACTGTAGTTTCTTCCGGAACCACTATTGACTATTTAACTACCATTTTAAGTGGTAGAAGCCTGTCAGATGCTATCGGGACCGATTCAAACACAACACTAACTGCAGGGTATAGTTTTACAACACCTGAACCTGATATCGATTATGCAACAGGACTTGGGTTAGACACCTCTATTTTTGATGTGCAGTTTATAAAGAATAGCGCTACTATGTGGGCTGTTAACACAGGAGTGTTGAGAGGTTATTATAATGCAAGCGGAAGTAGTGAAGTTAGAATACTTACTACCGGAAACTTCTTGATCTCAGAGATAACCATTAATCTTAAAGGAGCTGATGCAACAGGTGCTAACTCTTTAAATGTTAATGATGTCATATATGATTTTAGTATTGATGGAAGCAAAACCACTGGAACAGATTCTGTAAACGTGACTGGTCTAGATACTCAATCTCTTAGCATTCAAGCGAATACTTCAAAGAGAATGTATATTGAATCAATTGAGATTATTTATTATACATTAAACCCGTAACACCCCCTACAGATTCAATAGCTCCAGTTATAACCATCTCAAATGATGCGGTTTATAACTATACTGTAGGGGATACTTGGAGTACGCAATCTGCACTATCTTGGTGTAGTGCTACAGACAATGTGGATGGACCTGTTACTTGTGAGTTAAATGACACACAAGTAGATACATCACAAGTCGGTAGTTATACAATTACATACACTGCAGAAGATAGTAGTCTGAATGTTGCTACTCTAGAGAAGACCATTACGGTAACAGATGGATCTGGATTAACCTTAACAGGCTATTATGCTTCAGCAGATGGATTTACAGGTAATCAGTTAATCACAGAACTAAGAAGTATTTTAAACTCAACCTATGTTGGGAAGAACTATGATTATGCAAGAACAGCATTATGGGAATCAGATGTTGACCCAATGAATCCAAACAACCTCATCGAAATGTATACAGGTGATTCAATAAATGGCACTTGGGATGCAGGGGATACTTGGAACAGAGAACACGTTTGGCCTCAATCATTATTAGGCGTTTCTGCTAGTGGTGTTAACGCTGCTTCAGACTTACATAATTTAAAACCATCATATACAAGCATTAACTCATCTAGAGGTAATAAGTTCTATGATGTTTCACCAACGACTACGGAAAGTTATTACCCAGATCGAACATCCATCCATGGTGATATTGCTAGAATATTGTTCTATATGGTAATTATGTATGATGAATACAGTTTAGTAAACCAAACACCTGTAGCCTATCAAATGGCAAAACTATCCACCTTATTACAATGGCATTTAGATGACCCAGTCGATGATTTCGAAAGAAATAGAAACGCAGTCATTCAAACGCATCAAGGTAATAGAAACCCATTCATTGATTATCCACAGTTGATTGAATATCTAGATATATCACAAGCATAACCAGCATCAACTTTAAAAGTTAAATAAAACATAAAGCACATCCACATTTTTGGTTGTGCTTTATGTTTACTAAATGTTAAAATATCATTAGAGGTATGACTATGAAAAAACTATGGATACTTACTTTATTAATATTTATCATTTCTGGTTGTCAAAAAACGCCAGTTATTTCTTATGCACCACCAACTGGTTTAGCATACAATCTAGAGAGTGAAACCATTAGTTGGTTGTCAGATGAAACCGTAACAGGTTTTGTATTATCTATAAACGACGAGTTATTCGAACTAAGTGAAAAATCTTTTGATTTTAAAGACTATCCATCAGGTGAATACGTCATTAAGGTCAAAGCGCTATATGGTGAAGAAGAATCTAGGTATACATTTCCTTTAAGGATTACCTTAACGAAAACAGAATTCATGACCATTATGATCGATGACTTAATCAGGGTCGATGACATTAGTGGTGCAGAATACTATAACTTCGAAGTCTTTAACAGTTTGAATGAATCCATATTCATTCAAAACTCACCTTTAAACGTGTTAGAATACGATGATTATCAAGGCCTAATTAAAGTAGAAGCAAAAGCTACTTTTAGTACATATACAATTAGTAACTACGCGTTTTTATTTGATACAGATGGGTATGTCTATGAAAAAGATACAGATGGTTTAATCCTAGATGTGGATATCGTCATCAACGAACTTTTCATCGATGATACCATCATTGAACCATCTAAATACATTCAAAACGATCAAGAGTTGATGATTTCTAGTACCTATTTAGATACACTTGCTGATGGTACTTATCTGATTAAAATTCAAAGTACATTGGACTACTATACCTTCTTAACCATCACAAGTGTAGAGAAACCAACCATCGTTTCTTCTAGTATTGTAGATTATAACAATTCAGACTTAACCTTTGAGTTTGACTTAAAAGGTGGCACATTCAACGGCTTATCTGCACAACCAGGACTAACAAATTTGGACTATGATTTTACAGGTAATATGTTAACCATTAATCAGACTTATATAGACCAAATAATCACAAATGAACCTTCTAGAAATAGCATCATTTTTGCTTACGTTATTTCAAATGGACCATATAGTATCATTGGTTATATCACAGTTAATATATAGTAAACCACTTTTTTTGAGTGGTTTTTCTTTTATTTATTTATTTTTTGATATAATAAGATTAAGAAGGGCAGTGTTATCATGACGAAAGATAAAAAGCCTTATCATTATGAACAGCAAGAAAGAAGTACAGTAAGAAACACCGTTGAAATCATTGCGTTATATTTAACAATTGGGATTCTGTGGATTTTTCTATCAGACCTTATTTTAGGTGTCTTTATACAAGATACTGAATTAATAGAAGATCTCCAGTTGATTAAAGGCATATCTTACGTTTTATTAACAGGCTATTTATTCTATGTCATCATCAAAAGACGCATGGACTTATATGCCATGTCAATCGATGATTTAAAAGACGTGGTTACCAAACTGCAAACAACGAACCAAACCCTAACTACACTAGAAGATAAACTATATAAACTCGCATATTATGATGAACTAACTGGGTTGCTATCTAGAAACATGATTATACAGCACGTGATTGATCATATCGAAAAAGACCCAGATTCGATTCTAGGCTTTATTTACCTAGATATCGATGACTTTAAAAATATCAATGAGTTAAAAGGCCATGAAATCGGTGACCAGCTCATAAAAATGGTGGCTGAAGAAATTAAAACCATCGCTGGTAGCCCGCATGTCGTTGGTAGATTATCAGGCGATGAATTCGTTGTCTTAATTTCCAATCAATTACATCGACAACAAATGATTGAACTCATTAGAAGAAATGCCTCACATATCAGAAAATCATTTATGCTTGATAACGAAGAATTCTTCGTATCGGTATCTGCAGGTATGTCTATTTATCCAGATGATGGTAAATCTTATCATGATTTATTAAAAGCTGCTGATATGGCATTAAACATAGCCAAACAACGTGGTAAGAACCAAATCGTCTTATATTCAAATGCATTTAATGAAACCTTACATAAACACACTGAAATCTCTAATCTATTATTTCAAGCGATTAGAAACCAAGAGTTCAAAGTACACTTTCAACCAATCGTGAATTCAACCGATTATAAGGCAAGTTCAGTCGAAGCGTTGATTAGATGGTATCATCCAACCAAAGGCTTAATTCCACCACTTGAATTCATTGATGTGGCAGAAAAAACTGGCCACATCAAAGACATCACCTGGTTTGTGATCAAAGAGTCCTTTAAACAACACAAATTATGGCAAAAAGAAGGCTTTGATTTAGACATATCAATCAATATCTCACCAAGGGTATTGAATGACCCTAATCTTATTGGGAAATTAAAAGATGCGATTAAGAAACATGATGCAGACCCATCTAGATGTATCTTTGAGATTACAGAATCTGCTGTATTAGAGCATTTAGACGAAACCATTGTTACATTACAACAACTACGTGAATTAGGCATTAAAATTGCACTAGATGACTTTGGTTCAGGTTATTCATCTTTGACTTATCTCCAACGTCTACCAATTGACATCTTAAAGATTGATCGAAGTTTTATTAAGACACTAACCAAAGACAGTGAGTCAGACCCAATGTTAAAGTTCATCATCGAGCTTGCCCACTATATGAACTTAAAAGTTGTATCTGAAGGCATCGAATATGACCACCAGAAACA
>Ga0265295_1009215_pt1 | contig 10643 bp, 6 predicted proteins | sample Munlansysbiofilm_FD_192503 | JGI IMG/M metagenome (GOLD analysis project Ga0265295, IMG submission 192503) | Leachate microbial communities from a municipal landfill in Southern Ontario, Canada - Methane capture system biofilm | ecosystem: Engineered > Solid waste > Landfill > Unclassified ... | reverse complement strand
TTTTGCGAACTACATTGCAAGGAGCATTTTTAAGTTCTGAATATCCGGCTCCAATGTACCGTGATCGAATTGAAGAGGTTTTCGGAATACCTACCGTTTCCTGGTATGGTCATACTGAGCGTGCAATACTGGCCTGGGAAAAAAAAGAAAAGTTTGTTTATCATCCTTTTCAAACTTACGGCTATTGTGAATTGATTCCCAATTCTGAAACTGGCGGATGGAAGCTGATAGGCACATCGTATAATAATTTTGCATCACCATTTATTCGTTATGATACTGGGGATGATGTTGAGCCAGTAGAAATAATCGATGGGCTGCTCATCTCTTTTCGTGTTCGATCAGGAAGACTGGGTGAATTTGTGCTTGATCGTAAAGGGGTTAAGATTCCTTTAACAGCTATTATTTTTGGTCGGCATCACCCTTTATTTGACATCTCTCTTTTTATTCAAGTTCATCAAAAGCATGAGGGTCATATGACTGTAATTGTCACACCAAAAGAAAAATTAAGTCCGGACTTCAAATTTAAAGACTGGTTCGATTCAAGTGGCTTAGATCTGGATATAGATTTTAAAATTGTTGAAAAACCAATATTGTCTCCTTCAGGAAAAGTGACCTTGAAAATTTCCGAGCTTAACACCTAATTTTAATTGTAAACAAAGAAGAAAATGAAACAAATCCTGCAAAACTTAAAAACCGGCAACACCGTCCTGGCCCAAGTCCCATCCCCACAACCCAAGTCCGGACATATAGTCATCCAGACCAAAAAATCCCTAATCTCCCCCGGCACAGAGCGCATGCTTGTTGGAATCTGGGGGTCTGACCCCAGCAAGCTTTTGTTTTTTCTTGGATATTTTGATAATAATATACGTGTTTTGGGGCTTAGGCGGTACTTTTTGATGCCCAAAAGAGGGGTCTAAGAAATATGCGGGGTCTAATTCTTGGAATTGGTTAGAAAAAGACCCTGTTTGTAGGAGGTTTGGATTCTCATTTCGGCATCCTTCAAAACCACTTTACACTTTTTTAGTGCATTCCCCATTTGCAGGGTCTTTTTTTCCAAAAAGATTGTGAGATACGTTTTGGAGTAGAGTCGGTTCATGAGATTCAAGATAAGATAGGCACTCAAGGTTTTCTTTGCTGAGATGCTTGGTTTTTTAACCTTGAGTTCCATAAGGATAGGTCTTGTTTTAATGCACACTTGCCCACCACCTAAAGAAGCTTTTAAGGAGCGGTTCCTAGAGTGTCCCACGATCAATGGAACCTTCGGACACACATTACTTGAACAGTTAAATGTGGATGACGGATCCCTTGCTGCGGCACTGAAAAGCTATTTTGAATCTGCTCATCTTGATGCGAGACAAGTCTTTCATGCCGATATTGGAATTGACCTTCATCCTGATGCGGAAGAAGAAGAACCTCTTGTTACTTATCCCGGATCGTTACCCTCTACTACACGGCGCGGATTGTTTGGTGAAGTTCTTGCTGGTCTCCTTACTGAAACTTATAAATATGTTGGTGGAAACAACTGGTGCGTGCCAATTTTTCTCTTCCGCCATCATGACGATGCGTTTCAGTATCTTTTTACCTTGGCACGCGATCCCGCAAAAATGCGCCAGACTATCGGACGTTTGGGATCAGATTTTATCGGTTTATCCCTAAATGAAGATGGAGAAGTTGTTAAGATTATTTCCGGAGAAGCCAAGTGGAGGAAGACTCTCACGCAGGGTGTAGTTGATGGTCTAATGCTCGGAGAGTGGATCGTAAAAGACAAGAATAAAAAGAAAAGTAAAAGCAATCGTATGCGCTCAGGTAAGGGAGTCTGGTACTATTTAAATAACGAGCCGTCACCGCCAAGTGGCATACGCCAGCTTCAACGTCTTCTTCAAGAGTGCGACCCAGATGGCTATGAGGCAGCAATTTTGTCCCTCGACAAGGCATTGGTCGTCAAGTCCCCTGAACCGATCCCAAAGACCGATCTTATTGTAGTTGCGGGAAACAGTAGTGTGACGCGTAAGCAGAGTGAATGCCTGCTACCTTTCGAAAAAGTTCCCCCTGATTATACCGCCGAGAACAACCTCCAGATCATGGAAGTTTTCTTCTCTAAGGGTGAAGAGTTGATTGACAAAATCTACGATAGCCTCTGGGAAGGAGCTCATGATGCCTGAGCGTGATCAGGAACGCATCGATATCGCAAACTCCCTTCGGCGTCAGATAGCACAGAAAAACAAACTTACAGCAGTTCAAGCACGCGCATTTGTACGCGGTCTCCAAACAGGATGGAACGTGCCGACTATTACATGGCGCCATACCGAGACCCATGAGCAATATGCAGATGCAAGACGTCTTCTGAACGCTGCTTCGATCTTTCGACTTATCGAGGGACCTAACTCACTGAATTCTCAGCTTTGCTACAGAAGGGCAGGCGAGTTGCTGGAATGGTTGTCTCGTGCACACAACAATATCCTGCCCTCCGTTCCCTTAGAACTTCTTTCTGCGGCTTCTTATCAGCTTGGTGCTATCCCTGCCATGGCTTCTGCATTGCTGGCACAGGCTGAACAAGATCGCTCCGGTGAGCGCCTCTATGCTTGCTTCTTTCGTGCAGATTTTGACGGTGTGATTCGATCAGTAACCGATTTCTGGCGAGAAAATCTTGAGATTACTGATCGGGGTGCAAAAAAACGTCTCCTTTTTGAAAAAAGTGATGATAAAGTCGGCTGGTTCTTTACTGTAGAGCTTGTCCGTGTCCTTGGACTTATGGCGGACTCAATCCGCCGCGGTGAAACCCAGCGATTTGAACTGGCGAAGAGAAAGTTAGCTGCCCTCGAAAAAATGGCCAATCGTACATTCACTGATGAGATATCCCTGCTTATAACATTATTATATGAAGTTGCAGTTGGGTACGGCGAAGGAAGTATTTATGAACCTATACGTCAGCTCAGTGAATTGAATCCTAACTGCGCTGATCAGGTAGAAAAATTCGCACGTAAACAATTCAGCAGAGGCAGAGGTATTCTATGGACATCTCAAAAACAAGGCATTGCGAGGCTCCTAAAAGAAGACTCCTTCGCTCTTTGCACTCCTACAGGTTCCGGTAAGACCCTTGTCGCCAATCTCACACTTGTGAAAGAGCTTTTGCTCAAAGCCGAAGAAAATGAAGGGCCGATAGCACTATATCTTGTTCCATCACGGGCGCTTGCAGGTGAAGTCGAGACAAAACTATCGAGTGAGCTTTCCAGTGATATGATCGTGACAGGTCTCTACGGAGGGACAGATTGGGGCTTAACAGACTACTGGCTTGATGCTGAAAAGCCAACAGTCCTTATTGCAACTGTCGAAAAAGCTGATGCGTTAATGCGATACCTTGGACCAATGCTGTTGAGGCGTTTACGGTTGCTGATTGTCGATGAAGCTCACCAGGTGGTGCCTGAAGACAATGAGCATACACAGGACGATTTTGCGGAACATTCCTCTCGTTCGCTCCGCCTCGAATCATTTGTCTCGAAGTTGTTATCACTTGCTCCGGACATTGTGCGAATAGCGCTTACCGCTGTTGCTGGTGGTGCAGCTCCGCCTGTTGCTCGCTGGATCGAAGGCCGAGAGGATGCAAAGCCTGTTGGAACGAACTACAGAAGTACACGCCAGATAATCGGCTCTTTCAAGACTACTCCCCAAAGATCGGGGCGGATGTTACTGGAGATACTCAACGGCAAACCGCTTTTTGTTCATAGTAGAGACGAGCCAGTCTACATTAATCTAAGCACACCTCCGATGCCGAAACTTCCGGCAGTTATGAATAACAGCATCTACCGCTTTAATCAGCTCGATGTCCTCTGGACAGCTATGCATCTTGCCAAAAGTGGACATAGGATACTCATTTCCGTCGCACAACAACCGGAAATAACAATGGGATGGTATAAAGACGCATTATTACTCCAGTCGTGGATAGACGCTCCTGACTTTGCTATTCCGGAAGATCCGGATAGTCGACGTCGTTTTCAGAATACGCATGCCGCTTGCCTTGATTATTGTGGTAAGGATTCTTTCGAAGTTGCTTTGCTTAATCACGGCATCGCATCAAACCACGGCCAGATGCCACAGTTTGTCCGTCGCTTGATGGTCAATCTTATTGAGCGTGGTATCTGCCCAGTGACCGTTGCGACTGCAACCCTTACAGAGGGCGTGAACCTTCCATTCAATATAATCTTTGTCCCGTCTTTAAGACGTAGCTCGTTCAATATAGCTGAAAAGCGGCAGGTGGTGAATCCATTGTCTACAGCCGAATTTCGTAATCTTGCTGGCAGGGCCGGTCGTCCCGGTGCCGGAAACGGCTTAGAGGGAATCACTCTCGTGCCCATCCCCAGCCGACCCTCATCAACCGCCATAAGTAGTCTTCGGAAACAACCACGACAGATAGAACAAATGAAAAATGATTGGCGAACCCTTAAGCGATCCCTCTTGGCTGAAGAGATTGAACACCCCAACATTGATGGGCCGTTGGCGCTTTTGCTTAAAGGAATTGCGAAAAAAGCTCATGACCTCCTTAACCTAAATGGAGACGATTTTCTTGATTGGCTTGAGGAAGTGACACCACCCGATATAAGCGAGGAAGCCGGACGTGCTTCTGTAAACAAGATGGCGAGGTTAGCCGATAGTGTAGACGAGTTGGATGGTGTCCTGCTTAGCGCTATCGAAGAATTACAGCGTATAGACACTACTGAAATCGAAGGCGTTGAAGCCGAAGTCGCTTTGTCTGCTATCTGGAGGAGGACCTTTACCATCTTTGCTGCTTCACAGGAGGAATGGATGGAGGCAGCATTTATTCGCAGAGGGCAGGCCATCCTCGAAAACATCTACCCAGATCGTGAAGAGCGTAGTCGGCTCTACCAATATGGTTTTACGCCTTATGTTGGAAGGCGTTTTGAAGATATTCTTCCACAAATTATGTCACTACTGCGGGAAGCAGTTGATTACGGAAATTCTGAAGACACAATCCGCCTCGCCTTATTTGAGGAACTTGGCAAACTTCTCGCAGAGGACCGAGGTTTTGGTTTTAAAGTACGTGCCACCAAAACAGATCAAAACATACTGAACAACTGGCAAGGAGTTCTAAGTTGGTGGATGCGCAGCCCGAATCATGATTCCCCCGAACCCAAAGACCTTCGAAGCTGGCAACGTTTTGTTAGTTATAATCTTGAGTTTCGTCTTGGAGTAGTTCTGGGAGCGGTTGTTGCTCGTGCATGGTTGGATGGTGTCGAAGGTAAACTAATCGTCCCTTCTATGGATAAATGGCGCGAGACAACGGGCTTACCTTGGTTTGGGTTTTGGGCCCGGGAGCTTCTCCGCTGGGGAACTTTTGATCCGTTCGTAGCATTCTCCTTAGCTGAGGGAATGGCTCGAACGCGGAATGAAGGAGAACAACTCAGGCGAAATTTTGACGTCTGGTTGGAGGAAGTGAAGGAGGAAATTTCCTCTGAAGACCGCATAGATCCACAGTTATTCATGGGGTGGCGCAAATCCTGTGAAGAGGGTTCTGCACGACGAGGCCGACAAAAGTCCACTAAAGCTATGCTTGTTGGTTCTAATGGAAATCGAGGTCAATACTCCGTCATCCCAGTTGTTTCAGACGATGTCATTCACTGGTTTGATGCGGCAGGCTATTCAATTGCACAATCTGACGTATCCGGTTCTCCTTTCCATGGGTCAATGCATCAAGAGGATTTTGAACTTCAAGCTGATATAGAACAACCAACCGTGACGAGGACATTTGATGGGTATTCTGGGGTCTGACCGAAAGCATCAATCAAAACTGGTAAAGGATAAATGAATGGGTTGGAAGATATATTGACTACATCGCTAAATAATAATAGAAATTCTTTTATTCGGGTACATTCCATATGATAGAAGATGAAGTTGATGTTTCGAGCAAGATGAATGTTAATTCAAAAATGACATTTATTACAGATGTCATAAAAAGATATGATAACTACATAATATCCACCAATGCAAAAGCTTCTCTAATAATTGCTTTCAATAGTTTGATTATTGGTACTGTCCTCCTGAAGTTCAGTGACATTATGTCGTTTTACAATTTTTCAGACAAATTTGTTGTTGGCTTGTTATTATTCCTTATCGCCTCATCATCATTACTGTCACTTTTTTTTGTTTTTAGTGTTGTTTACCCATATTTTAATAATAATAATTCCGATGAACACCAAGAGGACAGTTTGGTTTTTTTTGGTTCTGTCTCTAAATTAAAAAGTCAAGATTATCTTAATCGCCTTAATGTTTGCTCTACTGATGATTTAGTAAAAGATTTAGTAGTACAGGCAACAATTCTTGCCAATGGTTTAAATTTAAAGATGCTTCGGATGCGACAAAGTATTAAGGCAATAACCTGTAGTCTCATTTTTATTCTGTTCATAGTTATTTTGAGGGCGTTTTGTTGGCTCTGTAATTAACATGCAAAATTAGGTTGAAAAATGTCGGAACCACTATCACGAAAATGGACGCCTAAACTATATCGATCTCTTGGTAGTTTTGTGCTTTTCCAAATTAAACGTAATGCACATCGATTAAAAAAAATTCCAAACGCCAGGACGATGCCTGATCTAAGAGCATTGGAGATTGGGACTGCAAAACGCATGAATGCAGCTATTCTATTTTTTGATCTCGAAAGTTTTACATCTGTCACCTCCCATGTTTCCTTAGAAGAAACATTAATGATACTCAATGTGGTCACAACGACTGTGATGAGAATAATTAGGGAATGGGGTGGAACTGTCGAAAAGCATACTGGTGATGGAGTGATGGGTATACTTGGGACAGAAACATTAAATGCTGAGTTAATCGCCCAACAAGCTGTAGAATCAGCTCAAACGATCAGATATTTAATGCAAAACGTTGTCGTGCCAGAGCTTATTGAGAACAATTTGCCATCTTTAAATTTTCGTATTGGAATAGAGATGGGAGAAGTTCTAATCTCCAGAATCGGTCTCCATAAAATGAATTTTTTAACAGCAGTCGGGAGTCCTGCTAACCGTGCTTCGAAATTAGAAGCCTTGGCAAAGCCCAATGGGATAGCTATTGGAGAAAACTTGGCCAGAAATCTTCATCCCTACTTGCATGCTTTTCTTGAAAAAGGTGACGACCCATGTTGGGAGTGGTTACACACAGACAAAGTTACCCCCTACAATTTTTATCATTATAATTTTGACTGGTACGAACCGAAATTGTGGCTTAAAGAATGGTTTCGATTGAAGAAACTATGAAAAATAGGGGGACAGGTAAATAATACTTGATCTACTTCATATATATGAAATGATGTAGAATGTAAAATTGATTCACGGGTATAAGTCTATATTCACGGAAAGAAAAACCGGAGGATTTTAGTTGGCGCTCTATAATCTTAAAAGATTCAAAATGCATCTTTTTTTCTAAAAGATCATCACTTTTTAACCTTTTCTATAAAAAACTTACGACTCTCGAGCAAAAAGATATAATAGAGAACCTGGGGTCTGACCCCAGTAACTTGTTGTTTTTATTTGGCATTATGTTAGTAAGATGCATGAGATAGACCTTAGAATGTACTTTTTGATGCCAAAAAGAGGGGTTTAAGGAATGGAAGGAGCTTAAATCATCCTTTATCAAAATCCAATCTTAATTATAAAAAAAGAAGAAAATGAAACAAATCCTGCAAAACTTAAAAACCGGCAACACCGCCCTGGCCCAAGTCCCATCCCCACAACCCAAGACCGGACATATAGTCATCCAGACCAAAAAATCCTTAATTTCCCCCGGCACAGAGCGCATGCTTGTCGAGTTCTCAAAGGGCGGTTTGCTGGCCAAGGCAAGGGCCCAGCCGGACAAGGTTAAACAGGTTCTGGACAAAATAAAAACCGACGGTTTGATGCCGACCGTGGAGACTGTATTTAAACGCTTGGATGAACCTTTGCCCCTGGGGTATTGCAATGTTGGAAAGGTTGTAAGCTCAAAGCCTGGAACGGAAACTCAGGGGTTTAACCCCGGTGACCGTGTGGTGTCCAACGGCCCCCATGCAGAGATGGTGTGCGTACCAAAGCACCTTTGCGCAAAGATTCCCGAAAATGTGACAGATGAGCAGGCAACATTCACAGTGATGGCCTCCATCGGGTTACAGGGCATACGGCTCGCAAAACCAACCCTGGGTGAAAAATTTGTGGTGTTTGGGGCGGGTCTGATAGGGCTTTTGACCGTTCAACTGCTGCGGGCCTCTGGATGCGATGTGATGGCCGTGGATTTGAACGAAGAGCGGCTGGCTCTTGCCAAGTCCTGGGGTGCAGAGACCTGCAATGCAGGGAGCGGAGATCCAATCAAGTCGGCCAATGCATGGACCGAGGGTGTTGGTGTGGATGGAGTTATTATCACGGCCAGCGCTAAAACCGATGAGATCGTCCATCAGTCTGCCGAAATTTGCCGGAAACGGGGACGCATCGTGCTGGTGGGTGTTGTGGGGCTGAATCTGCGGAGGGCGGACTTTTACGAGAAGGAGTTGAGCTTTCAGGTCTCCTGTTCGTATGGTCCGGGCCGGTATGATGATGCCTACGAGCAAAAGGGACGGGATTATCCCATCGGGTATGTTCGCTGGACTGAACAGCGCAACTTTGAGGCGATCCTCGGCATGATGGCCTCGGGCCGGTTGGATCTATCCGCCATGATCACCGATCGTGTTGCCTTTAGCGATGCTGAAAAGGCCTATGCGAAGATCTCTGCCGATCCTTCTGTTCTGGGTGTAATCCTCGAATATCCGGAAACCGTTGAACAATCCCAGACCATCACATTTGCGGCAAACAAGGTTAAAACGTCGGGTAAATGTGTGGCAGCCATGATCGGGGCGGGTAATTTTGCAAAGATGACCATGGGGCCTGCCCTTGCAAAGACATCTGCCCGGCTGAAATATGTGTCTGCCAGAACAAACGGGGCGGCAGCCTCACATATTGCCGAAAAATATGGTTTTGAAAACGCCACCACAGACCTTGATCAAATTTTGTCCGATACCGAGGTCAACACTGTTTTCATTACCACCGGTCATAATTCCCATGCCAGACTTGTATGCGCCGCATTAAGGGCGGGCAAGAACACCTTTGTTGAAAAACCCCTGTGCCTCAATTCGGATGAATTAACCGAGATAATAGACACCTATCAAGCGCTTGCAACCGAGGAATCCTCCAACGCAACGGGCAGTTCCGCCCCTCTTTTAATGGTGGGATTTAATCGCCGCTTCTCTCCCCATTCTGCAAAGATAAAGGAATTGCTGTCCGGCAGAGGCGAGCCCCTGGCCATGAATTTTACCGCCAATGCAGGCATTATTCCCCCGGATGTGTGGGTCCATGATCCAGAGATAGGCGGCGGCCGCATCATCGGCGAAGCCTGCCACTACATAGATCTCTTGTCGTTCTTTGCAGGCAGCAGAGTAACATCTGTATCTTCAGCTCAAATGGGCAAAGGCGTTGCAATCAAGGAGGATAAGATGTCCATCCTGCTCTCCTTTGAGGATGGTTCCATAGGCACAGTAAATTACTTTGCCAACGGATCAAATGCATATCCCAAAGAAACCCTGGAAATCTTCTCAGAAGGTCGCATCCTCCGTCTGAACAATTTCAGAAAACTCGAAGGATTCGGTTTCAAAAACTTCAAGACCTTTAAAACAAGAAAAATGGACAAGGGGCACCAAAACCAGTTTGAATCAGTAATAGACCTTGTAAACAAAGGCGGCCAACCCCTAATCCCCCTAGACAGCCTTATCAACACTACCCAGGCATCCTTTGCAGCATTAACAAGCGCTACAGAGCGCCAAACAATAAATTTAGGGATTTGACTCCAGCAAATTGGGGGTCTGACCCCAGCAAGCTATTGTTTTTACAGGAAAAACCGCTTAAAAAATGGCTCAAAACTGTCTTAAAGTGCACTTTTGGGGGGCAAAAAAGGGGTTTTAAGGAATTGCCCTTTATTCCCAGGATTGTAGATCGGGATTGACATAGACTTGGAACAAGCTTTGAACAAATTTGGCACAGGCCTGGTATCCATTGAAATCCTTAAAGTGCTGTTTTTGCCCCCCAAAAGTGGGGTTTAAGGCATTAAAAGGCGACTCTTTGAAGTGATTTTTCTTTAATAACAACTACTTACTGGGGTCAGGCCCCATGTAATTATTTTCCCTGCGTGCTGCATATGGCTTGCAAATATCTGTCGGCAAAGGTACCATCAATTTAAAACCCTGAATCTACAAGGCAGGGGCTACTTGAACGGGTCGTTGTGAATTATGAATATTGACGTAATAAAGAGTCGCGTAAAGGCTGATTTGTATGTTTATTCGTTGCATGCTGAAATAGAACGTAAAGCAGATTCTTTAACTTTCGAGGAAATTGAATTGGCTCTATTGTCCGGAGAGATGCTGGAAGAGTATCCAGATACGGGTAGAGGAGAGAGTTGTTTGGTTCTTGGATTCGCTCACCATACACCCATCCATATCGTTTGTGGTTGGCGAGGGGAACAACTTTGTATTATAACAGTCTATGTTCCAAAGCCACCCAAATTTATCACTCCATGGAAGAGAGGTGAAAAATGATTAAGAAATGTGTTTTTTGTGGCGGTAATGAATATGAATCAAAAAA
>Ga0265295_1009213_pt1 | contig 10644 bp, 5 predicted proteins | sample Munlansysbiofilm_FD_192503 | JGI IMG/M metagenome (GOLD analysis project Ga0265295, IMG submission 192503) | Leachate microbial communities from a municipal landfill in Southern Ontario, Canada - Methane capture system biofilm | ecosystem: Engineered > Solid waste > Landfill > Unclassified ... | reverse complement strand
CCCACATTGCGCATAAAATCCTGCTGGGAAAGAAAAAACGGTTGATAACCCACTTAGTTATCAACAATTTAGGACGATGAATTTTACAAATACCACTATTTCAAATCATTACGAAATCCAGAAATTTCGTTTTTGAAATGTAGTCCTACCTGGGATATTGACAACCAGATAGTTAATGATTATTTTTGTGGAATGTTTATCAAGCCGTTTCCAAAATATAATACCTCCACAAAAGAGCGGTACACGATCTACCGGCTTTGCGAAAGCTACCGCTTGAACGGGCAAATACGGCACCGCACAATCGTGGGACTTGGAAAACTGGATGAATTGGCCACCGATGACCAAAAAAAAATGTTGGGAAAGCGCATCGAGGAAATACTCAAATATGGAACAGGATTGCTTTTAACCGAACTAGCAGACGAGCAAGTGGAAAAACTTGCCATGCATTATTACAAGGAAATAATGCTCAAGCGGCGCTATGATGTAAAAGAAAACGGGGCTGAATGGGAAACGGTGAACATGGCCTCTATGAAAAATAGCGATGCCCGGGAAATAGGGGCCGAATGGCTTTGCAAACAAGCTTTTGATCAACTGGGGATAGATGATTTTTTGAAGCAGCAAAAGTGGCCAGAAGAAAAAAGATCGCTTGTCGCAACCCATATCATAAGCCGTGCGGTATATCCGGCATCGGAACTCAAAACGGTGTCTTTTATAAAAGAAAACTCGGCAATCAGTGAAATTACCGGCGTGGAAAAAAGCAAAATCACCAAAGATCAACTCTATAAAACATCCCATAATTTATACTCGATAAAAGATAAACTGGAACAGCACCTGTCCCGGCGCACCAACGACCTCTTTGATCTGGAAGACAAAATTATCTTGTACGACTTAACAAATACCTACTTCGAAGGCAGGATGACAAACAGCAAACTAGCCAAATTTGGGCGGAGTAAAGAAAAGCGCAAAGATGCAAAGCTGATTGTACTTGCCGCAGTAATAAACCGGGAAGGCTTTTTGAAACACACCAACATTTTTGAAGGTAACATGGCCGACTGCAAAACCCTGGAAACAATAATCGACAGCCTGGCCACGCAAACTTCCTCTGTCCAGCGTAAGCCCACAATAGTAATGGATGCAGGCATATCCACGGACGACAATCTGAAAATGCTCAAAGCAAAAGGCTACGGTTATGTGTGCGTTACGCGTTCAAATTTAAAAGAATATTATGCAGATGCTACCCGCGAACCGGTCCAGATAACAGATAAGAAAAAACAACCCATAGAGCTGATGAGAGTAAAAGTGGAAAATGATGATGATCATTATCTATGGGTAAAAAGCCAAACAAAAGCGCTCAAAGAAAACAGCATGAACGGGCTGTTGTCACAGCGTTTTGAAGAAGGAATCCAAGGCATTAACGAAGGTATTAACAAGAAAGGCGGAACTAAAAAGCTGGGCAAAGTTTTTGAACGCCTGGGAAGGCTCAAACAAAAGTTCCCGTCCGTACATAAGTATTATGAAATCCTTGTTCGTGACGATGGCAACGGAACCGCCACCGCGATAAGTTGCATGCATAAAATAGGGGAAGATCCCGATAAAAAAGCAGGTATCTATTTTTTGAGGACCACCCTGGATGAAACCCGAGAAAGCACCCTCTGGTCAATTTATAATATTATTCGCGAAATTGAATCCACCTTTCGGATATTAAAATCAGACCTCGACCTACGCCCGATATATCACAAAACCGATGAAGCTTCAATGGCACATCTGAACCTGGGATTACTCGCATATTGGTTGGTTTCCACAATACGATTTCAGCTAAAACAAAAAGGGTTTGCCCACGACTGGAGCGAAATTGTCCGCATTATGAATACCCAAAAATGTGTATCGACCAGTGTGGAAAACATCGAGGATAAAGTTATAACAATACGCCAATGTACCGAGCCAACAAAAAACGCTAAACAAATATATGACCTGCTCAATTACAAATCGGCACCATTCTATCGAAAAAAATCCGTAGTCCCCCCTGCAGAAATTTTCAAAATTGACTCGACTTAGTATCAGGCATTTATAATCTGCGACCTGCAATGTGGGTTAAAAAAATTATGCTAATATCTACGGTCAACAAAAAAGCTACAAAACGAAAATGGAGGGGAACAAAATAGCTACAATATTATAACATAATGATATTGAAATACATACAAACATCAACTTAGGGCAATGGGCATGTGTATTTGAGTCAGGCGCAAATAGGAATAGACAATAATTCCCCAAGAGTGACGAAATTAAGTCGTCAAACTTTCAAAAAAAGGGAGAGGAAATAACGGCAAACAACAAGCTTCTCATTGGTGAAAACCAAACTTTTGATAAGAGATTCTCCTTGCCCCAGCCAATTACTTTAAGTTAAAAGCATCTTTACAATTGTTGCAATACCGTTACGAGGTTGTCATCGCGGGTGATACCCATTTTTTTTCGCAGGCGGGCACGCGCCACCAAAATGCTTTTGACCGATTGGAAAGTGATGGCAGAAATTTCTTTGGTGGTCATATTGAGCCGCAAAAAGGCACACAGTTTAGTTTCATTGGGCGTGAGGTCGGGGTAGGTTTCATCCAGTTTTCTGTAAAAATCCTCATGTACCTGCTGAAACCGCATTTCGAACTCGCTCCATACGGTATTGTCAATGTTTGACTTCATTTCACGTATAATTTCCTGGACCCATACCTTGTTTTCAGGCAGAAGCAATGGCTTGATGGTTAAAAGTCTTTCGGTAATAGACGCGATGAATTCATTTTTATTTACCAGGTACATTACGTGTGTGGCCAATTCCTTATTGCGCAATTCGAGGTCAAGTTTCAGGTTTTCCTTTTCGAGTTGAAGGTTTTCCTGCTCAAGTTCCAAATGCTCCTTAATTAACTTTACCTGCTTTGTTTTGATGCGCTGGTTTCGGTATAAAAGTATCACGATAAGCAATGAAAAGAGGAAAACAGAAGCAATGATAAGATAGATTAAAGATTTTTGTTCCTTTTTGGCCACGATAATTTCCTTTTCCAATTCCTTTTCCTTTATTTGTTTTTCGAATTGATACTGAAGTTCAAGGCCTGCTGCCTTGCGTACCGCTTCATTGTTTACAATGCTGTCGTGCAGTTGCTTAAATAGTTTATGAGCACTCAAGGCTTCAGGGAATTTTTTTGTATCCTCATAAGCCTGTGCCAGGGAACTGGCCGCATACATCTCAGACTTAACGCTTTTTGAACACCGGCTAAATTCTAAAGCCTGCTTAAATGAGTGGATGGCCTTTTCATATAATCCATCCAAAATATAACAGTTTCCCAGATTGTTCAATACTTGTGCCATCCCGGCAGTATCCTTTAGTTCCTCTCTTATTTGAAGGGCATTCTCATAATAAGGAAAGGCTTTATCGCATTCGTTGTTTTCTTTATAAATAATGCCCAGATTATTGTACAAAACACCATTATATCTTTTATTCCCGCTAATCCGGTTCATTTCAATGGCCTGTTCAAAACTGCGGCGCGCCTTCACAAAATCTTTCAGCGCAATGTATGCTGATCCAATATTTATGTGGATAACAAGCATTATTTCAGTAAATGAATGTTCAGGAAATTGCTTTTGCAGCGATTGCACCAATGTATAAGATTTCTGAAAATAAGTCAATCCTTTGGAAGGGTTGTCATAATAAAAAAAGGTGGTACCCAAATCATTGTAAACATCCGCATAGCGCATACCAATCTTAAGTGTGTCCTTTGTCACACCCATTTCATCATCAAGCAGGTTCAACATTTTAAATTGATATTGCTGTGCCAGAGAGTAGTTGCCACTTTGAGTAAAAAGCTTATTGTAATGGTCATAGACAGCATACATAAATTTCGCGCCCCCGGGTTTTTGGGAATAATTGAAAGCCTTATTCAGGCAGTTAAGCGCCGAATCGAACTGATAATGGCCTGAAAAATCCTGACTCAGTAGCAAATAAGCTTTAAGCACAGCGGTATCAGAATGTTGCCCTGAAATTACTCTGCGCAGGCTATCGACATCATTAACCGCATGAAGCGTGACATTGGCCATTGATGCCAAAAGAAATGTCACCAACATTTTAATTGACAAATAATGGATGGTTAATAATCTATTTTTCATGGGTCTGATGTGCGAATAAGACAAAAGTAACCATTTATCTTGCTTTCATATTCAATTATTTGGCAAATTACACCTGCTGCAGAGAGGGCCGTAGCCCTAAATCACTATTTTCATGAGTGGAATAATTGATACAAATATACTGTTTTGCCGTTCCTTTTGAAAGCGAAACGTATATCATTTAACAGAACTTAGTGAGACCTTGTGCCTTTGTGTCCTGGTGGCAAAAAATTGAGTTTTTATACTGAGCTCAAACCATTCCACTAAAAAACCAGACCACAGGCAAAAAGCCCGGGTCTGGTTTACTTTCCGGAAATCAGGTTCCGGTCCACCAAAACAAGTATTCTACTGAACCAACAACTTGTGCTGTTTCAATCCTGTAGTGTTTTTAATCACCAGCAGATAGGATCCGGAAGCAAAGTGGCTTACGTTAATCGAAGTACTGCTGTCGTTAGAATGTGTCTGTGAAATCAACCTGCCATCCATGGAAAAGATCATGATATCTGAATCGGCACAACCGGTAATAAATACACGGTCAGTGGCCGGATTGGGATAAATGGCAGTTTGCATCAAATCAATAGTTGGGGTATTTACGCCCAGATAATTGATTACTGTTGAGAAAGAGAATTCTGATTCACCGGTGGTGAAGTGGGCCTTAACTGCATAAACATACATGTTGTTTTCAGCAGGAGGCCAGGTGGTATCGTTAAAGTGACCTTCGGTGAACGTCTCAGTATTAAGCAGTGGCCAGTTGGCAGCATTGGCGATATCATCGAGTTTGCCGCGGCTGATGTTGTAGCCGGTGAGTTCTCTTGAAGAAGCGGGAATAGTTTCACTTGTCATTACATTGGGGCGGATAAGCATATTTCCAATTTTCCCTATAATGTTTGAGAAGGGAGCAAAGTCACCACCTGGATATTTATAACGGGAGAGTTCAACCTGGATATTGGTTGAATCCCAGGCCAGGAAGGTAGATTGGCCAGGGGTTGCATCCCAGCGTACCATAACATAATGTTCGCCCTGAAGGGTGATGTTGGGCAGCGAAACGTGTATCCATTCATCAAAGCCTGAGTTAAACATACTGCTGCTTACAATGAGGTTGTTGTCTGCATCGAAAACATCCACATATAAAGGCTGAGCCGAAGCGCTATTTGAGTATTTTGCCCAATACATGTCCACTCCGGTAATGGTTGCCGGTTCCTCAAACTGAATCAGGTTTCCAATCCAAACCTCTTCACCGGTTTCACCTGCCCAGCCATCTTCATATACTCCGTCATCAAATAGCCATGTTTTGGCTGCGTCGGTCGAAGGCTCTTCCCAGTCAACATCCATACCTGTTTCTACGGCAGTGGTTATAATCTGATAAGGAACCACCAGCGCTTCGGTTAAAACAATTTCTCCCAAATTAACATCTTCAAGTTCAATCTGAACCGGAACAATGTAAGTCTCATAACCATCGGCTTCAATAATTAGGCTGTAATTGTTCTGACTGTAAACGTTTTCGAACAGGAAATTGCCATCTTCACCGGAGGTGGTGGTGTAGTTTGCAAATCCTGACAAGGTAACAAATGCGCCTTCAACAGGCTCATCTGTATCGTTGGCAGTGATGAGGCCACTTATGTTAATCAGTGCAAGCTGGCCAATAACAAAATCCAATACAGTATTTTGGCCGGTTACCACTTCAAGATCAGAGGTTACTGCCTGATAAGTATATTTATCGGCCGTAGTGGGATAGGTTCCTTCCGGTACATAGGGCATGGCATAGTTGCCCGTTGAATCAGTTAATGTGGTGATGTTCAAGGGGTCAATAGTCACACTTGCACCGGCAATGGGTTCACCTTCGGGATCGGTTACCATGCCGGAAGCGCTTCCCACGTGCTCATTAAAGATGAAACGGATTACCGGACTCATGGCTATCAGCGCACCGGTTGAAGGATTATACGGGTCCGGAGGATTGGTATAGCTGGTAAATCTTCTTGAACTAAAACCTGTTGAACCATACGCAGAGAATGACTGCATTGTATTGGTATGGTCGTCTTTCTTTTCAACCATTATGACAATATGCTTGTCAGTATCTGAATAGTTAAATGGCACCTGAAAAGGAACGTAAAGCGTTTGGTCACCAGAAATAAAGTTAATCGTTCCATCATATACCAGCACCATTTCGGTAGCAGGAATCCAGCCATTGGTTAATGAAGCTGAATCTGTCATACTCATCCATATACGTACCGGAACTTCGGGTTCGGCGACTCTGAAATCATAGTCCCAGGTAATGCCGAAAATAATTTCGCCATCAGATACAATTTCAGTGTTTTTGTAAATGGTTTCGGTGAGTGAATTGTTATACGACATATTGATGGGTAAATACTCTCTCATGGTGCCTACACCCACCTGAACAATCTCAGACTGAGCTGCTACACCTGAAAGCATCATAATATTGCTGCGGTTATTTGATGGCACCTGATCGTTGGCATATTCAATTTCTGCATAAATTTCATATTCGCCCAGTGAACCGAATGTATAGCTCAAATCAAAACTCAGTTGCTCGCTATATGCTATTTCAAGGCCGGGAATCGAATAAACTTCCAGAGGATTATCTCCGCCTCTCATCAGCTTAACGCGATAATCGCTGCCTGCAATGGTTTCTGTACCAATATTTTTAATGGTAAATACAAAATCAGACGATTCGCCAAGACGATAGAGCCGGTCGCCATCAATATTCACTGCTTTCAGATCATAATCATCAAAATATACAGCAACATTCTGGCCCAGAAGGTAATCGAGCAGGATTTGGCCATCCCATGCATATGGATCAGATACAAAAGCCACGAAAGCAAGACGTCCCACCTGACCCTCCAGTCCCGACATATCAATCACATAACGGTTGTAACTGCTTCCGCCCATAACAGGATTGAGCACCGTAACCCAGTTGTTGGTACCTTCTTCTTTCCACAAAACGGTTAAGTCACCCGGCCACCAGGGTGCAGTAGCTCCATAAAATGATACAGATGCCTGAGCACCCACTTCAAGCCTGCAGGTTTGAAGAGTATCCGTTAAGCCATTGGGCAAAAAGGCTTCTGCGGAATTACTGCCACTATAACCTCCAAACGTATTTAATGCCCAGAAATTACCGCTAATCCAGCCTTCGGGCGGGTAAGTTTCTCCTTCAAAATCTTCAAAGAAAGCATCAAAAGGATACACAAAGGTGTTCATGACCATTGAATTGTTCGGGTCTGTTCCCTGATCGTCAGGTACGGATACCTCTAACTGATATTGTCCGCTGGTTGCAGGCGTCCAGGGCATTTCTACACGAATAGTATCTGCCGGCTCAAGCATGCCTGTTTGAACGGTTCCAAGCACAACGTTATTTACTTTAAAAGTAACGGTTTTATCATAGGCCTGCAAGCCATAATTCTGAATTTTTGAGGAAAGCAGGGCTGTATTGTTTTCAAAAACGGCAGTCAGGTCGCGTTTGAAGTCAAGCACGGCAAAATCATTGTTTACAGGAGTAAAGCATGAAATAAAAGCTATCCAGCCTTCTGTCTGATCCCATCCCGGGGCCTGGAAATAGATGGTAAGTGCGCCGTCTGGATTCATCGCAGTTATCACTCCTGGATTGTCCGTTGATTCGTAGCTTCCGATTAAAGGATCGTCGGTTGAAGTACCATCATAAATCTCGAAATAGCCATAACTGGTGTTGAATTCCAAAAAGGTGAGTCTGATGCGGTCGCCGGCATTGGCCGGTAATATGGTCGTGGTAGCCTCATCCTCCCAGCCGTAAGGTTCGTCTAATCCGCCTGAATCGGTGAATGTTGCACCACAGGTGGTTATGGTTTGTGTGCCGGTGGCCGGCATCTCATACACGGTTCCGTAATTGTATACCGTTTTCCGCATTTGATTGTTTTCAGGCCTTGGGTCACCGGTGAGTGTAACGGTAGCTACAATGACGTATGGTCCCGGAACAGACATATCGGCTGTAACAGTAAAGGTATAAGGAGCTGCCTGATTGGGACCCAGATTGAGTGATCCCACATTTTCAACCACCGGCGTACCTCCGTTAATGCTATAGCTCACGTTGAAGCCGGTCTCATTGGTTCCGCCTTCATTTTTAATGGTTATGGTAATGGGTTCAGCAGCAGTAAGAGCAGATGAACTCATAATGTTGTCGATGCTTTCCAGGGCAAGATCATGGTTTAACCCTTCGCCATAAAGGGCAAAGGCCAGGTTAAAATCTGTATAGAACGGCCCCAGTTGCGAAGCAGGCGTCCAATCAATGGCACCGGTTTCAAAACCATTGCCCGGATTTTTCCAGACATATTGCTCATCTATGGTTGAACCGCCATGCGTTGACCAGTTCCAGCGGTCAGTAACACTATAATCTGATACAGCCTGAATGGAAATCCAGTATTGCCCGGGAGAAAAGTTAACGGTAGCCGGAAGCATAATTTCATACTTGTAAATGAAATTTTCCGCGTCAAACAGTATTTCGTTGTACTCAGTATAGTTGAGCTGGGAATATATTTCCGCTCCCGGAACGCCACTGTTATTGCTGTAAAAGCGAATGTTAAGCGCATCAATAAAACTCCCGGTAAAAAAGGAATATACCCCAAGCATATCAATGTGTCGCACAGCCCAGTTTTCACCTGCCGGTACTGTAAAATCATCGGCAGCCATATTAATATCGGCTGCACTCTCAGGATCAGTATAAGCCTGGCTGTTGATGGTAAAAATACCAAGAGGGAACAACTGATCGTAAACAGAAGGTCCGGTCAATGGCGCACGCAATGTGCTGACAGTAGGTGGTAGTTTCCCTTCCAGGGATTTTTGGCTAAATCCCGGCAAGATTAACCCAATGATCATCAATGATAACAGGGTTAATTTTAGTGTAAGGTTTTTCATAGTTTGTGATTTGGATTAATTAGTGATTGTTTGATTTTTTGGATGCTGTTTTCTTTTCAACCCCTGCTTCAGATTCCTTCATCCGGGTATTTTCTTCGTTTAGCTTTTTAAGAATTTTCCCCAGGGCAGCATTCTCATTGTGGGCCTTTTCTATCAGAAATTTTAAGTCCTTCTCTGTTTGATCAAAAGCCTCTTTCTCATCGTTTGCCATGATTTAAAAAATTATAAGGCAAAAAAACAGACTGCCGGGATGAATACCTAATTATATGGGCTACAAAAAGGCTACAAGGTAAAAATGTATGGCTACAATAATGCTACAATTGATGCAAATGACTGATTTTGAATTTGTTGTATTTACTCTCTTTATTTCTAAAAAGGGTACCAATGCATGAGGGACATGAAAATATTGGTCTTGTGAAGGCTTGATAAATCAGATGCAAGGATAGCTTATTGGCAACGGCATGGTTACGGTTTTACTTGTCCATGTTGAAAGTTCCTCAAAAATAGATACTTAGCAACATACTAATAATCACAACATTAGAGAAGCATATGAAGTTATTTTCAAAAATATCCACTTTTTATTTGGGAAAACAGAATTAATCCCTATTTTTAAAGCCTGTAATCTGTAATATATGATTTTTTCAGTTTTATTATCGGTAACGAAACAGGTTAATAATGTTATTATACCTATCACCCTCGCTCCGAGAACCTAAAATTTGCCCTAATACGGCATGGATGACTACCCTTACTGTTGGCTTTTTGAATTTGCATTTTTATTCAGAACACATAAATTTCACTTTTATTAATAAACCAACACGTTATGAAGAACAAATTATTTATTTTAAGCTGCGTGGTATTGATGGTAGCCGGCACATTCTATTCATGCAGCAAAGATCAACCTGCTGCGGATGAACAAAACAACACCGTACAAATAACTGCTGCCGATCGTGCAGTAGCAGGGAGGATTATCGAATTCCGGCGTAAGCTTGATATGAAGAAAACCAACCCCACACTTAAGAGCAATGAAATTATTGCCATTGAGAATGCACGACTTGATGTGGAAACCAACTTCAATGCTTATTTCGCCTTCCCGGATGAGAAATATATTTATACAAAGCATGATTCAGCTATTCTTACCATGCAAGTCAATGATGAATCAACCACCACCGTTGATAATATGCTAAATTTTTACGAACAGTGCTATCAACAGGTGCTCGGCATATATAACAACTGTATATACAACAATAAGGAATTGTTGTTTATATCCCTAAAGAAAGGTGAGCTGAGCGAAGGCGCCCTTTCTGTTAAATTAAACGTAGTTATGGGGCAACGGACCAACAATACTTATCCCGGCCCCTTTGTATTTGGTGAAGACTGGTTTTATGGAGGAAAATTGGGCATGTGCGATAGTACCTTCTATATGGAATCAGATGCGGCACTGCAGCTACAAGATTACCTGAATTCCTATTGCTCAATTAATCCTCCGCCACCATATGGATACAGGTGGGTTGTCGTTAATGATGTCAATAACCCTTACCAACTTACGGGTGACGAATATAAGGACGAGAACAACAATAACCTGATCTTTTATAATGAAAAGGA
>Ga0265295_1009212_pt1 | contig 10646 bp, 8 predicted proteins | sample Munlansysbiofilm_FD_192503 | JGI IMG/M metagenome (GOLD analysis project Ga0265295, IMG submission 192503) | Leachate microbial communities from a municipal landfill in Southern Ontario, Canada - Methane capture system biofilm | ecosystem: Engineered > Solid waste > Landfill > Unclassified ... | reverse complement strand
TATAGATTATCAGCCTGATGCGTTATGCGTTGAAAGCAAAAGCCTGAAGCTTTATCTGGGTTCTTTCCGGATGCACGGAGAATTTCATGAAGCAGGCGTTAACAGAATATGCAATGATCTGGTTAAGCTGCTTGCACCTGTCTGGCTTACTGTAGAAGGACGCTTTACACCGCGCGGTGGCATCCCTTTTTGGCCTAAAGCCCAGTACCAGGCAGCAAAGTAGGCAGTTCTGCACGAATATCTGTTAAATATCTGTGCAGGTAAAACGCCTGCACAGGTCAGGTCGATCATGGTAAATTCTGCATTGATTCCCTTGCAAAAACTCACAGCCAAACTCAATAATCAGGAAATAACGTCCGGTCAGGGTAAACTCAAGCCTTTTTGCACCAATGCTACTTAGCTTGTGATACTCTTTTCCAGTAAGCTCTACACTGTAAAAACCGCGGCAACAATATGCATCACACCCGCTGCACTTCTGGTCATTATCCAGTGGATGATCAAGTATCAAACCCTGTAGTTTTTTTCTTTGTCCACTCCAGAAGGACATAATACACCTCCTGAACAGCCAAATATTTTAACAACAACTTTGTGCTACACAAACTGGCTACTCTGCAAATAACGACATATTGCATGCTGGCACAATACCTGCTGCTTCTGCACGCTGCAAAAGCTCACAAATTGCCTGTTCTCCCTCCTCCCCAAGATTAGACGAAAAATCATTTACATACAGACCAATATGGGCAGCGCAAACCTCGCTGCTCATCTCCTGTGCGTGGGAACTTATATAGCGGGCAGCGGCAGCAGGATTATGTCTGGAATAATCAACCGCTGCCCTTAACGCCTGTTCAATGGTTAAAATAGCATCTGTACCAAGGCTGCGTCTGGCAACAATGCCACCAAGCGGTATTGGCAAACCGGTTTCAGCCTCCCACCAACTACCTAAATCCAGCAGTTTATGCAAACCAATGGTCTGATAGGTAAAGCGTGATTCATGGATGATAACCCCTGCATCAACTGCACCGCTTGCCACTGCTGGCATAATCTTGTCAAAAGGCATCTCCACAAGTTGATGCAAGCGCGGATTAAAAAGCCTTAAAAGCATGCAGGCAGTTGTGTAGGCACCAGGGATGGCAATGGTTTTTTGCGGCAGAACATCAAACTCCATCGGGTTGCCAGCCACAAGCAATGGTCCGCAACCGCGCCCCAAAGCACTGCCAGAACGTAACAATACATATTCATCGCGTATAAATCCCAGTGCTGCATAGGAAACCTTGCTGATGTCCAGCAGGCTTTGCATTGCCATCCGGTTTAATGTTTCCACATCTTCAAGCTGCTCCTTAAAGCAGAAATCTCCTGCTTTCACCAGCCCATGCACCAGTGGGTAAAACATAAAAGTATCGTTTGGGCAGGGCGAAAAGCCCAATGTCAGTTGTGTGTGCATATCAAACCTCCGTAATAGCCAGGAATCTGCGTGACTTACTCTGCATAATCAGCATATGTGCCAAATATTGCACAGCTGCCGATTTTTGTGTATACTGCTTTTATTTTATTTTCGTCAAACAGGGTGATATTGAATGCAACCGATAATAACCTACAAAGAGCGTTGCCGCTCTTGCTACTCCTGTGTACGTACCTGTCCGGTCAAGGCAATCAAAATGAATAACGGCTATGCAGAAATTATGTATGAGCGGTGCATAGGCTGCGGAAATTGTCTTAACTGCCCGCAAAAAGCCAAGGTTATTGTGGACAGAATAGTTAAAACCCAGGAGCTTTTAACATCCGAAGACCCGGTGGTGGCCATACTTGGCTGCTCGTTTCCTGCTTTTTTTCATAACAGCACTCCGGGTCAGCTGGTTGCCGGTCTTAAAAGTCTGGGTTTTAAGGAGGTGCATGATGGCGCATTTGGTGCAAGACTGATTGCACCGCTTTATCGCGAAGCTATCGCCGCAACCAGACTACCACTGGTCTCCACCCATTGCCCGGCAATTGTTGCCCTGGTGGAACAGCATTATCCAAAACTTTTGCCAAACCTGTTGCCCGTTGTTTCACCAATGGTGGCCATGGGCAGGTTTATCAGGCAGGCAGTTGGCGACAATGTCAAAATTATTTACATAAGCCCCTGCATAGCAGCCAAATTTGAGATTAATGCGCCGCAATTGCAGGGCATTATTGATATTACACTAACCTACAATGAAATAGACCTGCTTTTTCGTCGCCGCGGCATTAACCTCACCAGATTAGCTGAATCCAGCTTTGACGGCATTGATCCAAAACATGGCAGAATGCTTTCTTTGCAAGGCGGCGCACTGCGTGCCATGGACATTACAACCGACTTTCTTGACACTGAAACAGTCAGTGCCGAAGGTGAAACAGCTGTAATGGAGATTATTAAAGAGTTGCAGGGCGGTAAAATTACGCCACGCTATCTTGATCTTCGTTTTTGTGACGGTGGCTGCATAAATGGTCCAATCAAAAATCGTAACTTGAGCTATCTGGTTAAACGCAAGCTGATTATAGATTATAACAACAGCGCAATCCCCTATCGCACCTCACAAACCTATGCCAACATACCTTTTTCAGCAGATCTACACCGCGGCTTTCTGGACAAGTCCCAAAAACTGGCAACACCAAAAGCAGATGAAATTCGCAGAATACTGCAAAGCACCGCCAAATTCAGCCAAAGCGATGAGCTTAATTGCCGTGCCTGTGGTTACAACAGCTGTCGAGAACATGCCATAGCCGTTTTTCATGGTTTTGCAGACACAAGCATGTGCCTGCCCTACAATCTACGCAAAATGGAAGAAGACCGTGGAGTTTTGCAGCAAAAATATGAGCTTGTATCCCGTGAACTTACCAACCAGCTTGGTGAAGAGATGATTATCGGCAACGATCGCGATGTTGCCCTGGTGGTTGAGCAGATTCGCAGGGTTGCGCCAACCCCCACCACAGTACTTATCCAGGGAGAAACCGGAACCGGCAAGGAACTTACAGCCAGGGCAATCCATCGCCTGAGCAGCCTTTCTGACAAACCACTGGTTACTGTCAACTGCACCACCCTTACCGACTCTTTGCTGGAAAGCGAGCTGTTCGGTCACAAAAAAGGTGCTTTTACCGGTGCTGTCGCCGATCGCAAGGGACTTTTTGAGGTTGCTGACGGTGGTACAATATTTCTGGATGAAATAGGTGACATTACCCCGAAGTTGCAGGCAGAACTGCTGCGACTGCTTGATGTCGGTGAAGTCCGGCCTGTTGGCAGCAGCACTGTAAAAAAAGTTAAAGTGCGCCTGATAGCTGCCACTAACCGTGATCTTGAGCAAGGTGTGCAGGAAGGCTGGTTCCGTGAGGATCTCTTTTACCGCCTCAATGTTTTTACAATCCATCTGCCACCATTACGTGAGCGGGCAGATGCCATACCGATTCTGGCACAACATTTTCTCGACAAGGCCAGTAAAAAGCTGAACAAGCACTTAAGCGGCATGGAAGAACGCGCCATAACTGCCATGCGTCATTATCCATGGCCAGGCAATATACGGGAAATGCAGAATATTATTGAACGTGCTGCGGTGCTTACCCATGATCGGATTGTACATCTCGAAAACCTGCCTTCAGTTTTCAGGGAGATATGTGAGACACATACGGCACAGCAATCCGAAGAGCTGCAAGCATCCTTTAAAACAAAAAAAGAGACCAGGCTGGACCCGCTTGAACTGGAACTTTTACTGCAATACCTGCAAAAATCAGATGGAAATGTGTCAAAAGCAGCACGCATGGCAGAAATCCCACGCCGCAGCTTCTATCGCCTGCTGGAAAAGCATGGCATTAATCAGAAAGAGCTGCGCAGACAGCAGCTGGACTAGGAGTCTGGCGCAGGTGTGCCAGCTGAAAGTTTAAAAGCGCACATTGTTTACCATGTTTTACAGTTTGTGCCAGTGCTGTTTGATTATTGTGTAAACTTCTACAGTACATGTGCAACATTCGACACACTTTTTAGTGTCAGCACAAGCACTGGTAACAGCGTACAATGTGTAACCTGCTGTTATTAATAAAATAAATATAAATATCATGTTTTGGCATGATTCTGGCATACCGTTTACATCATAAATGCAAAGTGTGTCAGTAGACAATTAAACAAAATCCATGACAAAATAAAAAAGGAGAAAAACAATGGGAAGAATGAGAGAAAATCCACGTTACAACGTAATATCAATGCGGGTAAGTGATACCGAGCGCGAGCAGTTGGATAACCTGGTGCGCTACACTCGTAAATCTGTTTCTGATCTGATGCGTGAGGCAATGCTTAATCTTGCCAGCCAGCTTGAACAACAAGAACTGCGCAGGGCAGCCTGAACCGTAAACCTGTCGGGCTCTTAAACTAAAAGGGAGTGACAACCAACGTTGCCACTCCCTTTTTTAGTAACCTGAGCTGAAGCTAAATCAGTCGTCGTCCTGCCCCATCCCCCACTTGTCCATAAAGTGAAAATGATGCAGCTTGTTCTGCACGTTCACACCACCAATAACCTCATCAAACTCTTCCTTTGAAAAACCAACTTTGGGGCGTACTCCCATCCATGCGTGCAACTGATCAGTGGGTTCATCAAAAACCCGTGGCAGCGGTGGACCAGGCTTGTAAATACCACCTATGAACAGAGCAGCTTCGTACTGGCGCGGGCGCTTAACCAGGAAAACCTCTATCAACATTCCGTTGGAAAGGGTTTTTTCAACAAGTGGGCTGATAACCTCCATATCACTTGGCACATCTTCAAGTTGCATAACAATAACCTCCTGTTTTAAATCTGTTTCCATTACGCACTGATAAAACAAAATTCATTTTACCATAAGCCCTGTGGAAACCTGCTGTAAACTTCATATCCAGATATTATACAAAAAACATCAGCAATTTTCTATTACAAACACCAAAGTATTGATAAACCTGGATCAGGCTTCCAGGTTTTCGTCAGCTTTAGTCAGTTTATAACTAAGCAATGCAATCAGCATCATTAAAACCAGCAGTGCGCTTAAAAGTGGATATTCAACGCAAAACACCAGCGGAGTTAAGGCAAAGCGGGTTGCGGTACGCAGGCTTTCATGTTGGCGGATGTAATCGGCAACCGGCGGGCTGACGGCATAGTATGCCTTTACAAACAGCTTGCCGGCATTGTTGGTGAGCAGGTAGTTATCCCTGAAATCACGCAATAGGGCAACTTTGGGGTGCATGGTGGTTCCCCAGGCAGCAGTTGCAATAAAGCAACCTCCACCTCCACCTCCTCCGCCACCGCCACTGCTCTCATCGGTGTTGTTTTCGACCGGAGCTTCAGGATAATCTTCTGGCAGTGACGAATTACCATCGGCAAGCACTTTATCCAAGTTCAGCCTGCCGCCTGTGATCACTTTACCCTCATAGGCAGGCAGGCTGTCAACTCCATTAAGAATACGTGCCTTTACCTGCCTGGCAGTAAGGTTTGGTTCCTTGTTCCAAAGCAATGCCGCAGCACCAGCAACATGGGGGGCAGCCATGGAGCTGCCAGCAACCTCGCCATAAAGTTTGTTTCCGCTACTTAGCCAGACTGTACTAAGCACGCCAAGCCCGTCTTTTGTACCTCCTGGTGCAACAATATCCACTGTTGTCCGCCCGTAGTTGGAAAAGCCGGAAAGCTTGTCATTATGATCTGATGCAGCCACCACAATATTGTTCCAAGTGCGGTAAGATGCAGGGTAAATCTTTGCATTATCAAGGCTTTTACTGCCATTACCTGCTGCCGAAACCACAAGCACTCCATAATCGGCAGCTTTGTTGATAGCTTTCTCAAGTGACATAGGTTTGTCATCACTGGCAACCTCAAAGCTCATATTGATGATTTTTGCGCCTTTGTTGAGGGCGTACTCCACACCAAGCAGTGCATCAGAAAGACTGCCATATCCATTGTCACCGTGCAGAAACTTTACCGCCATAATTCTGGTGCGCCAGTTGATACCAGCAACACCTGTGCCATTATTGGCAACAGCACCGATTATTCCGCTTAAGTGGGTGCCGTGGCTATCTTTAGTATCATCATCCCAGGGATCACCCTTTAACCCTTTACCACCAAAATTTGCGCCATAACAGTCATCAATAATGCCATTGCCATCGTTATCTATGCCGTCATCACAGATTTCACCCGGATTTTTCCAAAGGTTATTCCTTAAATCAGGGTGATCATAGGCAACACCGGTATCAAGCACAGCAACAATCACAGAATCAGCAGAGTTTGCCGGTCCGGTATATTTATCCCAGGCAGCTGAAGCAGAAATCTGCGTAAGGTTCCATTGCTCACCAAAACGCGTATCATTGGGTACAGACAGTTTTTTCACCAGGTAGTTAGGCTCTGCATAAAGCACGTTAGGGTCTTCCCGCAGCTCTTTTACAGCTTCGATTACTGATTTGCCCGCAGGCAGTGTTATCTGCTGCGCCCCGATGCTTTTAAAAGTGCGGCTTGTGCTGGCCTTGGCAGCAACCATGCTTTTTGCACCCAGATCAGCATCTTTAAAGCTGACAATAACTTCACCCTCTTTATATTCCGCAGGGGCTGCTGCAACAGGGGCAACCCCGCAGATTGATATGGCAAGCATAGCCAGACATAAAAGGATACCTGAACGTAAAAACTGCCGCATCTGTTCACCTCGCTGGTTAATGGTTTGGTGTAATTAAATACAAATATTATACATGGTTTTACGACAAGAAAATATCAAAGGGTAACAAAATTATTTATAACATCATAACTTCCGCCACAAAACAGACTAACAAGAATATTTTTATTGCATCCGCATTGCATCCATAGTATAAAGAACAGTTATTTTTGCCCTGGCGGGCAGTTAAGTTGTCCCAGTCCTGTTGCAGGTTTCAAGTCCTTGCCTTTCCAAAGCCTTGTTGTTTCCGACCGGTACCTCTTTCTTTGCCGCCGCATATCTGTTGAGTCTGCAAGACATCTAAGTGTACGAGCATTTATTCAAATGTATATCGTTATATTATGGTGTCTGATTTTCAACCTGCACCGGAAAGCCGGTTACCGTTTCCTCTGAAACAGAAAAGGAAGTAATCCACAAATGTCATTTGAATCATTATCTTTACACCGTTTACTGTCAAAAGCAGTTATTGCCTGCGGTTACAGTGAGCCAACACCGATCCAGACCCAGGCTATTCCGCAAGTAATGACTGGTCAGGATCTGCTTGCCTCTGCCCAGACCGGAACCGGTAAAACCGCTGCTTTTGTACTGCCGGCACTGCACAAACTTTTGACTACCCCTGCCAAACCAGGGCGCGGTCCAAGGGTGCTGGTACTTACCCCCACCCGCGAGCTTGCCACCCAGGTAACCGATGCTGTCCGCACCTATGGTCGCTTCATGCGTGTACGCAGCGGTGCAATTCTTGGCGGAATGCCTTACCGCGAGCAGTTACGCCTGCTTTCTGGTCCGGTTGACCTGATTGTTGCCACCCCTGGTCGTCTGATTGATCACCTGGAGCGGGGCAGGCTCTCCCTTGGTCGTCTGGAAATGCTGATTCTTGATGAAGCCGACCGGATGCTGGACATGGGCTTTATTGAGCCAGTGGAACAGATTGCGGCAGCTACTCCCTCCAGCCGCCAGACCTTGCTGTTCTCTGCCACCCTTGACCAGCGCATTGCCAAGCTGGCAGGCAACCTGCTTAAAGAGCCGGCAACCATCCGCATAGCACCCAAAGTTGTTACCCATGATCATATTGAGCAGCGGCTTTTGGTTGCTGACAATCTGGGACACAAGATGAAGCTGCTGCGTAATCTTGTAACCAGCAATGAGCTGGAAAAAGCGATTATCTTCTCTGCCACCAAAAAGGATACCGAAGTGCTAGCACAGGAGCTTGCTGCTGAAGGACATACAGTACGCGCCCTGCATGGCGATATGAGCCAGGGAGCACGTAACCGCGCAATCACCGACATGCGCAGGGGAAATGTACGGCTTTTGGTGGCAACCGACGTGGCAGCAAGGGGACTGGATGTAAACGGCATCAGCCATGTAATCAACTTTGATCTGCCCCGTTTTGCCGAAGATTACGTACATCGCATCGGTCGCACCGGACGAGCCGGAGCCTGCGGCGTGGCAATTTCCTTTGCCTCCCCAGCAGAGCAGGGCTTTCTTGGTCGGATTGAAAAATTTACCGGCAGACGCTTGTCACAACATGTTATTGCCGGACTGGAACCCAAAAGCAGCTTTTCTGTGGCAACGCCAAAGCGGAGTAACAACAGCCGCACCGGCAAGCGAGATGCAGCAGGGTCTGGTAAAAACAGCAGCAAATCCTTCAACAAGCGGCGCAATGATCAATCCTTACCGCCTGTTTACCGCAAAAAGTTTTCCGGAAAACAGTAGCTGATAATGAATCTCATCCAGGAAATCAAGGTTGAGATTAAAACTTTGATATAACCCCTCCCAACCTCCCCTTAACTTAAGGGGAGGAGCTAAAACCCGACATGTAATTGAAATAACCTTGCCACCCGCAAAACCACTTACAAATGGAGCATACCAAAACAGATGCAAGACAAAATACGCAACATAGCCATTATTGCCCACGTAGACCACGGTAAAACCACCCTTGTTGATGCCATGCTCAAACACTCCGGCATTTTTCGTGAACATGAAGCAATTACTGAGCGGGTGATGGATTCCGGAGACCTGGAAAAAGAACGGGGCATCACCATTTTGGCAAAAAACCTTTCAGTGTTTCATGGACAGTACAAAATCAACATTGTTGACACCCCAGGCCACGCCGATTTTGGCGGCGAAGTAGAACGGGTTTTAAAAATGATCGACTCTGTGCTTTTACTGGTGGATGCTCTGGACGGCCCCATGCCCCAAACCCGTTTTGTACTGAAAAAATCACTGGACCTGGGACTGAAGCCGATTGTGGTAATCAACAAGATTGATCGCCCTGGTGCAAGACCAAATGAAGTATTGGATATGGTTTTTGATCTTTTCTGCGAGCTGAACGCATCCGATGAACAGCTTGATTTTCCGGTGGTTTACACCAGTGCCAAAATGGGTATTGCCAAACTTGACCTGGGTGCAGAATCCAACAGCATGGAGCCGCTTTTTGCAGTGGTGGAAGCCAATGTCCGTCCGCCAAAAGGTGATGCCAACGCCCCTTTCCAGATGCTGATCGCCAATATTGATTATAATGAATACATCGGTCGCATCGCCACCGGCAGAATCTTTAACGGCAGCATTAAAGCCGGAGAAACCGTTGCCCTGATCAGATCAAACGGTGCGGTGATTAAAGGTAAAATCAGCAAACTGCTAGGCTATCAGGGGCTGCGTCAGGTGGAGGTGCAAGAGGCCTGCACGGGTGATATAGCCACAATTGCTGGATTTGATGAAATCAGCATTGGTGAAACCCTGGCAGCAGCAGACCATCCGGAAGCCGTGCCTTATGTCTCCATTGATGAACCAACCCTTTCCATGAACTTTATGGTTAACAGCTCACCTTTTGCCGGCAGGGAAGGCAAATGGGTTACCTCCCGTAACATCCGCGAACGGCTGCAAAAAGAACTGCGCACCAATGTATCGCTGCGGGTGGAGGATACCAGCTCACCTGATACCTTTAAAATTTCCGGTCGTGGCGAGCTGCACCTTTCAATTCTGATTGAAAACATGCGCCGCGAAGGGTTTGAACTGGCTGTCTCCAAACCAGAAGTGATTTTGCAGGAAGTTGATGGCGTAAAACATGAGCCAATGGAATACTTGGTGGTGGATGTGGCATCGGAATACCAGGGAGCCATTATTGAAAAAATGGGACCGCGCAAAGGGGAGATGGTGGCAATGCAGCCAATGGGTGAAGCGGTGCGCCTGGAGTTCATCATTCCGGCAAGAGGGCTTATCGGTCTGCGTGGCGAAATGCTGACTGAAACCCGTGGTACTGCTGTAATGACCCACACTTTCCATGAATACGCCCCCTACAGAGGCGAAATCCCAAGCCGCAAAAACGGCGTACTAATCGCAATGGAACATGGTGAAACCACAGCATATTCTCTGGATGCTCTGCAACCAAGAGGTATTTTGTTTGTAGGGCCTGGCACTGAAGTCTACGGCGGTATGGTCATAGGTGAACATAACCGTGATAATGATCTGGAAATAAACGCATGCAAGGGGAAAAAGCTGACCAACGTCCGCGCCTCAGGTTCAGACGATGCCATCAAGCTGACACCACCCAAAATTATGACTTTGGAGCAGGCACTTGAATTTATTGATGATGACGAGCTGGTGGAAGTAACTCCGGCATCCATCAGATTGCGTAAAAAAGAGCTTGATCCGCACCAACGCAAAAAGAAAAACAAGTAGCGCAGATACTATAACAGAGCTTTTGAAAAACGTTATGAGGAAGGCTGGATACAAGGTCGCAGGTCACGCAGCGACGAGGCATAACAAATAGTTAGCCGAGGAAGCGAGTACCGCGCAACGATGTAGACAGCCTCCGCAGTAGTTTTTCAAAGCTCTGATGAAAACAACATGCAAAGCGGATTGACCTTTTGCAGTAAACGGTTATATTTAACAGCATCTTTATGGTCAAAACAAAGCAAGCCACCTTAGCTCAGTTGGTAGAGCAACTGATTCGTAATCAGTAGGTCGTCAGTTCAACTCTGATA
>Ga0265295_1009210_pt1 | contig 10649 bp, 11 predicted proteins | sample Munlansysbiofilm_FD_192503 | JGI IMG/M metagenome (GOLD analysis project Ga0265295, IMG submission 192503) | Leachate microbial communities from a municipal landfill in Southern Ontario, Canada - Methane capture system biofilm | ecosystem: Engineered > Solid waste > Landfill > Unclassified ... | reverse complement strand
TAGCAGGTTCACAAACTATGTATGATTGGTTAAGCCACAGGGCAAGGCCTGCACTTTTCTCAACATCCCTACCACCAGCTGCTATAGGAGCCATTACTGAAGCCATAAAAATGCTCACAGAATCAACAGAGTACACAGACAAGTTATGGGATAATGCAAATTACTTTAAGGCTAAAATGGGAGACCTAGGCTTTGATATAGGCCATAGTCAAACTCCAATTACCCCAGTAATGATTGGGGATGAATCTAAGACCATGGAGTTTAGCAAAAAACTCTTAGAAAAGGGTGTATTTGTTTCTGGAATTGTATTCCCTACAGTACCAGTTGGAACAGGTAGACTAAGGTGTATGGTGACAGCTGCCCACACAAAAGACCAACTAGATCGAGCTTGCCAGGCCTTTGAAAAAACTGGAAAAGAGATGGGTATAATATAAGTTAAGGGGGGATAAATTTCCCCCTATTTTTTTTCTTGTAACTAGTATAATATAGTCTATGTAGATAAAATTTTAAAGGAGGCAAATTTATGATTATTGGTGCTTGTAGGCTTAAACTCCATATATTTGAATCCTATTCTCTAAAAGATAAAAGGCATGTTGTAAAGAGCATCATAGAAAGGTTAAAGGCTCGCTATAATATTTCAATTGCTGAAATTGATAACCTTGATAGCTGGCAAACAGCCTTAATTGGATTTGCTTGTGTATCTAATCAAACTAAGCATGTGCAAAGTACAATTAATAAGGTAATTTCCTTTATAGATAATGACACAAGGTTAGAAATAGTAGACCAAGATATAGAAATACTTTAGGAGTGAAATACATGCTATCAAAGAAGAAAATAGGACTAGTTTTAGACTTGCTAGAAGAACTTTACTCAGATGCAAGGGCTGAGTTAAATTTTACAAATCCCTTTGAGCTTTTAATAGCTACTATACTTTCAGCCCAGTGCACAGATGTCAGGGTAAATATTGTAACAAGTGACTTATTCAAGGACCTTAAAGGACCAAGTGATTTTTTAAACTTAGGTGAAGAGGCCTTGATTGATAAAATTAAAACTTGTGGATTAGGAAATTCTAAGGGTAAAAATATAATTAAGACATGTGAAATCTTAGTTGATAAATATAAGGGAAGGGTTCCTTCAAGTATGGATGACTTAATTAACCTACCAGGTGTTGGGCGAAAAACTGCAAATGTAGTTTTAAGCAATGCCTTTTCACTTCCTGCAATAGCTGTAGACACCCATGTTTTTAGAGTTTCAAATAGGATAGGCTTAGCTGATTCTAATAATGTTGAAAAAACAGAAGTTGACTTGATGAATAACATACCAAAAAAAAGATGGACAAAAGCTCATCATATGTTAATATTTCATGGTAGGAGAGTTTGTAAGGCAAGAAACCCCCTATGTGAAACTTGTCCTATAAATAAGTACTGCCTATATTTTAAAAGAGGGGAAAGGGAATGAAAAAGGGAATTTTAATTGGAATTATATCAATATTAATTTTAAGTGTATCAGGATTTGCTGGCTATTATTACCTAGATGATTACTTAAACAAGGAAACTTTTTATAAGGGGGTCCTTGTGGAGGGAGTAGATCTAGGAGGCTACACTTTCAATCATGGTATGGAAAAAATACAAGCTATTAAGAGAAATGAAGATAGAAATAAAGAAATTAACTTTTATACTGATGAAGAAGCTTTAAATTATTCCTTTAACCTAGAAACACTAGGTTATGACTATAACTTTCAAGAAACTATTGAAGAAGCCTTTAATTATGGAAAGACTGGTAATTTAATTAGTAGGTATTTTGAAGTGGAAAAACTACAAAAAGAGCCTGTTAATTTTAACCTAGACCCAGTATTTAAAACAGATAAAGTAAGGAACATACTAGACCAAATAGGTGAAGAAATTTACACTGAGAAAAAAGATGCTACTTTTGAATTTAATGATGGGAAAATCACAATAGAGGACCATAAGGTTGGAAGAGCATTGCAAGTAAATGAAGTAATTAAGGACATGGAAGAAAGATTCCCGAATATAGACAAGGTAGAACTTATAGTTAAATATGATACACCAGAAAGAACTTCAGACCAATACAAGAAAATTAACGGTGTAATTGGAGAGTATTCTACAAACTTTAAAACAAGTGCTTATGGGAGGAGTTATAATATTGGCCTATCTACAAATGCATTTGAAGGCCTAATGCTTATGCCAGGAGAACTTGCATCCTATAATGAAATAACAGGGCCCAAACAAGCTAAATACGGCTACAAGGAAGCTCCAGTTATCTTAAACGGAGAGTTAACACCAGGTATGGGTGGGGGAGTTTGTCAAACATCGACAACCCTTTATAATGCCCTTTTACTAGCCGATTTAGAAATTGTAGAAAGACACCCCCATTCTATTCCAGCAACCTATGTAAGAAAGGGTACCGATGGTGCAGTAGCAGCCCCTTACTTGGACTTAAAGTTTAGGAATAACTTTGATTATCCAATATATATAGATACCAAGATAGAAAATAAGAATGTTCACTTTTATATATACGGGGACTTAGAATCAAGGGATTATTCAATTAGGATAGATACAAAACTTTTAGATACTATTCCCTATAAAACAATAGAAAATTTAGATAATACCCTTCAACCAGGTACTAGGGAGCTTGTTCAAGAAGGCAGGACTGGATATAAGGTTAACACTTACAAGACTAAGTTAAAGGATGGGAAGGTTATAAGTTCAGAAAAAATTTCCTATGACTACTACAGGGAGAGGGACTTTATTTACAAGGTCGGACCTCCCCTTGCCCCTGAACCAAGTATTCCAAGTGAAACTTTAAACCCACCTAGCCCTAGTCAAGGTGAAGATGGTGTCATTTATTATTATCCTCAAACCCCATAAATTTTAAGAGGCTTTTTCTATAAAGATTTTATTAAACTAGAAACTATGTTATATTAATATTGTTGGAGGTAGAGAATGGATATAAAATTAGTAGCAATAGATATGGATGGAACACTTTTAAATTCAAATCATGAAGTAACAGAAAAGACTAAAAGAATATTACTAAAGGCAAGAGAAGAAGGAGTCAAAATTGTTTTGACAACAGGCAGGGTCCTTCAATCTGCCCTCCACTATTCTAATAGCTTAAACTTAAATACCTTTGTAGTTGCCTGTAATGGTGGGATTATTGTTGACAAAGATTTAAATGTCTTATATAAAAAGCCAATTCCAAAAGATAAGATGGTAAAGATTATGAAAACTGGAAAAGATCTTTCTGTTTATTTTCACTTTTATAATGAAAATACTTTTTTTACAAACTCTTATGTTAAAGAAGTGCATGATTATTACGCCTTAGCCAAGGGTAAATTTGAAGGTCAAGCTGTTTTAGTTAACTTGTATAAGGAAGATGATGAAATATTAGTTAGGGATGACTTAGATATTTATAAGTTTTTATTTATAGAACAAGACACAGAAAAACTTATAAGTTTAAGAAAAAGCCTAGCAAGGATAGGGGGACTATCCCTATCATCTAGCTGGGGCAACAATGTGGAAGTAATGAATGAAGGAGTTTCAAAGGGTAGTGCCATAGCCCTACTAGCAGAAGAGTTAAATATAAACAAGAATAACATTATGGCCATAGGTGACAATGAAAATGACTTATCCATGATTGATTATGCTGGGATTGGGGTTGCCATGGGTAATGGGAATAAGTTATTAAAAGACTCAGCTGATTATGTAGTACCTTCTAATGAAGAAGATGGAGTAGCTTATGCAATTGAAAAATTTGTTTTATAAAGAGGTAAACCTATGTCACTTAATATAGTATTAGTAGAACCTGAAATACCCCATAACACAGGTTCAATTGCAAGGACATGTGCACTAACAGAAACTAGACTCCACCTAGTAAAACCAATGGGATTTTCTGTAGATGATAAGTATTTAAAAAGAGCAGGATTAGATTATTGGCATCTTGTGGATATTAATTACTATGATAGTTTTAATGAGGTGTTAGAAAAAAACCCAGAGGGTACTTTTTACTATGCAACGACTAAGGCACAAAAAAACTACAGTGAATTCATATATAAAGATAATTCCTTTTTTGTATTTGGGAAAGAAACAAAGGGCTTGTCTGAAGAAATTTTAAATAACAAAAAGGGTAGTCTAATTAGGATACCTATGAAAAAGAATATTGCAAGGTCTTTAAATTTATCAAATTCAGCAAATATTATTATTTTTGAAGCCTTAAGGCAGTTAAACTTTCCTAATTTAAAATAAAAATTATATATAAAACAAGAGGATTTTATGTTAATATGATTTAGGAATTATAAAGGAGGTACTTTATCTATGGATTATGCTCTACCAGTTTTAGGAGGGCTTGGATTATTTTTATTTGGCATGAACACCATGGCAGATGGACTTGAAAAAGCAGCTGGGAATAAATTGAAAAAGATGATAGAGGCCCTAACTAAAAATAGGGTTATGGGAGTTATAGTTGGAGCAGTAGTTTCTATGATAGTTCAAAGTTCTTCAGCTACAACCGTCATGGTTATAGGTTTTGTTAACGCAGGCCTAATGACCCTACCCCAAGCAGTGGGAGTTATCATGGGAGCTAATATTGGTACCACTGTAACCGCTCAGCTTATTGCATTTAAGCTAACAGACTTTGCCCCCCTTGCAGTAGCAATAGGGGTTGCCATATGGATAGGGGCAAAAAAGAAAAAAGCTAAGATGTATTCAGAAATCCTGATAGGATTTGGTATCCTATTTATTGGTATGGATATGATGGGAGATGGTTTAAAACCTTTGGCAGGCCTACCAGCCTTTGGATCTTTTTTAGCAGGTCTTGAGAACCCCTTAATGGGTATGCTAGCAGGTTTAGGCTTAACTACAATAGTACAAAGCTCATCAGCTTCGATTGGACTACTACAAGCCTTAGCAGGACAAGGTTTAATTAATATGAACGTAGCCTTTCCCATATTATTTGGAGAAAATATTGGAACTACAACAACTGCAATAATATCCAGTATTGGGGCTAATAAGACAGCTAAAAGAGCTGCCCTAATTCACTTTTTATTTAACCTTGTTGGTACCATAATATTTATGACAATTTTAAGGTACCCAATTGAATGGTTGGTTACTTACTTAACCCCACTTGATGTACAAAGGCAAATTGCAAATGCCCATACATCCTTTAATGTTGTGAATGTGTTAATACAATTACCCTTTGCAATGCTGCTAGTTAAAGCAGTAGAAAAACTAGTTCCAGGTTCAGATCTTGGAGATATTACAGAATCAAAATACCTTGATAAGCGTATTTTAGAAACCCCATCAATAGCCTTTGGACAAGCTACAAGAGAAGCCCAAAGGATGGGACAATTAGTTCTTGAAAACTTAGAAGAAAGTAAGATTGTATTTGTAGAGGATAAGATTCAAAACCTAGATAAGATTTTCGATAGGGAAAAGAGGATAAACAAAATTCAAAGAGAAATTACAGACTACCTAGTAACCCTATCTAATGCATCCTTATCTGATGAACAACATGGTGATGTAAATGCCCTTTTATATATTATTGGGGATATCGAAAGGGTGGGAGACCATATTGAGAATATAGCTGAGCTTGCCCAGTATAAATCTGATAATGATTTGCTTTTTACAGATCAAGCTAAGGGAGAAATGCTAGAAATGTATGATAAGGTTAAGAGTGCCTTTGAATATTCTTTACTAGCCTATAAGAACTTAGACGAAACCCTTGCAAGACAAGTCTTAGCCCTTGAAGATGAAGTAGACGTTTTAGAAAAACAAAACAGAACAAACCATATAGACAGGCTAAACCAAAGAGTATGTAATACAGGGGCAGGTATAATATTCTTAGATGCCATAAGCAATTTAGAAAGAATGTCAGACCATTCAAAAAATATTGCTATGTATGTATTAGATAAATTTAAAGATTAAAATTAGCATATAGTTATAAAAAGCCTATAATTAAATAATATTTTTATATAGGTATTGAAATTATTTAATAGATAGAGTATAATTAATTTGTTAAGTTGTTAAAAATGTAACGAAATAAAAATTAAAATAATTCTGGATGATACTAGCGGGAGAGTCCACTTATGTGGCGCCGAAGGAGTAATCAAAAGAGCTAGCCCCTCTTTTAAGAAACTCTCAGGCAAGAGGACCGTTAAAGGACAGAACTCTGGAAAGCGTCTTATACACCGAAGGAGCAACCCCATCAATTGGGAGAATCTCTCAGGTCAAAAAACAGAGTGAATAGGCATGGTCTATTTATTCTGTTTATTTTTATATGAGGACCTTTATGGACAAGGTAAAAAAACATAGTATAATAGACTTACATCATATTCATATTTATCTATAAGTAATTAATATTATTTAACAAATCTAGAGGCTTTAAGAGAATTAATAGGTTTTTTTAGGGTAATATTAGTATGATGTCTTTTAGAATATAATAAATAAGGAGGAGAACGGATGATTTATGATTTAGTTATTATTGGTTCAGGGCCAGCTGGACTTTCAGCAGGCTTATATGCAGCTAGAGCTAGGATAAACACCTTAATAATTGAAAAAGATTCTGCTGGTGGACAAATTGCAACTACAGATGAAGTAGCAAACTACCCTGGGTCTATTGAAAATGCAACTGGGCCATCATTAGTTCAAAGAATGGTTGATCAAGCAGAAAGCTTTGGAGCTAAAATGGTGTCCGATACAATTGAATCAGTTGACTTTTCTGACAAGGTTAAACTTGTCAAGGGACAAAAAGAAGAATACAAGGCAAAGTCAGTTGTAATAGCAACAGGAGCAGTACCAAGACCAATTGGTTGCCCTGGAGAAAAAGAACTTGTTGGTAGGGGAGTATCCTATTGTGCAACTTGTGATGGAGCTTTCTTTGAAGACCTTGAAGTATTTGTAATGGGCGGTGGAGATACAGCTGTTGAAGAGGCCATGTACTTAACGAAATTCGCTAAGAAGGTTACTATAATCCACAGAAGAGATGAGTTAAGAGCAGCTAAATCCATTCAAGAAAAAGCATTTAAGAATGACAAGATTGAATTTATTTGGGACTCAGCTATAACTGAATTAAAGGGAGATGGCTTGTTAGAGTCAATTAAGATTAAAAACCTTAAAACAGGTGAAGAAAGAGAAATATTTGCCGATGAAGATGATGGTACATTTGGAGTATTCCCATTTATTGGCTACCTACCAGCAACAAAATTATTCGATGGAATAATTGACATTGAGGGTGGATACATTAAGACAGATGAGGATATGAAAACTAATGTTGAAGGAGTATTTGCAGCTGGAGATGTTAGGGTTAAATCCTTAAGACAAGTTGTTACAGCTACTGCTGATGGTGCAATCGCTGCTATTCAAGCTGAAAAATATATTGAAGATAATTTTAACTAAGGGGGTGAAAAAATGATAGAATTGACAAAAGATAATTTTGAAGAAGAAGTATTAAATGCAGAAGGAACTGTACTAGTAGATTTCTGGAGTCCTTCATGTGAGCCTTGCAAGGCACTTATGCCAAGGATTCATGAGTTGGAAGAAAAATACTCTGATAAAATGAAGTTTGCATCTTTAGACATCACTAAGGCAAGAAGGGTTGCTATAGGACAAAAAGTTTTAGGCCTACCTGTAATAACTATATATAAGAATGGTGAAAGAGTTGATTCAGTAGTTGGCGATGAGGCAACTTCTAAATCAGTAGGAGAATTAATTGAAAGACATTGCTAGAAATTAGCAGTAGAAAAATAAGCTATACCAATAATCTGAGGAGGTGAAGTTAATGCGTCTAGAATTAGGCAAAATTCTAATTAAAGATGTAGTATTTGGTGATGTAACAAGTCTTAAGAATGGTGTTTTATCAGTTAATGAGAAGGAATTAGTAGACTTATTAATGGAAGATGAGCATTTAAAATCTGTAGAGCTTGACATTGCTAAGCCAGGCGAAAGTGTAAGAATAACGCCTGTTAAAGATGTTGTTGAACCAAGAGTAAAGGTTGAAGGACCAGGAGGGGTTTTCCCTGGCGTATTGTCTAAAGTTGATGTAGTTGGCTCAGGAAAAACTAATGTATTAAAGGGTTGTGCAGTTATGACAACTGGTAAGATCGTTGGCTTCCAAGAGGGTATTGTTGATATGACAGGCCCAGGAGCAGAGTTAACACCATTTTCAAAAATGATCAACCTAGTAGTAAAATGCGACCCAATTGATGGGATAAAGCAGCATGACCATGAAAAAGCAGTAAGATTTGCTGGTTTCAAAGCAGCAGCTTACCTTGCAGAAACAGCTAAGACCTTAAGTCCAGATGAAGTTGAAGTATTTGAAGTAGATACCTTATTAGATGGAATTAAGAAATTCCCAGATCTTCCTAAAATTGGATATGTTCACATGCTTCAAACTCAAGGACTTCTTCATGACACATATGTATATGGAGTAGATGCTAAGCAAATTGTTCCAACAATCCTTTATCCAACTGAAATAATGGATGGGGCTATTGTTAGTGGTAACTGTGTATCAGCATGTGATAAAAACACAACTTATCATCATTTAAACAACCCAGTTGTTCATGATATGTTAGCTGAGCATGGCAAGACTATTAACTATGTTGGAAACATTATAACAAATGAAAATGTTTATCTTGCAGATAAGGAAAGATCATCAAACTGGACAGCTAAATTAGCTGAATATCTAGGACTTGATGGTGTAATCATTTCCCAAGAAGGATTTGGTAACCCAGATACTGACCTAATTATGAACTGTAAGAAGATAGAAGCAAAAGACATAAAAACTGTTATTATCACAGATGAGTATGCAGGAAGAGATGGAGCAAGTCAATCTCTAGCTGATGCAGACAAGGCTGCTGATGCAGTAGTAACAGGCGGAAATGCAAATGAAGTTATAACACTTCCTCCAATGGATAAGATCATAGGCACCCTAGATTATACTGATATAATTGCAGGTGGATTTGATGGATCTTTACAGGCAGATGGGTCTATTACAGTTGAAATCCAAGCAATAACTGGAGCAACTAATGAAATGGGCTATAACAAGATGTCTGCTAGAACTTATTAATAAGAAAACAAATTTTCAAATAAAATAACAAATGAAAGGATGTGGCAAGATGTCAATATTTAACGAAAATTCAAAAGTTATAGTAATTGGCGATAGAGATGGTATTCCAGGACCAGCAATGGAAGAATGCATAAAGACCACACCTGCAGAAGTCATATTTTCAGCAACAGAATGTTTTGTCTGAACGGCTGCAGGCGCAATGGATCTTGAGAATCAAAAGAGGGTAAAAGACCTAGCTGAAAAATACGGTGCAGAAAATGTAGTTGTATTAATCGGTGGAGGCGAAGCAGAATCAGCAGGATTAGCAGCTGAGACAGTAACTGCAGGCGACCCTACATTCGCAGGACCATTAGCAGGAGTTCCGTTGGGACTTAAAGTATACCATGCAGTAGAGCAAGAATTTAAAGATGCAGTTGATGCAGAAGTTTATGATGATCAAATAGGTATGATGGAAATGGTACTTGATGTTGATGCAATTGTTGAAGAAGTTGGATCAATGAGAAAGGCTCATACAAAATACTAAACTCCAATAAAAATAAAGGAGAGGAGGGAACCAAATGGCGAAAATTAAAATTGTACACTATATAAACCAGTTCTTCGCTGGAATTGGTGGAGAAGAAAAAGCAGATATTAAACCAGAGGTTAGAGAAGGGGCTGTAGGTCCTGGACTTGCATTACAAGCTGGATTTGGTGGAGACGCTGAAATAGTAGCAACCGTAATTTGTGGGGATAGCTATTTTGGAGAAAACATGGAAGAAGCTAAAAAAGAAATCTTAGACCTAGTAAAGGGTTATAGCCCAGATTTATTTATAGCTGGTCCTGCTTTTAACGCTGGTAGATACGGAGTAGCAGCAGGTGCAATTACTGAAGCTGTTCAAAACGAGTTAAACATCCCTGCACTTACAGGTATGTATGTTGAAAACCCTGGTGCAGATATGTATAAGAAGTCTGTTTATATAATAGAAACTAAAAATAGTGCTGTCGGCATGAAAGATGCTGTAGCTAAAATGATTCCTTTAGCAAAGAAACTATTGAACGATGAAGAAATTGGTTCACCAAAAGAAGATGGTTACCTTGAGAGAGGAATAAGAAAGAACTTCTTTACAGAAGATAGGGGCTCAAAAAGAGCAGTAGATATGCTTCTTAAAAAGCTTAAAGGGGAAGAATTTGAAACTGAATATCCAATGCCTAGCTTTGATAGGGTAGATGCTAACCCAGCTATAAAAGATATGAGTAAGGCTACTGTAGCCCTTGTAACTTCAGGTGGTATAGTACCAAAGGGAAATCCAGACCACATAGAATCATCATCTGCTTCTAAATATGGAGTATATGACCTTGAGGGAGTTATGGATTTAACTGAAGAAACATTTGAAACAGCTCATGGTGGATATGACCCAGTTTATGCTAACTACGATGCAGATAGGGTATTGCCAGTTGATGTTCTAAGAGACTTAGAAAAAGAAGGCCGTATAGGTAAACTACACAGATACTTCTATACTACAGTTGGTAATGGAACTTCAGTAGGAAATTCAAAAGGTTTTGCTGAAGAATTTGGCAAGCAACTTAAAGCA
>Ga0265295_1009208_pt1 | contig 10651 bp, 18 predicted proteins | sample Munlansysbiofilm_FD_192503 | JGI IMG/M metagenome (GOLD analysis project Ga0265295, IMG submission 192503) | Leachate microbial communities from a municipal landfill in Southern Ontario, Canada - Methane capture system biofilm | ecosystem: Engineered > Solid waste > Landfill > Unclassified ... | reverse complement strand
TTAATTCCGATGCCGACATGCTACGAAATGTAGTTAACGACCAACTGTTGCCCATTTGCGCCATGCACGGAGTAGCTCCCGACGGATTGAGGTTCGAGTGGGATAAACCCCTCGGCTACCTAGCAAGCGAACAAATACAACTCGAACAAATGTTGCTTAACCGATACACCATCGACCCAACATATTTTGTCGAAAAATACAACATCCCCATAACAGGCGAAGCCAAAAACCCTTCTGCGTCAAACGATACCAATTTTAGGCTAACCAATGCACGTTTTTTCGACTAAGCCCCGATGTCAAAATTAAAGGCTTCGGGGCTGCCATGGAAAACTATTACAACCAAGGCGGATGCCCAATTCATGGACACATGCAACTGGCTAAAAAACCAAACGTACCCAAATCCGGAATCGACCAGGAACAATTCAACACCATAGCAAAAACAATAAAGGCCGAAACGCTCATACAGCCCGACCTCTTTAATTTTACACGCAACAACCTCAATGCGGCAGTCCAAAAAGTCTATGGAAACCCAAAATACGACACGCCCGAATTTGCATTTATGCAAAAACTCTTGCGCAACTCCGCGCGCTTCGCAGGATACAAAACAGCATGGCAAACCGAACATATAAAACAGGCCGTAAAAGAGGAGCAGTTGGCTGCCATCAACAAATCCTACAACCACAACTACATGCAAGCCGAGTACGTACATGCAGTAGGAAGCGCACGTGCTGCCAAAAACTGGCAAAATTACGAGCAAGATGCCGACCTATATCCGGCATTGGAATACATGCCCAGTACAGCCGCCACGCCACGAAGCGAGCACATGAAGTTTTATGGTGTTATTAAAGACCTCACCGATCCATTTTGGGACACGTGGATGCCACCATCCGATTGGGGTTGCCAATGCAGCGTGCAGCAACGCCGAAGCTCCAAAGGCTCGAAACCCGAACCCGAAGAGGTTACCCTGCCGCCAAAAGCCATGCGAAACAACCCCGGCAAAACCGCCGAACTTTTCACTAACGGCCACCCCATGATTGGCAAACTGGCCAAAGAGGATAGGGCGGTCATTGATAGGGAGTATGGGCGTTTGGAAAGAAAGGCTATAAGAAACGAGGCTATTGAAAGCACATCAGGCTTAATTGATAAGCAATTATTACTGGGTGGCAATAAAGTGGGATTTACCAGAAGCGGATTGCAAAAAGCAATAAATCAACCACATAAAAACGATATAATTAAAAATACATTCATCACACAATTAGACGAAATTTTTAAAAATGCTAAGTATGTTAAATCCATTGACCCTGTCCCCAAAAGAAAACAAACACTATCAAAAACTCACATCTACTCTTTTGATGTTATGGGGGAAAAGAACTATATATTGATTTGGGAATACAGGGGGACAGGAAAGATGATTTTTCACTCTATTGTAGATAAAATTAAAAGTAGCAATTAGGTAAAGACAATGGGATTACAGCCCATGCTTTTCTAAAAGCTACTTTCCGTACAAATATACAACAATAATCCCCTAAAAGTCAAGTAAAATGGAAAATTTAATTCTAAAAGAGTGGAAACAAGCGTTCATCATTGAGCAGCATGTAACAGAAACAAAGGTAACAACCACTGTTAAAGGCAATGGCGACTTGCTGTTTTCGCAAACAGTCGATAAGTTGACCTTTCAAAACCGTGCAGCACAAACCTTTGTCGATGAGTTTATCAACCACCTGCTATTTCAAAGCCGCCACAAAAACCCTTGAATCGCATACCAAAAGAAATTAACAAGGCACTGCCTTGTCTCTATCTAATCGAAAAAAAATATGACCCCAAACCAACTCATAGCAAAAATTAAACGTGCCGAGGATTATCTAACAAAAAACGCCCCGCGCATTGCAGGTATTGAAGCCGTAAATCACTTTAAAAACAGCTTTCAAAACGAAGGATTCACCGACAGCCACCTCGTGAAGTGGAAAACACCAAAACGAACCGTAACCAATAGTCTATGGTATGGTTTCCGTTATGGAGCACAAACTCGTTTGCCAAACAACCACCCAAGGCGTTGGAAAACCAAAGGAAAGTACAAAGCCCGAAAAACAAACCCCATAACCAATTACAGCCCCGCTGCCACACGAAAAAAAACATTGAGCGGCACCACTGGCGATCTGAAAAACAGCATCAGTTACACAGTTCAACCCGGAAGGGTTATCGTAGAAAGCGACCAGCCCTACGCACGAGTACACAACGAGGGATTAGAAGCCAATGTATTTGGACGCAAAGCCATAAAAATGCCCAAACGCCAATTCATGGGCAACTCCATAAAATTGACCGCCAAAATAAAACACGAAATATCAAAAGACCTAAAACAAATATTATCATAATCGTACAGACGCAATGCATTGCGTCTCAACAGTACAGACGCAATGCATTGCGTCTCCACCTAAAAACACTAACCTATGACTAAAGAAATCTACAACGCCATAGCCAACAAACTGGCTACCGTAACCGACAACAACGGAAATCGCGTATTCCGCCACATCGACCTATGGAACACACAAGTCGAATTTCTCGAACAAGAGCAACCCTTTGAAATGCCCGCCTGCTTCATCGAAATAACGCCCATACAGTGGCAACAATTGGGCAGAGGAGCACAACAAGCCAATATCGACATCGCGCTCCACATCGTTACGCAGTGGCAATTGCCAACATTCCACAATGGAACTTATCAAGCAGCCGGAACAGAGTACCTTGATATTCCCAACCACGTCTGGGCAGATCTCCACAGGCACAGCAACCCCGCATTTGGCACACTCATGCGTATAACATCGCATGTAAACCACAATCACGCCGAAATCATAGACAGTGTCGAAAATTACAGAGGAGTGGCTCAAATCGTACCGCAACAAACCGAAACACCCGTTACCGCATCGCCCGTAATTACCATAGGGCAATAAGCTATAAAACAAACAGGGGCTTCGCATAAAGCGAAACCCCCGTTCTGAACATTCAAATCAACCAAAATCAATCAAAATCAAATATCTTTAATTGGGCCGCATTAATCGCCCGCTGCTCCTCTTTGCGCTTTTCCAAAAACCTGAGCTCCGCCTTAGCGTTCGTTGCCAAGTAGTTGTAAAACGTGCCAATACTGATACGGTACAACGGAAAAATCTTTGTCTCATAAACCCACTGTTGGGTACTGCCATGTTCGCGCGTATGTTGCAGGGTTATCTCCTGAATATCGATAATTCGTCGTAATATATTCTCGCGATTGTAGGCCATAACTAAACTAGTTCCGTTTCCTGCAAATATAAGCATTCTTTTTTTTGGTTTGTAAAAACAATAAACCCTCGTTTTTTCGTTTCAAAACACCCGCTAACTCACGCTGAAACGGCATACAAACGCCGTTTAGCTACTAGTTATAACCCATTGCAATTATCACGACCCCATTTAGCCCAATGAACTGCATTTAAGTAGCGGATATACCCATCCGAATAAGTATCAATATCTATTTGACTTAATGCTATTGGTATTTCCTCCCAAATATATTCCTCTATTTCTTTGTCAGTAAGCAACGGGGTTATAACACCAGCTATATTTAATTGCTGGTTCTGTGGTTTTTTCAAGTTCTGTTCTTTGTTCATAATTTATCGTAATTTGATAGTTTAGTATTTCAAAATCAGCAACTAAACATAGCTGTAAACGTTAGCCACAATTAAACAGAACGCTCGTTCATAAGTTTCTGCAATCTTTGAGCAAATTTACTTTCGACTGCTTTTTTCTTTTCGTCCAGTTTATCGGAATTCAAGTCAATGCTTACTTCATTCCATTTTGCAACTATCACAATTATCCAGTAAATTGAATAAAGTGCTATGAATATTCCCCACCAAATTCCGCTAACTTGAAAATGGTACAATAAAAAAGTGTAAAGAATCGTACTTTGAATTGGAAACTTTACTGGTGTGTTTAAAATTACAAATCTTTTTTTCATTTTATTTATGTATTAAGTGTTTAAAAATTAATAACTAACTGTGGCTAACAAGCTACTCCTGCCATTCACCAAGTATCGGTGTAAGGGCTTTCATTTCGTCAAGTGTCACGGGCTTACAGTTCACTTCTTCAATGATCAAATTGCAAGTAAGCAACCGATCGCCTTCGTAGGTAAACTCGACCTGTAAAACACCCTTAGCATATCGGCTTGTATGAAATTGGTCGTGTTCATAGTGCTTAGTCATTTCAAATCCAAGCTCTTTTAACTCTTTTTCTGTCATCCTATTACGTTTTAGTTGTTTATTACTCCTTGGTAACTTGGTAACCCAGTCACCCTCGCACACGGTCACTTCTTAACTCGCTCCTTCAATCCAATCCAACTGCCTATAAGGCCGCCACTGAGTGAGCCAACAATAACGGGGAGGTACTGCCAATCAAAATTGACTATAATCTCGTTCATACTCACTGCGCCAATGGCTATGCTCGCCAACCAGCTGATGTGGACAATTGCGCCCGAAACAAGCACGTGCTTTAAATTTCCTTTGCTCACAGCGCGTACATTCCATGTGCGACAACCAATGAAAATCAATTGGGTGAGAAATACGGTAATGGTTAATTTTAAAATCATTTTAAAAGGGTTTTATCGGCACGTTGCATGCCTGTTTTTTAATTTAAAGCCGCCAACATGGCACTCAATTCGGTGGTTATCGCTTTAGCGTTGCGCATAGTTTCGGTCTCTTTGCGAAAAGAGTTGTAAAGGGCCCGCAACCGCATTACAGGAATGGCATTGAAACGCTCTGCATTGGCAGCCCTGCAAGCCACGGCCTTTACATAGTCCATATTGCAATCGATGTTCATTTGCCGCATAAGGGCAAAAATAGCAGCAATAACACGCTTGCGCCAAACATCGTCCTCGCTTTTGTGCTTATCCGTCTCACGGCTCAGTACCGCCACAACTTCCAGTAATTGTTCCCGGCTAAGCTCTACGCTCGAGGTAACACCCCATGCGCTTAAAAAGTCCATCCGATTATCGGCACTCATGCCCAACGTATTGGCCATAACGTGGTAACGCTTTATCAATGTGGTTTTTGTAGTGGTTTTTGTGTTCATAGATTTACGCTTTAGTTTTAAATACATCAATACTGACAGATATTGCCATACGTACAATAGATGCAATCCATAGTATAGCCAACAGGAACAATAGTGCCCCCCACATCCACTCCGGCGCATTCCAGTAGTCCAATGCCATTATAATCACAACAGTGTTAATTGTGGGCAATTTTGCTGGCATATTTGTCCGTTTTATCACTTTTATCTTATCCATTTTCATAATCTCATTGTTATTATTCCGTTAAACCGCACTCATGCTCAATGGCATCCATACATCTCTGCCCAATTCATCTTTATACTTCGCCTTTATAAAGGTCGATGTCCTTGCCGGTCGGTAAGCATCACGAATCAAATCAACCGCCTCTATCAGCTCCAAATCGCCTATTTCGGCGGCACGTTTTGCAAGGTCTAATATGCGGTTGGCGCGCAATACTCCTGCCTTGTTGGGCTTCATAAGGTCTTTAATCAGTCCTACCAATTTGGCACTCTGCTCGTCGCGTGCCAGTCCTTCCAACCAGATATTAACCTTCCCTAGACCCACATCCACCGTTTCGTCCCATCGGTCTATCACGTTGTGTCCAATCATAACACTCAGTTTGCCGTCGCTTGTGGTAAAAGTATGGCTCGACTGAGCATCAAACTTCTCATCATCCAATTGATACAACTCTCGCTTCAGTGCCAACACCGTCTCAAAGGCATCAAACATCTTGCTTTTGGCTTCCGCCAACCCGGTGCTTATAATGTTTAAACGTCCAAACGTTTCGCGCACCTGGGCGTCTTTTATCTCCTCGTACTGTTTCCGCTCAAGAAGTTCTTTCGCTTTTTTCGCCTTTTTGTCGGCATCCAATTGCTCGTTAAGTTGCTGCAACTCTTCGGGCGTTAGTTTACTAATGTCAATCATTGTTCTCAATATTTAGGGTTATTACTACTTGGCGTTGAACCAATTATATATTCTATTTCTCGTTTCAGATCGTCGGATTTCTCTATCATGCGGCGGGTGTCCGATGCCACAACGGAGTATGTCGATCGCATACGATTCTCCTCCTTGTTAAGCCAAACCATACGGCTCTCAATTGTATTTAAAATCTGCTCTAGCTCACGCTTCACGTTGTCCAGTGGTCGGGGTTCAAAACTCATTGTCTCCATAATCATGTTCTTTTAGTATTGGTTAATAGTAGGTTCGGGATAGACCATAATTCCATCAAACTTTGGAAAAGTTCCCTTAAATCGTTGTAAATCTTGCTCAACGGCGGCAATCCGCAGGTTGTGGTTTTCGATACGTTTTACCAATATTTCGTAGGCTCTACAATAATCGCCAACCGTACCCTCGGCATGGGTTTGAGCCAAATTGTCGATCTCTATATATAGAGATTCGCGCGCTTGATTTAGATTGCTTAATTTTCGTTGCGCACTCTCAATGTCGCTGTCGCCGGCGGTGCCTCCTGCCGATACCACAACATCAAACAAAAAATCATCGGTTACCGTAAATGTATCACTTAGAATATACCTATTCTCAGTGCGCTTGTCGAGCTCTAATGCTCCTCGAAACCGGAGCTGTTCTGCCGTTTGCTTCGCATAATCGCAATCCGCAATCCGCAACATTCTTACCCAACCACTTAAAGCGTAACTTTCGCCCGCACATATCTTCTGCACCTTTTTAATAGCATAGGACATGCGTTCCATTGTGTTGTTGGTTATTGGTTTACTCATCATGCTTAAATTTTTCGAATCGTTCAGGCCATACAGGGAAAGGCTCGCCACCGCCATAACGGCTCTGCACAAATGCTCCAAAGCCTTTCACGTGTATTTTAACCATAGCTTTGTGCAAAAATCGGGTGGCATCGGCACTCAATGTGCCACTGCCTTCTACCTGACTAATAAACACGAACAGTTTGTGCGGAAAGCGGTCGAGCAACTGTTCTTTGGTCTCGCGGTAGTTGAACCCTGCCTCTTGAATACTATCAATAAACACCGTCTGTGCCGAGTGTTTCTTCTCCAGATCCACCACCAATTCCGCCATTGTGCCGGGTTTCTCTTCGTATTTCAGTTGTCGGGCACTGGTATCCTTAGCTCCGGCTCGTTCAAACTGCTGGGCTATACTCTCGCTATCGCCCTCCTCGTAGCCGTAATATACTACACGCTTAAAGGTGCTCATATATGTCGCTAGTTGAGTTGTGAAACTGGTTTTGCCGTTCCGGCTCCGCCCATATATAAACCAACTGCCAACCGACTCGGGCTTGCCAAAAGCATCCACCCACGCTCCATCAAAGGGAAGCAACTCGCGCTTGCGTTCTATGAGTTGTTTAATGGATATTGCCATAATTATCGCTTCCCTTTTTTTAGTCCATAAACCTTGCGCTTCACTCTCCTAAAATCGCCATCGCTATCATCAACCACGGAGTTAATATGCTTAGGCTCGGTTATGCCGTTGGCCATGCACACCTGCGCTATGTCGTGGTCGGTACCGCCGGCCAGTTTAATAAACCTACGGCCTATGCGGCTGTAAATCTCTTTGTAGCCTTTTTTATTGAGGCGCAAACCGCGCTTAATCCGTTTCTCCAAATTATCGGTGGCACAAAGCACAATCCCGCAATGCTCTTCTACCTCGTTGTACATCGATATAAAGAAGTACAGCACCTCGTCGGGCAGTTTGTCGGCCTCGTCCAAAATTATAAGCGGAGCAGTGTCGCGCTTAATGTGATATACAATCTCGTCCATCATCTCACCTACGCTATAACCGCCACTATCGCGACCCATTGCTCTTAACAAATTACTTAAGAACAACCTTGGTCGCCAATAACTGCTACAACTCAGGGCATAAACCTCGTGGTTCTTGCTGGCGTAATCTTTTATGGCGATGCTTTTACCGCTTCCGGCTTCTCCCGTTATGGCCAATACCAGGGCATCGGTTTGCGCATCGCTCATAAATTGCTGCATGGCCACGTAATCTCTTGTTTCCACTATGTTCCACTGTTTTAGGTTTTCGGTACTGTTTTGAACGGCAAACTGCTGTTTTATCTCCCGTTCCATGGCCAACCACAACCCGTCGGCTATGCTGGTCCATTTGCCGGATTTCATGTTGCTAATGGTACCACCACTCACCGTGGTGAGCGTTTTGGCTGCTTTATTGGCACTGCCCTTGTGGTCAACAAAATTGTCTAGCAATTCTACAATTTGCTCTTTGCGGGCTTGGCTTAGCCCTGCTGTTGCGGTCTCAACGATTTGATTGTTCATATATTCATTTTTTTTGTACAGACACCATGCATGGTGTCTATACGGTTAATATTTATTCCAATATCCATTATCAGGTTCTGCATTGCTTACCTCTTTTTGCCACTGGCCAATGTCGTCAACCAGTACGGGTTCTTTCTTCTTGGCCTTTTCTTGTTGAGACGAACGGCCGTGCGTCTCTATGGAAATCCCGCGCATGGGCGGTAATTTCAAACCGTGTTCTTTAGGGTGTCGCCCTTCGCTCTCGAGCATCTCCTCGGTATAGTCATACATTGCTCGGCGTGCATCGTTATTCTCAGTGTTGCGTGCTGCCCAATCCTCACGTTCGCCGGGTAATTGCTCTTGAATGCCTCGGTGCATCGTCACATAAGGTTGCGCAATAGCCTCGAAAATCAACCCCGATGCGCTCTTGCGCCACAACTGCACTATGGTCATATCGTCGGGATCGTACTTCACATAAAACTTTCGGGCACTATGCTCGCGCAGGAATGCCAAATCGGGCTGACCGTCGGCGGTGAGTACCTCGTAGGCGTATTTCTGTTTTTTAACGGTTATTTCTATGCCGCTGGGTCGGTAAGTCGATGGTTTTTCGGTCGTAACCCAAAACATATTCACCATATCCCACATGTCGATTTTGGCGGCCTTTGGGTTTTGGCTTTGACGGTACATCTCTATGCGTGAAATCCCTGTTCTGTGGTGTGGCGCACTGTTCCACTCATCGCGCAAAGCTTTATAAATTTCAATTACCTCATCCAACGACGGCAAACCCTTAGTGTTGGCCAATATCATTTCCATGTTGGCTTTGCTGCGCTCGCTGGTGGCGGTTATGTTCTGTCCGGTAAACATCCATTTTTTATACAATACGCTATTTTGGAATCGACCAAAAACGCTCTCAATCACCTTACTACGTCCGTTGTAGGGCTTGGTAGTGTGTGCCAATCGTGATATGTTATTAAAGAAATCGCCCGATTTTAGTTTCTTGTGACCTCCCTGGTTGTCAAACTTTACCTCGTAGGGTCTAAATCCCGAAAACGTGCAAGCATGCTTAAATGCGTGCCATTGTGCCTCAAAATCTTCCGTAGGACTTACATAAAAACCCAGCAACGTCTCGCTAAACACATCAATAACCTCATACACATTTTGGCTCATGCGCTTTGTAACCGTTTTGCCGTCTTTATCGGTAGTAGTGCCCAAATACCACAGGTTCAGCTTCGTGCCATCGCCTTCCCAAATGCTGTCGCGCATAGTGGGCAATATGGTGCGTTCCTGTCGGGTATATTCCTCTTTTACCTTCAACTCGCCATGCTTGCTGCCCAGCCACTTCCATCGGTTTTCGGGCGCATACAAAAAGTCACGCAAGGTTTGTTCATGTTTAATCTCCTTCCATTTGCGATCGGGCGCTATGGCGTTGTACTCGTCAAACAGGCGTTTCACCGTATATTTGTCCACCGGGTCGGCAAATCGTGCCAACGCCCACTGCTCGCCATCGGCATTCAGTGCCGATCGATTCTGGTTATGTACCCGTGCGCTTATTATCTCTATGTGCCCTTGCTCTTCATACGCCTTCAACTTGCGGCTAAAACTCTGAACATTGCGTGCCACGGTAGTGTGCGGCCACTCTATTTGTAGGTTATCGTGATAAGCCAAATACTTCTGGTAACACAATTTGAGCACCCCGCGAGTATTGTTGCCCGACCGCAAACGCTCCTCAATGGTAGCCCGGTAATCGATACTAACGGCATTCAACACCGCCGCCGTGTTGGCATATTTTTGCTGCAACTTTTCCGGAATATACTTCCCGTTGGGAAACGTGTAGGCAGCGTAGTAAGTAGCCGCTTTCAGGTCGGGCACCACAAGGTAGCCCAAACTACGTCTTTGCGTTGTATCCTCCTCGCTTGCCTCGCGCTCCTCTTTGTAGGGGTCGCCAAATTGGGCTATCACCCAGTCGTAAATATCGGGGCGCATACTGCCATCTACTGCAATCAATGCGGGCGTGTTGCGGCAACCCTGACGCTTAACGTCAAGTTTGCCCGTCCGGCACAACTTGTCGTAATTCGCCTTGCCGATAATGCCGTTTACATTCCGCTTCGACCTTATCAGTTTACTTGCCTCTATGCACCATGTATCTGCGTAGTATATCATATCTCTTCTCTATTTCAACTTTAGTCACCCATTCACCCATTCACCCATTCACCCATTCACCCATTCACCCATTCACCCAGTCACCCAGTCACCCATTCACCCATTCACCCAGTCACTTTTTCACCTTTTGTTCCCGCCGGGGGCTCGAACCCCGGGTGCCTGCCTGTCGGGAAAAACACTACCTTTGAGG
>Ga0265295_1009207_pt1 | contig 10651 bp, 13 predicted proteins | sample Munlansysbiofilm_FD_192503 | JGI IMG/M metagenome (GOLD analysis project Ga0265295, IMG submission 192503) | Leachate microbial communities from a municipal landfill in Southern Ontario, Canada - Methane capture system biofilm | ecosystem: Engineered > Solid waste > Landfill > Unclassified ... | reverse complement strand
AGACATGGTGGACCACAAGATGGCAATAACTGGGCTAATTTTACGAATGCAGAATTACAAGTTACTTCTGGAAATGGTACTTATACATTGTGTCAGGAGCGAGGATTAATTACTACTCGCCGTGTCCAACGTGGCGATCTTGGTATAGCTTATTTCTATGCTTATCTTGCTTACGGTGGGGGTGCTTATGTTGGGTGGCGTCCTGTTCTTGAAGTTGTACAATCATAGATTGAGGATAGAAATACACAATGGAATTAATAGTAAAGTTTCTCAATAAGGGGTAAGTATGGCTTTTAAAATAAAAAACGGAGAATATGGTTTCCCCCAAAGTGGTGAATCTGTAGCTGTGTATTATACTGGTACAGATCAATTAGTGCAGGGGCTAAAGACTCCCGATAGCGAAGCATTAGAATTAGATAATCCATTTGTTATTTCTGATGAACAAGATTGGTGGGGATTTGAGCCACCTTCTACAGATAGAGTTGATGTGTGGTGGGTCGAACAAAGACGTTACATAGTCGAAAATGTAATGTGTTGTGATGTTACATTGTTAGATAACCCTTTCCCTCAATACATTACTCAAGATGATGAAACTGATCCAATTTTCACAGCATGGGATAAATCAGAAGGTATTAATATATACACAGACCAAATAACTGACCTACTTGATTATCAACATAGTCTAACATCTGGCACTAACATTAAAACTATTAATGGTCAATCATTATTAGGTAGTGGTGATATAATAGTATATGCCGACCCACAAGATGAAACTGATCCTGTGTTTACTGCATGGAATAAACGAGATGGGATTAGTATTACTGAATCACAGATTAGTGATTTTGGTGATTATCAAGATTCGTTAATTTCTGGTACTAATATAAAAACAGTTAACGGTCAATCGATAGTAGGTAGCGGTAATGTAGCTATACACCCTAATGAAACTGACCCTGTGTTTACTGCATGGAATAAAAGAGATGGCATTCTAATATCTAAATCTCAAATTACTAATTTGAAGGATTATAATGAAGAATTAAACAGTGGCGTAAACATAAAAACTATTAATGGTGAATCAATATTAGGTAGTGGTACTATTGAGATAGGTATTTCTGAGACTGATCCAATATTTACTGTATGGAATAAAAGAGATGGAATTAGTGTTACCGAGTCACAGATCAGTGATTTTGGTGATTACCAAGAGTTATTATATAACGGCGCTAACATAAAAAGTATTAATGGAGAGTCATTATTAGGTAGTGGTAACATAGTAATTGACGCAGGTTATGTTGAAGAATTAGATCCAATATTTACTGCTTGGAATAAAAGAGATGGTATTAGTATTACTGAATCACAGATTAGTGATTTTGGTATATACCAAGATTCTCTAACTAGTGGTACTAACATTAAAACTATTAACGGTGAATCGTTATTAGGTAGCGGTAACATAGAAATAGTTAATGTTATAACAGAAGAATTAGACCCTGTATTTACTGCTTGGAATAAAAGAGATGGTATTAGTATTACTGAATCACAGATTAGTGATTTTGGTGATTACCAAGAACCATTAGTTTCTGGCACTAACATAAAAACTATTAATGGGGAATCGTTGTTAGGTGGTGGTGATTTAGTTATTAGTGGAAACGTGGATGGCGCTTACTTAGTTGATTTGATAGATGATTCTCTAAATGATACTTCATGGAAAAATGATGGTACTGGCACAGGTGTAGAATATGTTGGTAACTTGATGGCTACTTTTGCGCCAGTTGATGATACTTGGTTGCCATGTGACGGCACAGAATACTTAGTAGAAGATTATCCTGAATTAGCGCCTATGATGGAAGTGGCTAGTGTTTCACCGGGTGAAAAGAAATTGTATTCTTGGGGTAGAAATGATTCTGGTGAATTAGGATTAGGTGATACTACTGATAGATCATCACCAGTACAAGTAGGAAGTCTCACTAACTGGAGTGATATTGATGGTGGGTATAGTTATACAGTAGCAATAAAAACTGATGGTACTTTATGGTCTTGGGGTGCTAATGGTAGTGGTCAATTAGGACTAGGTGATACTACTGATAGGTCATCACCATTACAAGTAGGATCATTGACTGATTGGAGTAATATTAGTTCTGGTACTAAACAATTACTAGCAATAAAAACTGATGGTACTTTATGGTCTTGGGGGGCTAATAACCATGGACAATTAGGTCTAGGTGATACTACTTATAGGTCATCACCAGTACAAGTAGGATCACTTACTGACTGGAGTGATATTAGTTGTGGCAGTTATCATGTATCAGCAGTTAAGACTGATGGCACACTATGGTCTTGGGGTAGAAATGATCTTGCACAATTAGGACTAGGTGACACTACTAATAGATCATCACCAGTACAAGTAGGAACTAATACAGACTGGAGTGGTGTTAGTTGTAGTAGTAATGATGTTGAATATCACTCTTTAGCAACAAAGACTGATGGTACATTATGGGCTTGGGGTTATAATTATCATGGAGCATTAGGATTAGGTGTGACCATTATTAGAAAAACACCAGTACAAGTAGGTTCACTTGCTGACTGGAGTGGTGTTAGTTGTGGTAGTGATCATACACTAGCAACTAAAACAGATGGTACTTTATGGTCTTGGGGTGCTAATGGTAGTGGTCAATTAGGACTAGGTGATACTACTGATAGGTCATCACCATTACAAGTAGGATCATTGACTGATTGGAGTAGTATTAGTTGTGGTGCTTCTCATTCTCTAGCAATTAAGACTGATGGTACTTTATGGACTTGGGGTAGAGGTATATCATCACCAGTACAAGTAGGATCACTTACAGATTGGAGTAAAGTTAGTTGTGGTGATAATCATTCATTAGCAATAAGTGGTGAAGATTTTCCTTTTTCGTTTTACACTTCAAATATCATAGAACCAAATGGAATAGGTTACACGAATATGTACTACGTAAAAGCCAAATGATAAATAATAGAAAATGATAACTATACGATAAGGAGAATAACATGGGGAATCTGAGTAACGGTCTAAAAAACATTGATCCAATAAAATATTTAGATTTTAATATAAGTGGACCAATTCAAGGAACTGCTTCAGTAGATTTATCTAGTAACAAGAATATTTACCGAAATGGCAATAGGGCTACACTAAATGTTGTGACTGATTTTGGTGACGCTGGTGGATTAGAAAATGTGGCTTATTATGACGGATCAGAGTGTTATCATAACTTTAAGGGTGGTAGTGGCATAATCATGTTTACTTGTTGGTTAGCTACGCATTATGATCGTCAGATGTCAATAATACTAAAGGTTGACGGAAGTACTGTTTTAGAAGAAACGGTTGGGGGTAGAACTGGTTCTGGTGACACTTATTTCGTTCACATGCCCTTTATGATGTATAGATTAGGTGGTTCTCATGCTGGAACCCTAATAGCAGTAGATCATTCTGATGGTCAATGGATTAGAAATCCTAGATTTTTAGTGTTGGAGGCATAACGATGGCTATTACTTACAATAAAAAAACTGGAGAAATAATCACTTCATCTAGTATCCCGTTTGATTCTGTTGTGACAGAAATGATAACTAAGGATGGTTTAGGGTATGACAACGATATAGAACAAATATCCCCCGATGATTATTATTATGATATAGAAAATAAAAAAATAATCAAAAAACCAGATACTAGCAAACCTTACCATAGTTTTAATTACGAAACGAAAGAATTAGAAACTAATCAAGAATTGTTAATACAAAGCGTAATTGAAACTAGAAATAAATTATTACAGGGAACCGATTGGACTCAACTAGACGACATTCCTAAAGAAACAAAAATTAAGTGGAAGGGTTATAGACAACAACTCAGAGACATAACAGAACAAGAGGGATTCCCTAATGACGTTAAGTTTCCTGAACCGCCTAAGTAAGTAAATAATATAGTGTAAACCTAATCCCCTAATGACTATTACGTTGTTAGGGGATTTTCTTTATAAGATAAATATAAGTAAACATGGAATTTATTTAAGGGAGATATTATACAATGGCAGATATTAAATTTAAATTAGAAGAAGGCGTGTTAGGGGATTTAGCTAAGGTTGCGTTATCTCCCCTAACTGGCGGCTATGAAGGTTCTAGTAAGATGGTTGACAATGTATCAACTAAACTAAGGAAACGTGGTTATTATGCGGCTGAACAAGAAGTAGAAAAAAACACCAAAAACATAATTAGCGGATATGTTAATATACTTAGGAAAGTAGAAACAATGGGTAAGGTAGGATTCGCTAAGGAAAATTTCAATTCTGATGAACTAGGTGTATTAGAAGATTCAATTTCTAAGTTTATTAATAATCACATAAAGGATTATAGGGCTAAGGTTAAGAGAGCCTTAGATTATGATTCTGCCCCACCAGAACCAGATTTCTCTAAAACTTCTATTACTAGGCAATTCGCAAATGAATTAGCTAAGGAAATAAAGAACAAATATAAATCAGATGAAGATACTTACTATCGCATTAATAAGTGGTATAAGGATGGGATGAAAGTAGCTAGTACTACTCTTCCTAGACTGATTTATAGTGGACTAGATTCGCTTGCAGGACAATGGGCACAATTAGAAATTAAAGCAAAGGAAATGAAGAATGATTAAGTTTAGCGAAATAATCCAAGAAGAGTTTTTAACTGGTGGTAAGATTGGTGGGGATTACTATGAAATCTATGTTAACCCCACCTCAGATGAAATTGCTGAACTAGGCGATAATTACCGAGTAATCATTGATGCTGGTGAGAAGAAAATATATGTGACTGATTCTGAACTACTCCATGAGGATATGGTTAAGGCTATCAAATCTGAAGGTGAGTTGCAAGATTTTAACTATACAATGTATTGGAAATTTGGCAAAGGTGTAGATAGATTTATTACTATGAATATAGATGAAACTGGTTACTTTGCTGATAGTTTAACTGACATCATTCTAAAGACTAGAGATAGTGATAAGGGTGACGAAATCAAAAGCCAAATAGATTTATTGGTTAACAGCAATTTCAAGTGGGTTAGAGGTAAGTGGTTTAATCACAACAAATTCCAATCAGCATTAGACGAAGTTAGAGAAATGCTATAAGGGGTAATCATGGCTAATAAGTATTTTAATTGGTACAATAAAAACCAAGAGTGGAATCTGTATAATTGTTTAGCTGATGAATCTATAGAACAATATGGCATTCAGTGTATATATCTACCTAAACATGCGCGTGATGATGATAGATTGTTTGGTGAAACTAAGGGTACTTATTTTAATTCTGATTCTAGTTTTGAAATTACTATGTACCTAGAAGACCCAATGAGTTTTACTGAAGATGAAATGTATTCTAAGTTCGGTCTATCTGTGAACAATAGGGTTACACTATTCGTACAACAACAAAGACTAATAGAACAAATAGGGGATGAACCTTTCTTTGGTGATTTGATTTATGTGCCAATGTTTAATAGATTATTTGAAGTAACTAATCCTGAAGAGAAATCTTCTTTCTTCTTGTTTGGTAGATTAATGACTTATGCGCTCAAGTGTGAACTTTATAAGTATAGTCAAGCTGATATGGATACTGGTATTGAACAAGTAGATGCACTAGAAGGTGAAACTGCACAAGTACCAGAACTAAACGATAACATGGAAGATACTAATGAAGAAGTACAATCCACTATTAACTTTGACGAAAAAAATCCATTTGGTTAAGGGATAAGACATGAAATCATTTAAACAATACTTAGTAAAGGAATAGTTATGGCTAGAAGACCGTACCCTAAACCACAAAAATTTATACCGCGCAATCCTAGTAAATATGTAGGTGATGTAAACCAAATCATAGCTAGGAGTAATTTGGAGTTTAGGTACTTCCAATTATGTGATACTAGTAGTAAAATAAAGAAATGGAATAGTGAAGATTGGGTTGTTCCCTACATTAGTCCTATTGATGGAAAACCACATAGATACTTTGTAGATTTGTATATAGAAAAAACTAATGGCGAGAAGTTCCTAATAGAAATTAAACCATTGTCACAGACTAAACCTCCACGTAAGACAGCTAAGAAGAGACAGAAAACGCTAATAAATGAAGCTAGAACTTGGGCTGTAAATGAAGCTAAATGGAAACACGCTAATGAATTTGCTAAGAAACACGGAATGGAATTTGTGATAATGACTGAAAAAGACTTGTAAAGGATTAGTAATTATGTTATCATACAATGGATATTCTGCTAGAGAGTTATATGAAAATGGTATAGTTCAGTATTTCCAAGAAGCATTTCAGTTATCCTCTATACAGTTTGGTACTAATGAAACATTAGACGACAACCAAGTAGAAAAAGTACACAATAAAATTAGTACTTACTTTTTACTAGGTCAAACTAAATATAAGGTAGACTTAATATCAGATGGTAGTTATTATCATGTGAAATTTTCTTATTGGGATAAAGACAAGTATAACTATGAGATGAAATACGATTTAGATAGTTCCCTAAAGATATTCAATAGTGTTATGTATGTAGTATCTGAAATTACAAATAGCCAAAACATAAATGGTCTAGCTTTCAGCGCACACGAAAGTAACCCTAAACTTAAATCATTATACTCTAAGATGGTTAAGAATAAATCTTTTCTAAGAGTAATGTCAGAAAATGGATTTGAGTTTGACAAGGAAGAAGACGATATCTATTTTTACCAGAGGAAAAGCTAATGTTATCATATAAAGAATATGTGCGATTAGTTATGACTGAGGGGATAATCAATATAGATAAAGAACTATTATCCTTTATGGAAGCGGCTTTTGCTCTATACCTAATAGACCAAATCAAAATAAGAATTAAGAAAGAAACAGTGTTAGAAACACTATCCAAACTAGAACATAAATACCAATTACAATATAATCAATACGCTACAGACAACATTAAGAAAACAGGTAACAGCTACTTAGAATTAGAATATAACAACAATGGCGTAGTTGGTGAGTTTAATTATCACTTAGGAGCAAAGAGTTTAGATGACAATAATGGTGCTTCTTTTCATGTAGGCGGTAATGGTTCTATTCCTTCTATTAAGATAGCTATAGATAAATCCATGACTATGAGATTAAATGAATGGTTAATTAATCCTATAATAGCTAATTTTGAGCTTATCATACAAGAAAAGAAAAACCAACTAGAACATGAGTTAGCACACTTAGTTGAATGGTTACTAATAAACAAACCAAAGAGAATAAAGAAGAATTACAATAACAGTGAATCAGATTATTTCACATCTGATATTGAATATGAACCTATGATAATATCGATGATAAGAAATGTAGAGTTAGCGGTAAAACAGTTTAAGGAAAAACACGGCGAACCAATGACTGTAGAAAGCTATAAGGGATTGGTTAAGGATATATTAGAAGGTGAGCAATATGGAGAAATAGATAGTGTGTTTCTCTTACACTCGAAAAACGTAACTCCTACTAAATATAAAAATGCAGTCAAAAAGATATACGTAGAACTAATTAGCAATATAGAAGAACTAAAAACTAGAGGTTTCCTGAAATAACTTTCATTTGTAAGAGGAAAAGCTAATGCTATCATATAAAGAATACCTAAAGGAAGATGTAATAGAACCAACTACTACTAGTAAAACTATGTCTTTGTGGCATGGAGGTAGATTAGACGATCTTAGTAGTGTGACGTTTAAGAAAGGTAAATACGAATATGGGCCTGGGTTGTACTTAACCACTAAATGGGAAGTAGTTCAGAAGTACTCTAAGGGTAGTCGTAAACTATACATGGTTACTATCACTAAGGGTAAAGATGCCGATAAGGTAAAAGTACCTATTGAAGAGGTTAAAACTTTCTTAGAACAATATGGTATTAAGAAGAAATCAAAAGATGTAATTGATAGTATCAGTAAGTTTAATGAAAATGGTAAGGTTAGAGGAAACATAGTAATTAACTCTATTGTTAATAACGAGGCTGTTAAACCTACCTTACAAAATAGGTTTAGGGAATTTCTAATAGAACAAGGTATTGATTACTATATAGTAGATAACCCTTTTGGTTGGCATGAGAAAATGGTAGTGTTATTCAACTTTGATAAGATATACGATACCGTATTAGTAAAACCTAAAGATGAAATTAAACAGTTTGATTTGCCTAAGACTTTCAGGAGATAATGAGTGATAATATTGGAGAAAGGGTTTATGGATTCAGTTGTTATCAAATCTAAGGGCGCTGAATTTACTGGTGATTTATTCGTTAATCCTTCAAGGAAAGAATTAGAAGAACTTTATCGTTACTCTTCTATTAGAGGTTTTGTTATTGATAATGAATTTGTGGTATTATTTCAGCCTAATTTGTTACACGCTTTTTTGCGTAAAAGGTTTGAATTTCCACCAGATGTAATTTCTATCACATTGACTAAACAAAAAAATGGACACAAACTTATGGTTACAGATGAAACTAGGTATACTAAGTGGTTTCATGATCCTAGAATAAAAGAGTTTATAATGAACAATACATACTTAAATAGATTAGGGATATCTGATGATATAGAGTATTTTGACGATAATTTATTTGGGTGTTGGGAAGATTTATAAAGGAAAATTACTAATGCTATCATACAAAGAGTATGTAGATTTGATATTAAATGAAGGTATTATTAGAGTAGACGAAAAGGTTTTAGATTTTCTTGTAGCTACCTTTATATTACACTATAGTAAAAAGGTAGACAAAGAAATACCCAATTTCAACAAGTTTAAAAGCACACATGATAACTTTGTTAGGGATAATAACATTAAGGTAGAGGGTAAGAGATACTTTAATGTACCATACACCCATGATAACTTTAAGGGAACCTTTAATTACTATATAGATTCTAAGTGTATGAATAGTGATATTGGTGCTTACTTCTCTAGGAAAACAACAGGTAATCATAAGTTAAATTCTATTCATGTATGTTTTGATGATAAGTTGATAGAAGACACTAACAAATGGTTAAATGGAGAAATCAAACTAGACACTATAATAAGAGATAAGAGAACACAACTAGAACATGAATTGGTACACTTAGTCGAAGTTCTTATTGGAGATGATATTAAGAAACACAAGAAGTTTAAGAAAAACTATGATTCTAGTGAGGATGATTATTGTACTTCTGAGATTGAGTTTGAACCAATGGTTGTTAGTAGTATTAGAGATTTTGTTAATGAGATTAAGAAACACGTTGAGAAAACAGGTAAACCAATAACTAAAGATACTTACGAATTATTAGTAAGAGAATACCTAGCTGGTGAAGTAATATCTACATTGGATAATTTGTTTATATTCAAACATAAGAAGATATCTCCTAGTAAATATAAGAAAGTGGTAAATAAGATTTATATAGAACTAATGAGTAATTTGGGTGACTTAATCAAAAACAATATAGTAGAAGGTTGATATATGCTATCATACAAAGAGTACTTACAAGAGCAATTCGACAAATCTAAAACTACTCCTAAGAAAACTATTAAGGTAAACAGAGTTCTATCTGATGAAGAAGTTGAGAAAATAAATAGTAGTAAGGGAGTTAGTGATTTACCTAGAGAAGAACCAATAGACTTAAAAGAATTAGGATTTTAAATTATGCTTAAATTTAAAGAGTTTGATAGTTGTCAAGTATCACCAAATCGTAAAAATGATAAGATAGAAATAGCTAAATCGGCTACTGCTGATAGTAGAACCTGTGATTACACTAAGGTTAGTAAAGATGAATTACAATTATCTAGTGCTACTCATATTGATGATGTTAGGAAGGGTTTACGTTATTTCTCTAATAAATTATTAGATGCTGGTGAGAAACATGATTTCGATAAGCTAACTGACATTGATGGTTTTTATGACAACTTCGTAACTAACTTTGAGAAAGATGATTGGTACAAAAGACACGTAAAGGTAAATAGACATCATTTTAATTCTGAAGGTGGTATGCCAAAAGATATTAACTTGGTAGATGTGATTGAAATGGTAGTTGATTGCGTAATGGCAGGAATGGCTAGAAGTGGTGAAGTGTATGATATTAAGGTTAAGAATGATGTATTGCAAACTGCCCTTAAAAATACTGTAGACGAACTTAAGAAAAAAATACTAGTTAAAGAATAGGAGAACAATAATGCCTAGTAATTTTAAAAGTACAGGAACAGACTTAGACAATATATTTATGCCTAGAGAATGGACTACTTTGGGAGATTTTTGGGCGGAACCTGACACTCCGGGTGGTAACTATGATGATATGGTTGCCGCTGGTAATTATGATGAAACTACTGATACTGGCTATATGGGTTTAGCTACTTCTACTGAACTAGTAGATGGTGTTACCCTTGCCAATGATATCGGATTGACTGCGGGAACCGCATTTAATTCCGATGCTGGATGGCTAAAGTTCTATGTAGGACCAAATGCAGACTGTAATAAAGATGCTGTTGCTAAAGTAGTATTTATTGCTAAGAAAACTCTAAGATATAACTTAACATGGGATGCTATCTACTTAGCGGGTGCTGTATACGGTACTGGTGATAATGGTCCTGCTACCGCAAGTACAGGCACTTCAGCTACACAAAACGCAGAAGTTATATACGGTGGAATTAC
>Ga0265295_1009206_pt1 | contig 10652 bp, 6 predicted proteins | sample Munlansysbiofilm_FD_192503 | JGI IMG/M metagenome (GOLD analysis project Ga0265295, IMG submission 192503) | Leachate microbial communities from a municipal landfill in Southern Ontario, Canada - Methane capture system biofilm | ecosystem: Engineered > Solid waste > Landfill > Unclassified ... | reverse complement strand
GTTGTAACCGTTGCGGATCAACAGATCTTGAACTCATTTGCATCTGGGATAAAAACAAGGGGTTTATCTACCACAATATCCGAGCGGGGCCGTCTCTACCACCTCGTTCCCCGCCAGCAAAAACAGACCCACAACCCAGGTTTGTGCAGATGCTCCTGCCCATATAACTTCTTCCTGACCTCGATGGGGTTTTGAGGTGTTTTCCCCGCGAATCTCCGCTAAGCGAGTGGAATGTTTCCGGCCTTTGGCCGTCGTTAATCACTAAACATTCCCCCCGCCATCAAGAATTTAATTTCACGGTTGAACGGAGTTTGTAAAAGGGCTAGAATACCAGCATGAAATGGGATGAAGACAACGCCGTTGGCATGAGTACGAAAGTCACAAGCATGTTGGATGATGTTTTTCCCGCAAATCTCCGCTAAGCGGGTTGATAACGGTGTCTCTTCGCGAAAATTAGCGGGGAAATTCAGCAACACAAGGAGCCTAGCATGGATAACACCCTAATCTACAAAGAGGAATCGTTTGCGATCATTGGAGCCTGCCTAGAAGTCTATAACATCATGGGCTCTGGGTTCTTAGAGGGCGTTTATCAGAAATGCCTTGAACGCGAATTCACATTGCGGGGTATTCCTCACATACCGCAGAAACGGATCGGTTTATGCTATAAAGGATTTGATCTAGAGCAGGACTATGTACCTGATTTTATCTGTTACGATAAGATTATCGTCGAGATAAAGGCGATTTCAAAATTGAATAATGAATTCAGGAGACAGATGCTAAACTACCTGAACGCGACCACGTTTCAACTTGGACATCTCGTTAATTTTGGACATTACAAAACATTGGAAAAGGAACGATTCGTTTTAACCCAACATTAAGCACGTTAACAACCCAGCAGGGCGGCTGTTTTTCAGTGATTAACGGCGGGCGGAGCCCGAGAAAAACACCGTCCTTTCGCGGGGATTACCACTCCACTTCGTTCCGTTTCTGTCGCTACGCTCCAGATTCAGCCTTCGGCGGTCGCGGGGAAATAAACGTTTGTTTAGAGGTGTGTGAAAATATAGTTTGACAGGTGATTCTGCTTTGTGATATTCTCTCGGGCAGTTCGACGGATGGTGTCTCCGCTCGGGTTAAAAGATACAGGGCTGTAACTTTGCAAACCATCCTTCGAAGAAGTCACCGAGCAACGCGAGGTTACCCTTGCAATTATAGATTTAAACGACTTTCTTTCAGGAAAACGGCACAAAACGACTATGAAACTAAAATTAACGCGCACCGACCACCCTGGACATTCTGTATCGGAAAGGATCCTCGGCCAAAACATTGAAATGTCCCTGACGACGGGCGCTGGCTTGCTCTCAGACCGATTGCGTAATCCGAAGTTTCTCGGTCCCCCGCATCCGGTAACTGGCGTTGCTCCACAGTGGCAGGGATTAAGCTGCGGCCATGGATCTTATGAGCTGGCCCCGGGATCGGGACTCATGGGATCTGAAGCACAGCTCATCCGTATACCAAAGTCGGCACCAGGCCACGACCTGCATCAGAATAAAATATCCGTACGCGCCGGCGAACAGCTCGAACTTGAACTATGGGCCCGCGTTTGTCACGAACCAGTCACTCTGGAGGTTGCCCTGCTGCCCCTATCCATTCGATCGCCTGCCTACGACAGCGGGAAACTCGAAATCAACACGTCATATTTTAAGCGTTACACCCTATCCTTATCCGCAGCTCAGAACGATGATGAAGCACGTTTATCATTGAAATTCACGACGCCCTGCGAGATCTGGATCGACCAAATCCACCTTCGGCCTAAAGAGGAACCCCTCCTCTGCAAAGCAGTCGTCGATGAGATGGCGGCCATGCGCATCCCAACCTTACGATTCCCCGGTGGTATCGTGGTCAACGCATACAACTGGCAGCACGGCACGGGGCCTGTTTATCTGCGCCGGGTGGCCCACGACCCCGCGTTTCATCAGGATTGGACCATCAATTACGATTTCGGCCTCGATGAGTATCTCGAGCTCTGTGTTAGCCAGGGGGTGACTCCGGCATTAACGTTCAATATCGCCACCGGTACGCCCGAGGAGGCAACCGAAATGGCGGCCTATTGTGCAGCTTGGTTTCAACGTGCAAAAATAGACGCGCCCCTGATCTATTGGCATATCGGCAACCATCCGTATTCTTATACAACTGCAAGTATGACAGCCGCCATGTACACAGACGTCATCAAAACCGTTGTCCCTGCCGTCAAGGCGGTTTACCCCAACAGCCGCATCGTAGCCGTTATGAGTCGAGCCAACCTGACCGACGAGCCAGCCAAGGCCGAATGGCGGGAAGCATTGTTGAGTGATGTTGCTGATCTGATTGACGTCGTCGAAGTGCAGGTCTATGGGGGTTGCGATCCAAAGGCGACGGCAGAAACACAGTTAGGTGCTCTCAGCCAAAACTTAATGTTAACAGAAAAACGCATGCGATCGTTCATCGATCTGTGCCGTTCGCGCAACGTTGCGTGGAACCTCGGTGTGGCAGAGTGGAATTGGTGGATGCAGGCTTCGCACTGGGATGGCCGCGCCTTCGAGGAGCCGCCAACAACATTACACGGACTCTTTATTGCAGGGATGATTCATCGGTTTGCGACGCTCTCACCCGACTTTGAAGTCGCGCACTTCTACAATCTCGTCAATTGTATGGGGATTCTCAACCATTCCGGCACCAACGTCGAAGTCACCGATTCCGTTGAGATTTTTAAGCTCTATCGCCCGGCTTTGCCGGGACAGTTCGTGCCGCTGGCTTGGGACAGCAACGTCGAGGCCGTCGAGGCGCTGGCCCTTAAAAATGACAATGCAACATGGCTCTTCCTGACGAACCGGAGCTTAACGGAAACGGCGTTGGTTTCACTTGAAGGATTGAAACCAACGCAAGCCTCCGGAACGCAACTAAGCGCCGCTTCAACGCTCGGTACATTCACGCACTCAGAACCCAAACCCACCGGCAATACGCTCACCGTTCCGCCGCTCACCATCATGCGCGTCACATGCACGAACAGCTAATTGGAATCTCGAGATTCCAATTAGCAGCGCATTTCGTCGGGCCTGCAATGCAGTGGGAAGTGCAGAACGGCTAGTCGGGACGACATCGTCCTTCTATGTGTGGGGGCCAAGTGTGAGTGTCACGCAACTCCGACAAGGTTTGCGACAAAGCTTTTTGCCACTTCTCACTTCCCACTTCCCACTTCCCACTTCCCACTAGTCACTCGCACACTTCAGTGCGCAAGTGACTTAATGCATCTCAACTTCAACAGAACCGATGCCAGCGCGCAGGTAGTTAAACCGAACGTTGGGATGATCGGCAAGCAGCGACATCGGCACGGCCGAATCCGCTAACCCCTTGGAGATCATCAGCGCCGTCAAACGAATGCCAAACGGATTGTCATGATGCCCGGGATGCCAAATCGAAACCGTATTTGTCTTCCATGTTTCATACGGTCCTACTGTCATGGCTTCCGTCGGCACCAATGCGATGTTACCACCGCCACTCGTACGTGCATTCTGAGTCATCGTCACAGGATGAAGGGTGACATGACGCGTTTTCAGCTTGCGGAATGTTTCCGGGCTTGGTGGCGCGTCAAGATATTCGCCCTGGCGCTTAAACGGGTCATTAAATGCCCAGTGCTTGACCTCGCCTTGCCCACCCTGCATGAGCACACAACGGATGGAATCAAAACTGCGGGAATAATCGTCAGACTCTGTCGATGGGAAATGCATATTCGACGCTGGGATACGTAGTTTTTCGTCAATACGATCAAAACAAAGATTCTTAACGGTACGAACAAAGGAAAGCGGATGCTCTTCCGGAACGGTCTTGCCATCGATCACCCACTCGTCCATGCCCCAGAAATGTGCATCTTTCAAATTCATCCCCAGCGCATTGACAATTTGAGCAACAATCGGGAGCTGCTCTGTCGGGCCGATCGGGCCGCAAATGCCTGCAGGGTTGTCAGGCGTTGACTGCTTCCACGCCTCGATATACTCCAGCGCAGCCGCTGCATAAAACTCCTGCACCGTTTCATAAATACGCACGGTAAAACCGGGACGCGACAGCTGCTCCAAATCAGTCGGTTTTAATTTTGCAGCATCGCTCAAAAGTTCGGGGTCAAGCGTGGTAAAGTCCCACCATTCGGGTGCTATTTTACTGATTGGACGCTTCATGATAATCTCCTTTTAGTAATTCTTTCATCGGGTTAAAATTCTGTGAACTGAAGCCGAGCGGATTATGCCGGATCCAGCCCTCAGCATGTTCAAAACAAGTCGATAGCCTGCCGGCTTCAAGACTCATACGTTCCATTTCTCGCAAATAGGCGTTCATGCCCTGACTCACGTCAAGCCACTCCTTCTGACTCGTATGACAGCTAAGCAGTGCCTCCTTACGGCTAATCACCGCCGATGTATCGACGAAGCAATCTGCTTCGACCAGACGGCCAACGGGATCCTTTAAGCCATGGGGGAATCCATGATAAAGCGCAACTGGCGCCTGCCAAGGTTGCCGAGGCGGTTTCGTTATGTACGGTGCCATGCCGCGACTAAACGCGGCTGTCGTAATCAAGCGGCAAACGTTCTTATGGTCTTCCATGTAATCATTCGGAGCATGGGTCAAAATAATCGTCGGCTGAATTTCACGAACGACAGCCGAGACGCATGCAAGTGAATCCTGGTCGTAGAAAACGCAGAGATCATCGAAAAGCGGCGCATGAACAACGGCACCTGCCAGCTTGGCTGATGTTTCCACTTCCGCGGCACGGATTTTTACAATCGCTTCTTTCGATTCGGTTGCTGTGCCGCAGCACCCGTTTGCGAGATTCCAGAAATGGATCTGTGCACCGCGATCCGCAAGTTGCAACATCGTCCCAGCCATCATAAACTCGATATCGTCAGGATGAGCCACGGCGGCAAGGACAACAATTTCAGTTTTTTCTTTTTCCACGTTGTTCTCCATATCAAAACTCCTCAATAATACGTACTGAGAATACTTACACATGCCCGTCTTTCTGTCAAGCCCCGCGTCACATCCGTACTAGAAATTCAAATTTCGACCACTGTGTCTACGGTCGGGACGGAGCCCATTTTCGAAAAAACTTAAATCCACTCGGCGAAGCCGCAAAGAACTTTGAACTCAGAACTTTGAACTCGGAACTCAAGCGCCGCCCTGCGGCGCGTAAAGCTTGAACGCGCTCGCGCGGTCGTGTATAGTTCTCGCCTTCAACACATACGGAGCAACACCATGAACCCAACCCCTTTTAAAGCCCTCACAATCGCCGGATCAGACGCAAGCGGCGGCGCGGGTCTACAAGCCGACATTAAAACCTTCCAGGAACACGGCGTTTACGGAATGGTTGCGATTACCTGCATCGTTGCCCAGAACCCAACCGCCGATTGGCGCCACGATGTCTACCCCATCGAGATCGATACGGTCAAAGCGCAATTAGCAACCGTTCTCGACGGAATCGGCGTACACGCCGCCAAAACCGGCATGCTGGCAACACGCGAGCTTATTCAACTCGTTGTGGAAACGATCAAAAAACACAATGTCCCGAATCTTGTCGTCGACCCCGTCATGGCCTGCAAAGGCACCTCGACTCCGCTCAATCCGGAAGTCGCTGACGCACTTCGCGATGAATTGATGCCGCTCTCAACAGTCATCACACCCAATCTTTATGAAGCCGGCATTATGTCCGGCATCGGCCCGATCTCAACGGTCGAGGGAATGGAAGAAGCCGCACGCCTGCTCTGCAAAGCCGGTGCGCGCAACGTCATTGTCAAGGGTGGCAGCAAACTGCCCGGCACAACGAAAGCCATCGACGTGATGTACGATGGCCATGTCATGACACGCCTCGAGTCCGACCTCGTGCCCAACGCATATACGCATGGTGCAGGATGCACCATCTCAGCCGCGATCACAGCCAACCTCGCCAAAGGGATGCCCGTTGGTGTTGCGATTCAAGAAGCGAAAATATTCGAAACAGCCGCGATTCGCGCATCATTCCCACTCAACCAATGGGTCGGCCCGCTGCGTCACGACGCCTGGCGACTTAAGTAGTCAGGCCGCAAACCAACCGGTTAGACGGGACGACGTCGCCCGCCGATGCAGTGAGAAGTGGGGAGTAAGAAGTGGGAAGTGGGAAGTGCAGCAGCGGCTAGTCCGAAGCTGCGCATCAGGCTTACGCAAAGCCCCTAACACCTAGCCCCTAACACCTAACCCCTAGTCACTGACAAGTGGCTTCGTTTCATCCGCTTCGCCATTCGCTTCAGGGGTTTCTTCTCCGTTATCGTCGCTCACAATGACCGTCGCTGAAACGACTTTGTCATCCGTACCGACATTCACAACGCGTACGCCCTTAGCGATACGACCCGTCACGCGGATCGAATCGACGGATGTGCGAATCGTTTGGCCTTTCTCGGTAATGACCATAATGGAGTCACCGGACGTGACCAACGTATCAGCTTCGTCAACAAGCGTACGAAGAACAGCGTCAGCAAAAACAACTTTACCGTTGCGTTCACCCGTATCGATTGACTTAACCCCCTTCCCTCCACGTCGGTGAGTGGGGTACGCATCAAATTCGGTACATTTGCCGTAGCCATTTTCAACAATAACGAGGATCCGGGCGGCAGGATTCGTGTCAACTTTCACAAGCGCACGCAGCGAATCGACACCATCGACCTGCTCATCGGCGTCAGACGCCTCGGCCTCATCGTCAACATCCACCGCTGCCGTCGTCACACCCGCCAAACGAATTCCGCGCACACCACGGGCATTACGTCCGATCGGCCGTATACCGGAAGTCTTGAAACGGACCGATTGTCCATTTGCGGAAACGAGCAGCATGTCGTCATCATCGGCTACCAGCTTCACACCGATCAACTCGTCATCGTCATCGATATTGATCGCAATGATCCCCGCTTTGTGGACATTCTTAAATTCGCTCAATCGCGTTTTCTTGACCGTCCCTTTAGCCGTCGCAAAAAAGACGTACTGGTCTTCTGAGAAATCATCAATCGAAATCACGTCAAGCACACGCTCTGAAGGGCGCGGCAACAGGGCATCGCCATTCTGATCCGTTCGACCCTCCGTAATTTCCGGACGCAACATCAGCATATTCACGAGCGGCTTACCAAACGAGGTCCGATCGGCTTCGGGTATCTGATACGCCTTTTCAGTGAAGAGACGCCCGTGTGACGTAAAGAACAACAAGCGGTCATGCGTCATGGGGTTGAAGACTTTGATCACATAATCGCCATCCTTCAGCTTGGCACCTCTGCGGCCTTTTCCTCCCCGCCCTTGCTCATCAAAGGCGCTCAGCGAAGCGCGCTTAATATAACCGCGGCTGCTCAACGTCACGACGCAAGGCTCGTTCGCAATGATATCCTCAATATTCACTTCACCGTCGGCAAACGTAATTTCCGTGCGCCGTTCGTCACCGTATTTTTCCTTAATCTGCGTCAGGTCAGTCTTGATGATATCCAGCACGCGCTGCGGGTTGGCGAGAATATCTTTATAATCCTCAATACGAATAAGAATCGCGTTATATTCCGTTTCGATGCGATCACGGGCAAGACCGGTGATCTGCCGCAACCGCATTTCCAAAATCGCATTACACTGCAACTCACTCAGACCAAAACGCGCATGCATGCGCTCGCGGGCTTCGGCATCGTCCTGCGAACTGCGGATAATCTGGACGATCTCATCCATATTATCGATCGCAATCCGGAACCCTTCGAGGATATGGCAACGCTCCTGCGCTTTGCGCAGTTCGTACTGTGTGCGACGCACAATCACTTCCACGCGATGGTCAACAAAACAACGCAGAAGATGCTTCAGATTCATGACCTTCGGTCGACCGTGGTCAAGCGCCAGCATGATCGCGCCGAAAGTCGTCTGCAGTTGCGTATGCTTGTACAGAAGATTAAGCACTACCTGCGGCATGGCATCCCGCTTGAGTTCAATCACAACCCGGATATCAGACTTCGATTCGTCGCGAATGTCGCGGATACCTTCGATGACTTTTTCCTTAACAAGTTCGGCCATGTGCTCGATCATCGTCGCCTTATTGACGACATAGGGGATCTCCGTGATAATAATCCGCACATCATTTCCGTGCTCGACAATTTCAGCACGACCGCGGACGCGCATTGCGCCGCGCCCCGTCTTATACATCGAAACAATCGGGCTCATCCCGCAGACGATGCCTCCAGTCGGGAAGTCAGGCCCCTTCACAAACTGCATCAGATCAGTCACCGTACACTGCGGGTTGTCCACCAAGTGCGTGATCGCGTCGCATAACTCGTTGAGGTTGTGCGGGGGAATGTTCGTCGCCATACCCACGGCAATACCCGTAGACCCATTCAGCAGCAAGTTAGGAATCTTGGAGGGGAGCACGAGCGGCTGCATGAGCGTTTCATCGTAGTTCGGCCCCATCTCGACCGTTTCTTTTTCAAGATCCTCAAGCATGTCCTCGGCCATCCGATGCATACGCACTTCCGTATACCGCATCGCCGCAGCGCCATCACCATCAATCGAACCGAAGTTTCCATGCCCGTTCACCAACATGTACCGCATCGAAAAAGGCTGTGCCATGCGCACGATCGTATCGTAAATCGAGGCATCGCCATGCGGGTGGTATTTACCCATCACATCACCGACCACACGGGCCGATTTCTTATGAGGCTTATCGTGTGTGTTGCTCAGTTCGCTCATCGCAAAAAGGCAGCGGCGATGCACCGGCTTGAGGCCGTCGCGCGCATCAGGTAATGCGCGACCGATAATGACCGACATCGAATAGTCGATGTACGAATTCTGCATCTCGTCTTCAATGTTAATCAGCGTCACGCCAGACTCCGGCAACACGGCCAGCGTCTCGTCGTTTGCGTTCACGTTGTTGTCAGCTTCCATAAAAATTTCCTCTCTTCTCCAGCGGGGATGACCTTAGATATCCAGATTGTTAGCCATCAGCGCATGATCTTCAATAAATTTCCGGCGTGGAGCGACTTCATCGCCCATCAGCACGGTGAACATCGTATCGGCTGCCACAGCATCCTCAAGCACCACCTTAAGCAGCTTCCGACGCGCGGGATCCATGGTCGTTTCGAAAAGCTGATCCGCATCCATTTCACCAAGCCCCTTATAGCGCTGAATCGTCAGCCCCTTACGGCCTCGGTCACGAACAGTCGTGAGCAGCTCAACAAGCGAATGAATGGGGAAGCTGTTCCCGGCCGCGTCGACTAATGTCCCAAGTAATTCGCCGTTACCGAAATATTGACCACGGGAGAACAGATAAACCTGATTCAACGTGTCCATCTGACGGCGCAGTTGTGTCGATGTTTGCATCTCCGTACATGCGTACGCTGGATTATCCGGGTCATCAAGTTCTTCAACCGTACATTCCAAAGCCTCAGCTGCGGCCTGCTTGAGCGTATTCGCTTCATCGATTGTGAACACATAGTGCGTCACGGGGTTCCCGTCAACATCAACGATCACACGGAAATGCGGGAATTCACCCGTCTCTAAATTCCGGAGCTCAAAAAACTGAGTGATCTCCACGTTCTGCTTTTCCAACCGCAAACAAAGCGACTCCGTAGCCGCGAGTACTTCAAGCAGCGGACTCAGGTCTTTTCCTGCAATCGTATTCGTGCCATCGGTCGACGTAAACGTAAACTCCTCACAGCCGAGCGTCAGCAGCTTCGACGTCAACTGCGCATCGCTCTCAACATACTCCTCATGCCCCCTGCGCTTGATCTGGTAAAGGGGCGGTTGAGCCAGGTACACGTGGCCACGCTCAATCAACGGCCGCATCTGACGATAGAAAAACGTCAGCAGCAAGGTACGGATATGAGCGCCGTCGACATCGGCGTCAGTCATAATCACCACTTTGTGATAACGGATTTTTTCAACATTAAAATCAGCCCCGATCCCGGCGCCTACAGCCGTGGTCATGCTGCGGATTTCATTGTTATTTAACATTTTTTCAAGGCGGGCCTTCTCTACGTTCAGCACCTTACCGCGAAGCGGCAAGATCGCCTGAATGGCACGATCACGCCCCTGCTTCGCCGAGCCGCCGGCGGAATCACCTTCGACAAGGAAAAGCTCGCACTCCAACGGGTCACGACTGGAACAGTCCGCCAACTTACCGGGCAGTCCGCCACCCTCCAGAGCCCCTTTACGGCGCGTCAAATCGCGCGCCTTGCGAGCAGCAATGCGGGCACGGGCCGAATCAATCGATTTCTCGATAATCTTGCGGGCCACAGCCGGGTTTTCCTCAAAAAACGTCCGCAGCTCTTCACCCACGAGATTATTAACTATCCCCTCAACCTCACTGTTGCCGAGCTTCGTCTTCGTTTGACCTTCAAATTGAGGGTTCGGAATCTTAGCGCTGATCACACAGGAAACACCCTCCCGGATATCCTCCCCCGCCATCGCCTCCTCATTGTCCTTAAGCATCTTCGAATTGCGTGCATAGTTGTTCACCACGCGTGTCAAAGCCGCCCTGAACCCGGAAAGATGCGTGCCACCTTCGATCGTATTGATGTTGTTCGCAAACGAGTAAATCGATTCATCATACTTCTCGTATACGTATTGCATCGCGATCTCAACGCTGATGC
>Ga0265295_1009205_pt1 | contig 10656 bp, 15 predicted proteins | sample Munlansysbiofilm_FD_192503 | JGI IMG/M metagenome (GOLD analysis project Ga0265295, IMG submission 192503) | Leachate microbial communities from a municipal landfill in Southern Ontario, Canada - Methane capture system biofilm | ecosystem: Engineered > Solid waste > Landfill > Unclassified ... | reverse complement strand
CAGCAGCGCGAGCCGCGACGCGTGCTTTCTCGAGCGTCTCGATCGCCTGGCGCTTGCGATCATCAAAGGCGTGCGCGTACGTCCGCAGTAGCACGTCGGGGCTGTGGCCCGTGATCGCCGAGATCGTCACGGCGTCGAATCCTGCCGCGATGAGCTGAGACACGAACGCATGGCGCAGCAGGTGCGGCGTGATGCTCGTCTTGTTGCGCTCGCTGAACGCCCGGAACGTGTTGGCGAAGAACTCCGGTTCGATCATCGCGCCGTCGGGATGGGCGCACACCCAATCGAGATCAGGCGTGCGACTGCCGCGCCAACCGGCCCCGAACGATAGCCGCGCCTCGAGCTGCTTCGTGCGCGCCGTCTTGAGTGCGGCGGCCGTGTTCGCATCGATCGGCACGGTGCGGGCTCGGTCCGTCTTGGTCGTCTCCCGCACCACCACACCGTCAGCGGGCGTCTGTGTGACTGAGCGCCGTATCGTCACCTCTGCGGCCTCGAGGTCCACGTCTCGCCATTGCAGCGCGAGCGTCTCAGAGCGCCGCGTGCCGAGCCACGCAGAGAGCATGACCGGGACGGCGATCTGCGGTACGTCCTCGCACGCGAGCTTCACGAGCTGCTCCACCTCCACAACGTCTACCGCGCGCTTTGCAGAGCCGGTGCGCGGCACGTTCGGCTTGGCGGCTTTGCTTGCCGCTGGATTGGTGGGGAAGTCTCCCTGCACGTCCACCGCAAAGCTGAACAGGGCGCGCATGACGTTGTGCACCATCCAGATCGACGGGCCCGAGAGAGCACCGTCCCCGCCGCGCTGCCGCGCGCCCTTCTCGCCGAGCTTGCGGTACAGCTCCTGCAGCGTCGTGGGCGTCACGTCTCGCATACGCATCTTGCCTATGTGCGGCTTGACGTTCGTCTCGATCACGCCCGTGTAGCGGCGTCGTGTGGTGCTCGCCAGGTGGACGGACGCCCACCGCTCGAGGTAGTAGTCCGCGTACCGCTCTACAGTCCACTCCTGCCGCTGCTCGCGCTCTACGCCGCCGGCCGCTTTGCGCTGCTCGTGCTTCTCGATCAGCTCGAGGCGGATAGCGCCCGTCGCCTTGTTGGCGGCCGTCTCATTCTTGGCTCGGAACACACGCGACAGGAGCGCGCCGTCATGGCGGACCTGGAAGCGGTATCGATCGTCGCCGAGGTGGCGAAGCGAGCCCGTCCCATGTTGCCTACAAGTTGTCATCTGTATCACCTCCTCTCGCTCCGAACAGATCATCTGCAATCCGCGCAGCTTCTTCCAGGCCCCCACGCCTGTAGGCATCTGCCACCATGGCGATTTGAGGCTCTTCCTCTTGTGCGCGCTGAGACTTCGCGTACTCCTGGTGCCATACCTGGTCAAGCCACGCATGATTGCTCTTGAGGCGCTCGACACGGCCACGATAGGCCCGCCATGGCTCTGCCGGTTCGTCGGACCACGCTCCACGCCCGTACTCCTCGAGTCCGAGGCGGTTCGCGCTCTCTGCCCAGAACTCGTAGCGCTTGGGCCACGACATCCCCCGTGAGGCGGCGATCGCGTCGTAGACGATCATCGGAAGAGCAGCGCGTCCAGGGCGGCGACGCTTCGCGTCAACACCCATCACGAAAGGAATGCCCTCCGCCCAGGCCGCCCGGACCTCTTCCGCCTGAGCATCGATGTCGGCCACGTGGATTGTCACGGACTGACTGATGCTCGGCTCGTTGTCCTGGACCTCGAGCACGATGTATGGGAGTAAGAGGGGCGTATCGGCCACGAGATACAGAATCGCCTCACGCTCTGTGCAGTGCGACTCCTTCACGATTCGCTCCGCGTAGCGCCTGATCGTGCCGAGTAGGCGCGTGCCCTCGAGCGTCCCAAGCCAAGATGACAGCGCGCGCTCATCATCGGGGTCGATCGTGGCGGGCCACCCATCAGAACAAGGCCCAAGCCCAGAGCTGAACGTGCCAGGAGTGGGGCGGCAGGAATCCATTTCATCCCGGACCCGGCGCTGCAGGTCGCTGTACCTAGCCGCCATTATGTACGCCGCTCGCTCGCTCCACTGTGGCGGCCCCGGCACGACGTATCGCATCCACTTCATATCGGCACATCCTAATGCGAACCTGGAACATGCACGTTATCTCTGGCTTGATGTTACCTAAGAGTACATCACATCGCAAGAGGGGAGCTGAGATCAATGACGAGACTAGAGGCGCTCAGAGTAGGCGCTGGCCTCAGCAAGTCGAAGCTGGCGCGTATGGCGGAGCTGAGTCCAGCACTCGTTACGTACGCCGAGCAGCGTGGATTCAGGCTGTACCCAGTGCAACTAACGCGGCTCGCAAACGCGATCGGTTGGCCTGGTGACCCCGCGGCGCTGCTGGATGAGGTCGGTAGCGATGCCTAGCGTGCTGCCCGCCACGATGCGCGCCGAGGACTTGCCCGCGGTGGCCACGATCGCTGAGATCGCCGCCTACGAGCGCATAGACCCTCGCACACTGCGCAAGGCGTGCGAGGCCGGGACCGTGCCGGGCGCGTTCAGGCGTGGGCGTAACTACCGGGTGAACACCGTCACATACCTTTCGGCGATCGGCGGTGCGCGATGAGGCCCAGACGCGCGGGAGGGCTCCGGTTGGTGTCGTTCGGACGGCGCGTACCGGACCACGTAGCTCCATGTGAGCGCATCGCACGCGAGGAGAGCCCGTGCGCCGATGGTGAGTGCGCCTGGGAGTTTGAGTGCCTGCACCCGCGCTCTGACGGCTCGCATCTGTTCGATGACTACTGCGTGAGGCGGCAGTCATGATCGGCACCGATGATCTGCAAATGGCGCTGGACGCGATCGACCCCGCCGCGCTGGACTACGATTCGTGGCTCCGGGTCGGTATGGCGTGCGCGCATGAGGGGCTACCTCTCTCTGCCTGGGAGTCCTGGTCACGGCGCGACGGCGCGCGCTTCCATGAGGGCGAGTGTGCGCGCAAGTGGGCGGGATTCCGAGGCTCTGCCAGTCCCGTTACCGGCCGCACGATCTACCGCATCGCCCGCGATCAGGGTAATTGGCCGCCGCTCGGATGGGACTCTGACCACGAGCTCTACACGGCGCTTGATGCTGCACACGCCGCGTGGTCAGACGAGGACGCCGGGCGTTGGTTAGACCTGCAGTGCTCCTCCTTCGCCGAGGAGTGGGACGCCACCGAGGAGGAGATCGCGGCGCGACAGGCCGCAATCGATGCACTAGAAGATGCACTCCGGACGAAATACCCCCGTTCTGAGCACGAGCGCCAGAGCACGAAAGATGCGCAGGAGCGCGATCTGCCACCACTGGTGCCCTTCTCGAGCGTCATGGACGACCTGCCGGAGCTGGCCCCCGAGCTGATCGCGGGGATTCTCAGGCAGGGCCATAAGATGACGCTTGCGGGACCCTCAAAGGCCGGGAAGAGCTTCGCGCTGATCGGGCTGGCCGTCGCGATCGCAGAGGGGCGCGAGTGGCTCGGCTGGAAATGCGCCCGTGGGCCGGTCGTGTACGTGAACCTCGAGGTTGACCCGTCATCGTTCCTACGGCGCGTCTCAGACGTGTACGACGCGCTCGGCTGGCCACGTGAGCATGCCGACGATCTCTACGCGTGGAATCTCCGAGGGCACTCGTGCGACATCGCGGCGCTTGCCGATGATCTAGTGTCGATCGTGGCGGCGGTACAACCCCGCGCGATCATCCTGGACCCCGCGTACAAGCTGAACGATGGTGACGAGAACGCGGCGCGGGATATGGCGAGGTTCACGCGATCGCTTGACGAAATCGCTACGCGGTCGGCGGCCTCAGTCATCATCTGCCACCACCACAGCAAGGGCTCCCAGGGCGGCAAGGCCTCACGAGATCGCGCGAGCGGCTCCGGTGTCATCGCTCGAGACGCCGACGCGCTGGTGGACCTGATCGAACTCGACAAGCCCGGAGCCCGCGAACGCTTCTTCGAGCGCCTGAGCATCCAGCGCATGACCGCAGTGCTCGACGCGGACGCGTCGGGCTGGCGCGAGACGCACGGCGCGGCGGTAGACGACGCCGACGAGCTAAGGACGGCGTGCCGCGAACTGCTCGACAACGGCGTGATGAACGCGCTGATTGCCGAGCTGGACGCCCTCGAGCACCGTACCCGGTTCGCCCGGCCTCTCGAGGTATCGCCGACATTGCGCGAGTTTGCAGACGGCTACACGCAACGCGTCTGGTACATGTGCCCGGTCCACGTCCCCGCGGGGGATGAGCTGGCCGACGCACGCGCAGACGGCGCAACCCCCGCCAAGCGCACACCCGCCGAGTATGACGCGGACACGGTGCAGGCGTTCGAGGTGCTCGCGATCGACGGTGAAACGACTGTGGCCGATCTGGCGGCGTACCTCTCGATCTCAGAGCGGCAAGCGCGGACCCGTATCGACAGGGCCGGATTAGTCCGTGTCAACGGGACGGTGACACGGTGAACGGAAGCGGAAACGGAAGCGCGGAACACTTCCGCTTGAGACTTCCGCTTGAGCACAACGGAAGCGGAAACGGAAGTCCCTCTAAAGAGAACACTTCCGCTTCCGCCGTGCTGCCGTCAGTCGGGGGAGTGGCGGGCTACGCCACGCTCCCTCCCCGCCGTCCGTCAGCAGCAAGGCGCTTCCACCACCACACCACAGACCGAATCGATGCGCCGAACGATGCACGCCCGCCCTGATCGTGCGTGGTGAGCATGGAAAGCAGCGCATGAGGACTGCGCAGACCCGACGAAAGGAGCACGACATGCAAGACGACGACAGGACACCCGGACTCACCTCACACAGTGGGGGCCGCTTGTCCGAAGAGGAATGGCAGGCACGAGCCACCGGCCAGGTGGAAACCGAGGACACCGACACCGTGACCGCTTCGGCGGGACTGGCCCCCACCGGCACGGTCAACACCGAGGACGAGCGCTACGCAGGCATAGAGACGATCAGTGGAGGTTACGCCCGATGAACAGCACACAGATCATCGAACGGTTCGAAGCACTGAGGGACTTCGGTTTCAGCGACCGGCGCACCGCGCCACTGTTGGCCATGCTCGCATCGGAGCGCGCCGCACGTCCTGAGGCCGCCGCACTCGAGGCGATCGCGTGGGCAGTGGCCAACACGGACCCCAAGCAGCTCAAGGCCGCCCGGCGTGACCTCGAGCGGGCGCAGGCATCAGACGCCGCCCGGTCCCTCGAGGTGATCGAGAACGCGATCGCTGAGGCGCTGATCGAGTCCGGCGCGGTCGAATCCATGTGGGAGCTCCTCGCTGGGCAGTACACGTCCATGGGGGCGGACCTGGTGCGCCTCATGAGCATCGTGGACCCGGACCGGACCTTCACGCCCGACACGCTCGCGCTCCTGTCGCATGAGGTGCTCGACGCCTACCAGGCCATGCCTGAAGTGGCCGTGCAGCTCGAACGCCGCTTCGAGCCGCTGATCGCACTGCTCGAGCTCGCAGGGCACACCTTCGACCGGAGCAACCCGGCCGCATACATCGCGGCGTTCGTCGCCTCAGACGACACCGTACCGGATGCAGACCTGCTCAAGGCGTGGGACACGGCCGACAAGAGCCGCGCGGGGCGCTGGAAGGCTCTCGTGGCCGCAGGTGGCCGCCCGGTGGCCGTCGCCACGCCGTCTGAGTACGTAGCGCCGAGAAAGGCCAAGTGATATGGGCACTCTCTCGCGTAGATCGAAGCAGCTCCCGGACGTGGACAACCTGAACGAGGCGACCTACCGGCGCACGGGACGGCGCTCGTTCTTCGACACGTACGCCGTGTGTCTCAACGGCCGCGAGACGTGCATCGATATCCACCGGGTGTCCGGGTCCGCCGATGTGGGCGACCGGCTGATGGGGCATGTGGTGTCCGAACTCAAGCGGCTTGGCTACCCCGAGTGCGGGGAGTTGCGCTGGCTCTGACGCACTCGACACGGGGCCCCGCCCGTTTACTCCTTTCCGGGCGGGGCTCCACCAGACGAAAGGCAGGACGGCATGGCAAACGACGCGTGGGCGGCTCTGAGGAACGATGCGACCTCATCCGGGGCCGCACTACCCCCAGAGCCGCACGGGGCCTATGACGACCTCTGGCGGCTCCTGTCGGTGGAAGCGCAGCAGTCCGTCGCACGGGGTGACGTGACGATCGAAGAGTTGCTTGAGCGCGTGACGAGCGCCGAGGGCTCGGAGCTCTGTCCACACTGCGCCAAGCGCCCGGTGCGCAACCCACGGGTCGGGCTCTGTAACGCGTGCGCCACTACAGCGCTCGCAGACGCTCACAACGAGGCGATACGGGAGCTTGAGGCTACCCGTGCGTACAACACGGCCAAGCAGCGCCTGAAGCGGCTACGCGAAGAGCTGGACGTGCCAGCGCCAGGGAGACACGGCAGAATCGATGACAGAAAGGACCGGCACGATGCCTGAGGACCGACACACGCCCGATCTCGAAGGGCGCTTCACGCGTCACGCGACGCAAGCGATCGACGACGCCAAGGCGATCTACAAGCAAGACCCGGACGCGTCGTGGGCCGCCACATTCGTTCTGGCGGCCGTGGAGGCCCTGGACCGTCTGCACGGACTGGCGGCCGACGATGACTAAGCTCACCGCCAGACAAGAGGCGTTCGCCGTCGCGATCGCGGCAGGCAAGCAGCAGCGTGAGGCGTACGCAGAGGCGGGCTACGCTTGCGGGGGCACAGTGGCCACCATCGATCAGAAAGCGTGCCGTCTGGCGGCCTCAGGGCCCGTCAAGGCCCGCGTGAGCGAGTTACGCGATGCAATGGCACGGGCGGCACTCTGGGACAGTGTAGAGGCCGCGAAGGTCCTCAGGCGCACGCTCGAGGTCGCAGATCAGAAGGTGCAGGCCTCAGGCGAAGCGGACCTTGCGGGGTACGTGCCTGAGGACCTGCCGAGAGAGGCGAGCCGGACGGTACTCGCCACAGTGGACCGCCTGAACGCGCTGTTCGGAGTGCGGGCGGATGATGAGGCGGGCGCGCGAATCGTCATCGTGGACAACATCCCGAGGAACACGTAGCTTGCCCATCGCTTGACCCGTGCACATAGCGAAGGGACCGCCCATCACGGACGGTCCCTTCTCGTGCGTCAGAGTGCGATCTACCAGGTGCAGTCCGCGATGCCGAGCACAGGGGCAGTGGTGCGGGTGATGCCCTCGAGCAGCTCACTCGGCTCGACTCCGAGCATCTTCGCCCGCGCCTCGAGCTGCCTGACTGTCACCTTGTCCGGCGTCTCCATCCGGGCGTACCACGCGCGACCCGCTGCCATGAGTTCGTTCCGGCGCGTCCAGTACGCGTCCTGATCGCGGCCGTCGAATCCCTCAGCCTCGAGCATCGCATTGAGCGCGTTCTCGAGATCGCACCGCTCCTCGTGCAGCTTCGCGTAGTCCTCCATGCTCACCCAACCGCCCCGCCCGTGCATCGTTTCGTGCATCGTTCTTTCTGTATCTGTGTGCATCTGACTGTCCTCTCCCTAGTCCGGCCCTGTTCTGGTTGTGCTTGATTGCGCCTATATGTATGTATGTGCGCCTCATGTGCCAGCACTCGTAATGCGCAGGTCAGCGGTTCGAATCCGCTCGTCGGCTCCACACGACGAATGGCGGGGACTCCGGTCCCCGCTTTCCTTTTTCTTCCGGTGTAGGATGGGTTTGCGCTCGTATCCGTGTCAGACGGTGAGGTGCCTAACGATGGTGACGACGACACGTGCACTCTCGCTCCCGTACCGGGTTCTCTCGATCGTGCTGATCTCGCTCCTCATTCTCTCGTTCTCGACCCGGTCGGCGTTCGCCGATGAGGGCGACACTCTGCCTGGCTATCTCCTGTCAGGTTCGGCGGTGCTCGGGCGTTTCGATCCTGCGGAGGATCCCTCAAACGTCCGCGATGTCTTCCAGGTGTATCTGTATGCAGGGGAGACATTGGACGCTGCACTTTGGTGGACGCCGGTTGCGACTACCGGGCTCCGCCTCTTCGACTCCACGGCCACGGATCCGGCGCTCGATGTACCGGTTGCGTCGTCGACGAGTTCCGACGTGTACAGCCCCGGGGACTTCGCGCAGGTGATGCAATACACCGCTCCCGCCGACTCCACATACAGCATCGAGGTGCTCCGACCGTCGGCGAGTGTGGCTTTCGACTATGAGCTGTACTGGTCCGTGGATGATGGGTACGATGATGACATCCCCGGTGCGACACTCACCTCCCCGCTGGAGGACAGTACGTACTCAAGCATGTTGAACTTCCTGATCGATACGGACGACGTGCTACCGCTCGAGCTCGTCGCGGGTGATACCGTGATGTTGACGCTCGCGCACGAGCAGCCGGGGCCATACGACGACTTCGATCTCTTCCTGTGCGCCCCAGGTACGGCGAGTGTGGTCGACGGGGGGTACGTTGCGTGGTCTGTCACTGACGGAACGGCTCATGAAACGCTTACGTATACCGCCGGGGTGAGCGGCACACACTACGTCGATGTGTTCGCGTATAACGGCTCAGGCCCTTATACCCTCGAGACGACGGTTGTGCCCTCATCGATCACAGTCACCGAGGTCCAGGGTGCCGATCGTATCGAGACCGCCATTGCGGCTGCTGCGCTGGCGTTTCCCGGAGGAGCCGATACGGTTATCATCGCCACGGCGAGCAAGTGGCCTGATGCACTCGGAGGCTCCGCCCTGGCCGGTGCACTCGATGCGCCTATACTACTGACGCAATCGACGGGACTGTCGTCGGCTCTTGCCGCCGAGATCGTGCGGATGGGCGCTTCTCGCGTGATCGTCCTCGGCGGTGAGAGTGCGGTCGGGGGTGCCGTCCTCACCGCGCTCGAGGCTTTGCCAGGTGTGACGGACATTGAGCGTATCGCAGGGAGCACCCGCTATGCGACAGCGGAGAAGATCGCTGAGCGCACCATCAGCGAGGTGGGCCCCACCTGGGATGGCATGGCCTTCGTCGCGACCGGTAGGACATTCCCCGACGCCCTCGGCGCGTCTCCGCTATCGGCGGCCAGGGAATGGCCGATCTACCTTGCAAGTCCCGATACCGCGACGCACGCGGCGCTTGTCGGGACCATGGATGCGGACGGCGTGAGTGGCGTCCTCATCCTCGGTGGTACCGGTGCGGTCGCGGACACCCTCGAGGTCAGGCTGGATACCGCCTTCGGGAATCTGAGCGTCGATCGTCTAGCGGGCGACAGTCGTTACGAGACGGCACTTGCAGTGGCGGAGTACGCCGTGACCGAGCAAGGGCTGACATGGGACGGTCTTGCACTCACTACCGGCCGGAAGTTCCCCGACGCGCTCGCCGGCGGGGTGATGCAGGGCAAGGTGGGGAGCGTCATGGTCCTGACGACGCCAGACGTGCTTGAGCCACTGGTCGGTGCGGTGCTACTCGACCATCGTGCGGATATCTTCTCGGTGCGTTTCCTCGGTGGGACGGGTGCTCTGAGCGTTCAGACACGCTCCCAGGTGCTCGAAGCGCTGCAGTAGGTCGGGCACCGGACGAGGAATACCCCATGGGGTAGTCTTGCGGGAGAGTGTAACTCGTGTTACTTTGTCGCGACGCGCTCCTGACCCGTGTAGGCTTGTATCGGTGAAAGAGCGTGTTCGTATCCCGGGTGCTGCCGTCTATGGGCGGGGCGCCGACCGCACGATCGGGAAGGAGGCGAGCACGAGTGGATACTGTAGCGATGGACCACCTGGCGATCGGCGCGTTCGTGCTTTTCGGTGTCGCTTTCGTCGTGCTCGTCGTGTGGCTCTCGAACCTTCTTTCACCCACAGGCGCTGACGCTCCCGATCGGCTGGAGCCGTACGAGTGCGGTTCGGAGCCGGTGGGCCCCTCCTGGGTGCAGTTCCGCGTTGGGTACTACGTCTATGCGCTACTGTTCGTCGTCTTCGATATCGAGACCGTCTTCCTATATCCGTGGGCGGTCGCGTTCGGCCAGATGAGTGTTTTCATCCTTGTCGAGATGGTCATCTTCATCATCGTCCTTGCTGCGGGTCTCGGTTATGCCTGGAAGGAAGGTGCGCTCAGATGGCGCTAGACCGTCTTACAGGCGAGAATTCGCTACTGTTCATCAAGAGCGAGCAACTCTTCGATCTCGCACGCACCAACAGCCTCTGGTACATCTCCTTCGGCATCGCCTGCTGTGCGATCGAGGGTCTCATGAGCGCCTCCGGCCCGCGGTTCGACTTCGATCGGTCCGGCGTGTTCTTCCGTAACTCCCCACGTCAGGCCGACGTGATGATCGTCGCCGGTACGGTGAACGTGAAGATGGCCGACACCGTCCGCCGTCTCTATGAGCAGATGCCCGAGCCGCGCTGGGTCGTGGCTATGGGTGCCTGCGCATCCACCGGTGGCCCGTTCCGCGAGTACCCCAACGTGGTCATGGGTGTCGATAAGGTCATCCCGGTGGACGTCTACATTCCCGGCTGCCCGCCGCGGCCTGAGTCCGTCCAGTACGCGTTCATCGAGCTCCGCAAGAAGATCAAAGCGAAAACGGAGGAGCGTCTTGCTGCCCGACGCCAATGAGATCAGGACGCTTCTAGCCGGAAACGGTGTGGCTGCCGAGGTGGACACGGTCCTCCTCGGGACGGTCGCGCGCGTCCAGGCGTCGGACGCCATCGACGCCCTTGCGGTGTTCAGGGCCGACGGCTACGAG
>Ga0265295_1009204_pt1 | contig 10657 bp, 4 predicted proteins | sample Munlansysbiofilm_FD_192503 | JGI IMG/M metagenome (GOLD analysis project Ga0265295, IMG submission 192503) | Leachate microbial communities from a municipal landfill in Southern Ontario, Canada - Methane capture system biofilm | ecosystem: Engineered > Solid waste > Landfill > Unclassified ... | reverse complement strand
GCTCGTACTCGATGATGCCTGACAAGACTTGGTCATCAACTACTTCCAGGTTGCAAAAGTAGCTATGCCCGATGCAAAAACCATCACCGAGGGAATCGTCTGCAGCAATCTTCTCATTGAGTCGTTCAACACAGCTTACGAGCTTGTCAAATTTTTGGTTGTTCAATCCTTTCCTGTATATCCGGAAACCTTCCGATTGGAAGGCGGGTTTCAAGCCATAGAAAGCAAATCTCCTGCGTAGTGCATAATCAAGCATTGCAAGGCTGCGGTCGGCGGTGTTCATGGTACCGATGATGTAGATGTTCTTGGGTACAGAGAACTTTTCTTCTTTGTACAGAAGTAGCAGCTCATTTCCCCGCTTGTCGGCCTCTATCAACATGAAGAGTTCCCCAAAAATCTTACTGAGATTGCCTCGGTTAATCTCATCGATGATGAAGAAGTAATCATTGTCGCTATCAACTTCTGCAGTCTTGCAGAAGCTATAGAATGCACCTTGCTTCAACTGAAATCCATTTTCCGATGGCCTGAATCCCATGATGAAATCCTCATAGGAATAGCTTTGATGGAATTGGATGAGCATGACACGCTTTGGATCTTTGACGCCCATCATTGAATAGGCAAGCCGTTTGGCAGCCCACGTCTTTCCAACACCTGGTGCTCCTTGAAGGATTACATTCATTTTCTTCCGGATGAGTGAAGTGAGATCCTGATAATTTATATCGCTGATATAAACATCTGTAAGGAAATCGTCTTTGGTATAAGGCTTGAGTTCAACTTCGGTTTCCTCGGCATCATCCTCCACCTCATTATCGAATAGAGCATTCAACTTTTCGACATATTCCGTGTATGGGGTTATGTCCGTTAGTGCTTTCATTACCGCTTGACCAGGATGAGTCCATTCTCCCTTATGTGTCCAATCAACTTTTCTCAAATTTTTAAATCCATCCGGCTGATTGTCTTCGTACAGGTAATCGGAGACGACTACGCCACGGCCGACCAGTTGGTGCATGCCTTTCTTGGCAAAAACGATGTCTCCTTGTTTCATTTCATTCGCAAACTGCCAGGTCGCATGAGCGGCATTCATATAGGATTTGGAGGGATCATACAGCTCTTTCATCTTTTGTTTCATTTCATTTTTTGTGGTGTAATCCTCATAGTCCCCAATATCCCATTTGATGACCATGATGCCTGAATTGTAGAATTCTTCCCAGTTGGAGGCATTGTCACCTGGAGAATAGATCCAGTAATGCTTGGTATCTACCCCATCATCAGCCAAGGCTCTTCCTTTTTTCCCACGTTCACCTCGGCTTTTCTCTTGTTCGTTTACTTCCTCGGAGTACCTCCATGCCTCAAAGGAAAGTTCGATGAAGTTGGTTAATTTTGATTGGCCACTGGCTAGATAGGATCTCAGCGTTTCAATCAGTTCAAAGTAGGTAGATGCGGCAACCTTTTTACCAACAATAGGAAGTTTGTTGACGATAATCTCTGGAATCCGACCGGATTTGTAAATATACCATTCATTCCTGCTATCGAGGTTCAAGAATACATCAGGGGCGATCCAGTAGAGACCCATTGTAACCTTGCTGTTTCCGTTGCCTTTCTTGTTGACAACCAAATCAAAATACTTTGATACGGTATTCTTGCTTTCTGGATTGGGGGATCTTGCGTAATGAAGCGCTGATTCAAACAGCAACCATAGGTGATCAATATCATCCGCATCACGACCACCTTCTTCTAGGAAGTAATAGAAAGTGGCATTCTGGTTGTTGAGTACAGGGATGCTGTCAAAGTTTTCAGGTACTTTTGCCTGTATGCTGAATTTCTCGGAAAAGGAAGATATGATCTTTATCCTGTTCGCAGACTTCATCGAGCTCTTATTGAATAGACCCATAACCGTAAAGGGATCAATATCAACAATCATATTATCCCGTTCCAGGGAAGGAAGGTTGATACCAGTATCCTTATAGATGCTCTTGACCTTATCGATGAGCTCCTCACGGTTGAGCTTGTACTCAAGCAATTTGATTGCACTTTCTTTATAGAACTGGACCCAGTCATATGATTTCTGATTTTGCATACATTACCTCCAAACAAACATACTTAAGGAAATGATTCATGTAATATGGCGGTTCTATTTAACCATCAGTTTATGAATCTTTTCATTCGTAAGTCGAATGCTTCTAGAAGTAGTAGGGTGGATAGTAATGCACATCGCCTTAACTTGTTTATTCTAACACGGTATATTTTTTATGTAATGAACTTTTACAATATCTGTAGATGTATTAGCTAGATAAAACTATTTATCGGGATTGAATGTACCTATTGTACGGAAAGAGCAGAATATTCCCCAGTAAACAGTGTTTTGTGATATATTTGTCAAAGGATTTTAATACGGGTATAGAAATGATAATCAAGCCATCTATATGCTGAATGGGTATGTGACCTCTTATGGTGGCAAATTGATAATATTTAAAAAGGGAAAGAAAATGATAAATAATAATACAATAGTTAGTTTTATTTGGAGTATCGCAGACGATTGCCTTCGTGATGTATATGTGCGTGGTAAATATCGTGATGTCATTCTTCCGATGACGGTAATCCGCCGACTTGATGCTTTATTGGAAGATACCAAGCCCTCAGTATTAGCAATGAAAAACAAGATGGACGCCGCAAAAATCGTCAATCAATGGCCAGCTCTTTGTATTGCTGCGGGACAATCTTTCTGTAATGCATCTCCATACATACTTCGTGACCTTACAAGCCGGGCAAAGAGACAGACTTTGCAAACAGATTTTGAAGCTTATCTTGACGGTTTTTCACCAAACGTACAGGAAATTCTTGAAAAATTCAAATTCAGAAATCAGATTGCCACAATGATTGATGCTGATATTCTTGGTGCAGTGATAGAAAAATTTGTATCACCGGAGATCAATTTAAGTCCAAAACCGATTTATCGTGATGATACTATGACTGAGATCCGATTACCTGCACTAGATAATCATGGTATGGGTACTGTATTTGAGGAATTAGTCCGCCGTTTTAATGAAGCAAATAATGAAGAAGCAGGTGAACACTGGACTCCTAGGGATGTTGTTGAGCTTATGGCGGATTTAGTTTTTTTTCCCATTGCAGGAGAAGTGAAGGATGCTACATATTCTTGTTATGATGGAGCATGTGGTACTGGTGGAATGATTACTGTTGCTCAGGATAGACTCCTTAAGTTAGCAGCCAGGAGAGGGAAAAAGGTTTCAATCCATTTATTTGGGCAGGAAATCAATCCAGAAACTTACGCTATAGCTAAAGCAGATATGCTATTAAAGGGTGATGGAGCACAAGCTGAACATATCGCTTATGGATCAACTTTATCTCAAGATGGTAATGCATCGCGGCAATTTGACTTTATGCTATCGAATCCTCCATATGGTAAGAGTTGGAAGATTGATGCTGAAAAAATGGGAGGTAAAAAGGACATACTTGACAGCCGTTTTAATGCATATCTGACCAGTGGAGAACAAATTTCGATGATACCACGGACAAGTGATGGGCAGCTTTTATTTCTTTTAAATAATGTGGCGAAGATGAAGAAAGACACGTTATTGGGTAGCCGCATTGCTGAAGTCCATAATGGATCATCTCTTTTTAGCGGAGAAGCAGGAAGTGGAGAGAGCAATGCAAGGCGATTTTTGATTGAGAATGATCTAGTTGAAGCGATTATCGCACTTCCTGATAATATGTTTTATAATACAGATATCGGCACTTTTATTTGGATTCTATCAAATCGTAAAGAGGAAAGACGTAAAGGAAAAATCCAGTTGATAGATGCATCCTCTTTCAAGACATCACTTGGAAGAAACATGGGAAAGAAGAATTGTGAAATAACATCTAAACAGCGGAAAGAAATTGTGCGCATATTTCTAGAAATGGAAGAGAATTCTCATAGTAAGATTTTTAATAACAGAGACTTTGGCTATTGGTATATTACTCTTGATCGCCCGCTACGACTAAGAATTTTTCCTGATAGGTGTATCAAGGATGCAAATTTGAAAAGATCAGAGATTGATGACTACAAGGCTTCAATTGCTGGATTGCCAGCAGACACTCCAATGGATGACTGGGCTGAATTTTCAAAAGCAACTAAGTTAAAAACGGCATTATTAAAGAAACTAAGGCCATTTATCACAGAAAAGGACGCATTAGCGAAACCCATCGATGGTGAGTTTGATCCCGAATTACGTGACAATGAGATTATTCCATTTGCATATCAAGGTGGTATTTTAGCTTTTCTAGAAAACGAGGTTTTTCCATATGCTCCGGATTCATATGTGGATGAATCAAAAACTCGGATCGGTTATGAAATCAGCTTTAATAAATATTTTTACACCCATATCAGAGTTCGTTCCATGCAAGAAATTCTTGAAGCATTAAAGCAATCTGTGTCTGAAGCAGATTGTATGATTGCTGAATTACTTGGAGAGATATCCCAATGAAAAAATATGGGCATTATCAAACGGTTGATGAGCAATGGTGCAATGAACTTCCTGACCATTGGAGATTTTTGCGGTTAAAACGTATTTTTCAGGAGCGAAAGGAGCGGAATAATCCAATCAAAACAGATAGCATTCTTTCCCTAACAGCAAAGCAGGGTGTTATCCCTTATACAGAAAAAATTGGAGCCGGGGGGAATAAGCCAAAAGATGATCTATCTAAGTATAATATAGCCAAAAGTGGAGACTTGCTTATTAACTGTATGAACGTAGTCTCTGGAGCTGCTGGTGTTTCCCGATGGGATGGTGCAATTAGTCCCGTATATTATGCTCTGTATCCAAGAAATGAAGATGTTAATGTATGGTATTACCATTATTTATTTCGCTTGCTCCCATTTCAGAGGAGCCTGTTGGGTCTTGGCAAGGGTATCCTGATGCACGAAAGTGATGAAGGGGTATTAACTACAGTGAGGATGCGAATCTCAATGGACTATCTAGGTAATGTTATGCTTCCGCTTCCATCGCGTGATGAGCAAGATCAAATTGTTCATTACTTGAATTGGCAAACCAAAATTTTTAGTCAAGTGAATAGAATTAAGCAAGGCCAGATTAAGCTCTTGAAAGAGCAAAGAAAAGCGGTAATTGATGAAGGCATTCTGCATGGATTTAGGTCCGACAATTACAAGGTTAGTGATGTTTTTGGGCTTGATAAAGTTCCGTCTACATGGGAAGTACTCCCATTAAAGCGTATATGTAAAGTAAATGCTTCTATTACTAGTGTAATAAATAAACTTGCAGACACAGAGCTCGTTACCTTTTTACCAATGGAAAATGTATCGACAACAGGTGATATTGATTGTTCAATTAAAAGGCCACTATCAACAGTTCGAATAGGATATTCTTCTTTTGCGAAAAATGATGTTGTTGTAGCGAAGATTACTCCTTGTTTTGAAAATGGAAAGGGAGCATGTTTAGAAAATCTTGATACCGAAATTGGTTTTGGAACGACTGAGTTTATTAACCTTCGACCTTCTAATAGAGTTCTTCCCCGGTATCTATACATGATAACTATGACGCAGCCATTCAGAAAATTTGGTGAGGAGATTATGACTGGATCTGCAGGTCAAAAACGTATTTCAGCAGATTATATTAAAAATTTTGTAATTGGGATTCCTGATATTAAAGAACAAGAACAGATACTTTCAGAGATTGAACAGAAATTAAAAAAAATTGATACACTTATAAAAATTGAAGAAGAGAACATCAATATTTTACATGAATTACGCACACGAACAGTTTTAAATGTAATTAGCGGACAAATTGATGTCAGAAATCGCATCATACCAGTTCCCAATATTTCAAGTGATGAAAGGGATGATGATTTCGATGGTATTATCGATGTTAACGAAGATGATACAGACGCAAACATGGAGGTGTGACAGTGAAATTCACAAACACTCAAGAAAGCGGTCTTGAGGATCTTATTGTTAATTGGCTAATTAATCAAAACAGCTATGAGCAAGGTACTAATAGAGATTATAATTGTGAATATGCCATTGATGAGACTAGACTCTTCAATTTTCTACAGGATACTCAGTTAGAAGCACTAGAAAAATTGGGGACGTTAAGTAGTGAAATCAAGAAAGCACAGTTCCTAAACCGCTTGCGGGGAGAAATAACAAAGCGCGGTATTATTGATGTTCTCCGAAACGGTGTGAAAATCTATCCTGCAGACCTCATTATGTTCTATCTGACACCGACAGAGAAAAATATCAAGGCTAGGGTAATGTATGAAAAAAACATCTTTAGTGTGACACGCCAGCTAAAATATTCGCAAATTTCTACTAGGCTTGCACTTGATATGTGTATTTTTATTAATGGCCTTCCTGTGATTACCTTTGAATTAAAAAACCAGCTGACGAAACAAACAGTTGAAGATGCAGTTGAGCAGTACAAAACGGATCGTGACCCTCGTGAACTTATATTCCAATTTAAGCGATGTATTGTGCATTTCGCAGTTGATGATGCCCGCGTCAAGTTCTGTACTAAGCTTTCAGGTAAAGATAGTTGGTTCCTTCCTTTCGATAAAGGATATAATGATGGTACAGGAAATCCTCCTAATCCGGATGGCTTAATGACGGATTATCTGTGGAAAGATATTCTAACCAAATACAAACTTAGCCATATTATCGAAAATTATGTACAAGTCATTGAAGATATCGATCCGGGGACAAAGAAGAGAAGCGTCAAGCAAATTTTTCCACGGTATCATCAGCTAGATTGTGTTGAAAAGTTATTAATTGATGTTAAGAATAAAGGTGTCGGTCAGCGATATTTAATCCAGCACAGTGCGGGGAGCGGAAAGTCAAATTCTATAGCATGGCTGGCTCATCAGTTAATTGGTATTGAGAAAAATGGTCATCCACTTATCGATTCTGTGCTGGTAGTTACGGATCGCCGAATACTGGATAAACAGATAAGAGATACCATTAAGCAATTTATGCAAGTACAGAACACTGTTGTATGGGCTGAGCATTCTGGAGATTTACGTAAAGCTATCACTAACGGGAAGAGGATAATCGTCACAACTATCGAGAAGTTTCCATTTATAGTGCCTGATATTGGTTCTGAACATAAAGATAAACATTTCGCGTTAATAATTGATGAAGCACATTCTGGCCAGACTGGACGGAATTCTGCTCAGATGAATCTAGTCCTTTCTGGTCTAGTTGCTGATGAAGAAATGGATGATGAAGATAGAATCAACTTGATGATGGAAGGAAGAAAGCTGCTTTTCAATGCAAGTTACTTCGCGTTTACTGCAACACCGAAGAACAAGACTCTAGAGGCTTTTGGATCTATCACTAAAGATGGTGATGAAAATAAGTATCGTCCATTTCATGTATATAGCATGAAACAAGCAATTCAAGAGGGCTTTATTCTCGATGTTTTAAAATATTATACACCAATCGACAGTTATTATAAATTGATGAGAACAGTCGAAGAAGACCCAATGTTCGACAAAAAACGTGCACAAAAAAAACTACGGTCTTTTGTTGAGAGTGATAGCTATACAATTTCTCAAAAAGCAGAAATGATAGTGGAACACTTCCATGAACAGGTCATTGCTAAAGGGAAAATTGGTGGGCAGGCTCGTGCAATGGTGGTTACTGCAAGTATTCCTCGATGTGTGGAATATTATTATGCTATTTCTAAATGTCTTTCAATACGACATAGCCCATATAAGGCAATCGTAGCGTACTCAGGTGAATATTTGTATCTAGGACAAAAACCCGCACTTACTTCTGCAGCAATGAACGGGTTCTCGGATGCAGCAATTCCGAAAACATTTAAAACTGATCCATACCGACTGCTAATTGTTGCAGATATGTTTCAGACAGGTTTTAATGAACCGTTACTACATACAATGTATGTTGATAAGATTCTAAGTGACATCAAGGCCGTACAGACTCTATCTCGTCTGAACCGCGCTTATCCGAAGAAGTATGATACCTTCGTACTGGATTTTGCAAATAAAATAAGTCAAATTGAGGAGTCCTTTTCCCGGTATTACAGAACTACTATTCTTTCAGGAGAGACGGATCCCAATAAACTATATGACCTCATCTCCATTATGGAAGGTTATCAGGTGTACTCCCCCGATCAAGTGAAACAACTCGTATATTTATATCTAAGTGGTGCAGAGCGTGACATGCTTGATCCAATTTTAGATAGCTGTGTAGTTGTGTACAATGCCTTGTGTGCTGACGACCAGATAGAATTTAAAGGCACGGCAAAGGGCTTTGTTCGGACATATAGTTTCCTTGGTGCAATTCTTCCTTATGGTAATGCTGATTGGGAACGCCTTTCAATATTTCTTAATCTACTCATCCCAAAGTTGCCGGCACCAGGTGAAGATGATTTTTCACAGGGAATTTTGCAGGCAATTGATTTAGATAGTTATCGTCTTGAAGCGCAGGAAACAATGTCTATTAAGCTCGAAGATGAAGATGCTAAGGTGTTTCCTGCCGCCACTGGTAAAATTGGGAATATTGTTGATCCAGAGATGGAATTGTTATCATCAATTCTTGCAAACTTCAACGATATGTTTGGTAATATCAACTGGAATAACGCGGATAACATCCGACGCCAGATTCTTGAAATTCCAGAAATGGTTGCGAAGGATGAAAAGTATATTAATGCAATGAAAAATTCCGATGCGCAGAATGCTCGTATGGAGAGTGAGCGTGCTTTACAGCAAGCAATTTTTTCAATAATGACGGATAATATGGAGTTATTCAAGCAATTCCAAGACAATCCATCCTTCAAAAAATGGCTGTCCGATATGGTTTTTAATCTTACTTATAATACAGCGGGAAAAGTATTTCAAATACCTTCGTTAGTTTCGGACGAAAACAATCCACAGGTTGTACGGATCTAAAGTTCGTCTCTATTAAGATAATCAGGTAAGAAGAAAGCCGTCAGGATTAAGTATCTACTTCACTCCAGCGGCTTTTCCTTTATATTTTTAACCTTTTCTACAAGTACGACTTGATAATCCCGTACCTTCAACACTATATGGATTTCCCCATACTTGACAGATTTCAGCTCTTGGAATATCCAGAGCATTAAGTCCTCCAGATATTTGATTTTCATTTCTTAATTCTCCATGCTGCTTTAAAATTGAACTCCTAGCACGATTGCATATATTAAAATACTATTGCAGGCATCCTTACGGATTATGGATTATCTGGTATATTGGACTTCGGCAATTCCCAGACATTCGGACGACCTCTCTCAAGTATGATTCTACCTATTCCACCTACTTGGAGAAATCAGAGCCAGAGTAGGCTTCTCCTAGTTGTTTCCTACCTTCAGCAGTTATGGTATCTATATATTCCTTAGTCAACCTGAACCCGATAAAGTATTCAGTTTCCTGGGATAGGTTATCCAATCTGATCTTGCCCATCTGCTTCTTTTGCTCTTGTAGATTGCGCAATGCTTCTTCGATTGCCCTTTTCTTGCTTTCTATTTCAGCCAATTCTCGTGACTCTTTTTTGCAGTTGAGATTCTTATCATGTTGATGATAATATCGTTGAGCTGGTCCTCCAGCCTGGCTGATTTACCGTCGTACCATTTGTTCCTGCCATGATTATGATTGGGACGGTTGGTAATCTCAAAACACTTTTAGAGTCGGGAGCAATCAACCATGGGTTGTTTTCGTCCGACGCCAACAACTATCACCAACGGGTCAAAAACAGTCATATGTGACGAAATTCTACCCGTTGGTGATAAACACCTCTGCCGGTGGGCACATACTTGAAATCCTGGTACGTTTTCTTCCTTTCTAATTCAGTAGTTTTAACCTTGTTTAAGGTTTTTGTAATCTGGAAAAAGATGAAGATATCCAAGACCTTGACACTAACAGGGTGAATAGCCCCCAAAGGATGAAATTTTTCCCATTGACGATAATTTATAACAGAGTCTGAGCTAGAAAAACGTCTGATTGATCTAACTGGAGCTAATGTACTATATCAGTCAGGAATCTCGACTTTGTAAATAGTATCATCCATACCGACTTTTGGTGGATTGGAATAGTCTATTTTTTGAGTAAGTATATTTGTTTCCCAACTTTTTGAGTTAGTTAAAATAACGAAGTCAGGTATTATATCTCCAAAATGTGTCTCATCGGGGAAAATAATTATCTTATCATTGATTGAATAGATAAGAGGCCTTTGATACTGTCTGTTTGAGATATTGTTGAAAATTTTTAGATCATGTGAAAACTCTTTTGGCGATTGAATAGTTTGTAGGATAACTCCTTGATTGTAACAAGGAGTAAAATAGACAATATTTCCAAGTATCCTAACACAAGGTATAAACTCTTCATTGACTAATCCAATTCCAAACCAATGACTATTCCCGATTACTTCACTCTTAATTTTGCTTATATGGAAAGAACCAACAACGTCACAAATTTGGGTTCTTCCTAATATTACATTCCTGATTTTTTCGAATCTTTTTTGAAGTACCCAAGAATATCCAAAAATGGTAAATCCATATAGATAGGCAGCTGTTAGTAAGCCGACGTCAACTTCTATACTTTTTGAGAGTAGCGGGATATCTATAGATAGTCTCTTTTGACTAACACTCAAAGCTTCTTCTTTGATTTG
>Ga0265295_1009203_pt1 | contig 10657 bp, 10 predicted proteins | sample Munlansysbiofilm_FD_192503 | JGI IMG/M metagenome (GOLD analysis project Ga0265295, IMG submission 192503) | Leachate microbial communities from a municipal landfill in Southern Ontario, Canada - Methane capture system biofilm | ecosystem: Engineered > Solid waste > Landfill > Unclassified ... | reverse complement strand
GGCTTAACATTACAGCATTGCTTCTCCTGTTCCTTGAAAGAGCCCGAACAGAGTTCTTGCCGTCTTTATGCCGTGCGGTGTGTAACCGTACATCAGGTTGGCTGTTACCCTCGGTCTCGCGGAGCCGCAGCCTCCTTGATTTTACCGCAGTAAAGGTTATTTACGACCCCTCGATAACGGTTCGCTTGCGCTCAACTCCTCTGTTCATACCATACAGAGCCTCGACATATAAACGCCTGACTTTGCTTTAACCTTGACGCTCAGTACCACACCGTGAACCTGCCTGACGGTAGGCAGGAATGCAGCACCTCAAGGCGGTTTGATAAATCTGCCTGAACAGCCTTTACCGATAGACCAGATATCCTATTCGCTCTTCGGGTAACCCAGCCAGTCGGTTCGCTTGACCTCCGCAGTTACTCGTAAGAATTTTAATGATACCTCCTATCATCTCTCTCAAAGTTCTGTTACCACTTCAAAGAACTTTTTATATCTTCGTATCCTGTGGTAACGCAGGACACACCACCGAAGCGATAACATCACCTATACGCAAGCAGGGGTTTCGTGCTTCGTAGGACAGGAAAGTGGTAAATTTAAAGTTCAGTTCTTCGTAGGAAGTTCAGTAGTTAAAATTCCCTGCCTGCGTATAGCTGAGAACCGTTATGCCTCATTGTAGGACGACCGTAACCGAACAAAATTTCGTAACTTGCGAAACAAATTATATATCAAAAACGAATGGACGAATTAATACAAAATATAAAGAACTTAGCTGAAGTTTATTCTGCCAACTTGAAAGGGAAAATTGAAGCCAGAACTGAAAAAATGAAGGCTGACGACAACTCTCATTATCTTATTTATCGTGTTTTGGGTATTTCCTTACAAGAAGGTCAACTTATCGACCAATATCAAAACACAGGACGATTTCTTTATAAGTATGCAGGTTCATTTCTTGAAGAGGCAGCAACTTTATGTTTGAATTTCAAATTTCCCGAGGGCATAAAGACCAAAATTGAAAATACGATTGGACAGCGTCCAAAAACTTTTGAAATTGATTTTCTAAATGGAAATGATGCTATTGAAGTAAAATGGAGAGATGCAACAACGGACGGAGACCATATTACAAAAGAACATACAAGAGTTAAAGTAATCAGAGAACACGGTTACAAACCAATAAGGATAATGTTCTATTATCCTCAACGAGACCAAGCAATTAGAATTCAAGAAACTTTGAAAACACTTTATGCAGGTGTGGAAGGAGAATATTATGGTGGTGATGAAGCTTGGGAATACTTAAAAGCTTATTCAGGAGTTGACCTAAAAGCTATTTTGACACAGATTGCTAACGAAAGGACACCCGAATTGAAAATCACGAACACCATTGAAAAATTTAAAAAATCGTGAGTAAAATGGAAACTAATAAAATCTATCACGGAAATTGTGTTGAAAGACTCAAAGAAATTGAAGCCAACAAAGTTGACTTGATTTACTTTGACCCACCTTTTTTTACACAACGTAAACATAGTCTTACGAACAAAGACAATTCTAAAACTTACGAATTTGACGACAAATACAATTCTATTCAAGAGTATTTAGAACTAGTTGAAAATGTTTTACTAGAATCAAAAAGAATATTGAAGAACACAGGAAGTGTATTTCTTCATTGCGACAAAACGGCATCGCACAATATTAGAGTTGTGATGGACAAGGTTTTAGGACGTGAGAACTTCCAAAGTGAAATTATTTGGTCATACAAAAGATGGTCTAATGCAAAAAAAGGATTGTTAAATGCTCACCAAGTAATTTTCTTTTACTCTAAAACACAAGATTTTAAATTCAATACGCTTTATACTGATTATTCAGCAACAACAAATCTTGACCAAATTTTACAAGACCGAGAGCGTGATGAAAACGGAAAATCTGTTTATAAAAAAGATGAAAACGGAAATGTGATTTTAGGCAAGGAGAAAAAAGGTGTTCCTCTTTCTGACGTTTGGGAAATTCCATATTTAAACCCAAAAGCAAAAGAAAGAACGGGCTACCCAACTCAAAAACCAGTTTTATTACTCAATCAAATTTTAAACATCGTTACAGACGAAGGCGATTTGGTTGTCGACCCATTTTGTGGAAGCGGAACAACTTGTGTTTCTGCAAAATCTTTGAAAAGACAATTTATCGGAATTGACATATCACAAGATGCTGTTGAACTTGCAAATTCTCGATTAGAAGAAATGGTAATTTCAGAATCCAATCTTTTAAACAAAGGAACAAACGAGTATCAAGAGAAAACAGAAAAAGAACTAGCTATTTTACAAAACATCAATGCTTTTCCTGTTCAGAGAAATAGTGGAATTGACGGATTTTTAAAAGACCATTTTGAAGGTATGCCAGTTCCAGTAAAAATTCAAGGAGAATATGAAACAATAGAAGATGCAATTGAGAAACTAGAAATGGCATCTTATGGCAAAGACTATAAAATGAAAATCTTAATCCAAACAAGAGAAACAGGAATAAGCAGACTTTTTGGTTTTGAATCTGACGTAACAATAGTAAAATCACTTGAATTACAGACGAAAGACCTGATGAAAAAGAACAACGAAGGCATAACACGGGTTTTGCAAAATGGCGGGTTAAGTGCTTCTAAGACAGTTTAGTGCTAGATTTTAGCTTTGTGCTTCTAATGAACATTTGTGCTGAAAATCCGCCACTTCGCAAAGCCCGAAACCGTTACCGCCAATGCAAAAAAAAACAATCCCAAATCAACATAACAGTATAAATTTAAAAGTGTTTTTTATGCTATTATGAACAAATATTTTAAAATTGTGTTACAACATATATTGTTTATACATGTATATGCAAAGACTCAAAATTAAATTTCAAAGAAAAACCTGTTGTTAATTTTACAGCCAAAAAAATATGAAGACGTTATGGAAAAAATTAAGATAGAAATGTTTTATACACTTACATGCCCCAATTGCAAAACCTTAAAGCAAATGCTAAAAGATGTTTTGCCTGATTTTGGCGATAAGTTTGAAATGAAAACCACGTTGGCAAACGGGCCAATGGGCATGGTAAAATCAATGAAATTAGGAATCCATGTGGTACCTACGTTGCTGATAAATAATGAAATCGTTTTTAAAAGTGTGCCTACAAAACAAGAATTAATCAATAAACTCAATACATATTAATCAATTAAAATTTAAAACAATGGAAAAAACGAAAAAACTCAGATGCCCGCTTGGTATTCCGGGCGGAATTATTGCAGCCTTAATAGGTTTAGTCGGAATCGTGTGGAATATTGTAAACTTCGACACGTTTAACCTGATCATATCTATTGCCTTGCTTTTATTAGCATTGCCGTTTGTGCGTGTTACAATGATGGTGCATTTGGCCAACGACCGCTTAGATGCAATCGAAGAACAATTAAAATCAAACATATAAAAATATGCTAAGCACATGACAAAAAACTAAAAATTCCTATATCGTCCTGAAATAAAGCGTTTAGCAACGACGAAGCGATGTAGGCTAGTTTATATTTGAATAAACTTTTAGCCATTTTTCCATGCTTTTAATCGGAATTGGCTTAATCTAGGTGTGCAAATATAACCCAACCAAATACGCCCAGGTAAAAGCAACAATTACCAGTGCGAAGAGTTTTTCGATTCTTTCAATATCCGTCAAGTGGGTATCTTCCACATTAAAGCCGCTTGTTTTCAGCGCCCTAAAAGCCGTTTCGATCTGCCACCGTTCCTTGTAAACCTCAAGGGCCTCTTCAGGTTTATTGAACGAGGCAATAACCTGCAGCTCTGGCTTTCCCTCCTTGTTCTTACCCTTTGAGGCTGAGAGGTAGCAGAGCTGGTTGTTCAGGTACAGGATCCGGCGGTTCACCCGACAGCCATTTAACGGCAAGTCGGCAAACAACCAGTTTGCCTTGACCAGCTTGCCGTTGTGTGGTTGCAGCACCCAGAAGTTCTCGCGAATGCGAATGTGGTAACGGATGTTGTTGCCGTTTAGGTACTTAATCCATTTTTCGCCTACAAACTCCCGGTCAGCCGTTAGGCAGTCCAGCGCTTGGATACCAAAAAGTCGAATGAACCGCTCGAGCAGCTCCACTCGCTCTGCGGTGTTGGAGTTGCCAAACTTAGGTAGCATACTGAACATCAAAGGGAATGCAACCCCGTGGTAAACAACGGCAAGGATCAGCACGTCGATATTCTGCTGTCCAAACTTCCAGTTCGTCCTGTCCATGGCCAAACGGAAAGGCGGCTTATGTGGTAACAGTCTGAATATCAATCTTTCTATCACATCCGTATCGAGTATGTAGCTGGCCATAAACCGCTGTATTCTCCGAAGGGAGGAGCTTGTGCTGGCGTTGCTATCAAAAGCGGTTGCTAGCTTCTCAAATCCAACTGTTTGAACTTTACAAAGCGCGCTAATAATTAAAACAAAGAACTTTACTTGGGCCAGATTCCAACCTGACTGTTCATGAAAAATGGAAATAAATTCACTACTTTTATCCTCAACTCTGAGTATCATACTTCTTACAATTAGGGTGTGCTAATTCGTTGTAAGATACTTATATTCAGGGTTTTATCCAAATATTTTTGTGGTTATTTTACTGATTTTCAGATATTTATATTTTTGTCATGTACTAAAATTAATGCTATGTAATTATTCCAACATCAATTTGGGTGTCGCATTATCGAAGACAGGAGACTTTAAGTGCTAAACTCTAGTCACTCTATGAACTCTAGTCACTTTCTCACTCTCACTCTCTCCCACATATCCCAACAAACGGGCAGGTGCGGCACTTGTCGATATCGGTGGTTTGGGTAAATGGTACCTGCGGGTCGAAAATCTCAGTAACTAGCCTGACCAAACCCTCGTTAAACTCTTCCTTATATCCTCTGAAATCCTCTACGGGGTGGGGTTTCCTGTTAATTGATTGAATGATATCGAAATCATCAACAGCTTTGGCAGCCTTAACAAACCAAAGCGCAGGCTTAATGGCGCTATCCGGATAAAGTTCGGTTAGCGCAAGGCTGTAGCAAAAGGTTTGAAAAATCTCCTTGCACTTATCCACCTTGTCGGGGTTAAAGAGGTCAGCTATCGTTTCAAACTTGCCCTTGTTGGTGTGCCTTCCCGTTTTGTAGTCGATGGACCAAACTGTGCTGTTGTTCTGTTCTATCCGATCTATATACCCGCCAAGCCTTACCTGGCTTGCCGTGGAACGGTTAGGTAGGTTTAGGTTGATATACACCTCCTGCTCATGGCTTACCAGCATGAATGGAGCTCGTTGGGTGTCGAGGTGTAACATCTTTTGGATGGTGTACAGCATAGCGTTGCGCGCAAGCAAGTTCCTTCCCGATAGGCCATCGGCCTTGGTGTTAATATCCTTGAGAAAGATTTCGCTGAAAACCATATCGAGCGTGTCCTCAATATGTTGCTTTTTGCTTATTAAGGCTTCCATCATTTCAGGAGTAACCAACTTCCCCGTAAACTCTTTGTAAAGCTCCTCCATGGTGTTGTGAATAATCCTTCCAAACTCGAGAGCACCAACCTCCTCGGTTACCTCATCCTCCTCGTCGATACCCACCACGTAGCGAAAGTAGAAGCGAAGCGGGCAAGTAATATAGCTGGTTAATCCGCTAGGCGACAGGGTAATGCCCTTGCCTTTTCGGTTTAGGTTATTAGTCAGGGTATTTAGCACCGCATCGGTTTTCTCTATGGATATGGGTAGTGACGGGGTAAGCGATAGGTTGTACCCAACGGGTATAGTTTCAATTTCACCCACCATTTGCTCCAGCTCCAGCTGAAGCCCAAACCGACTTTTCTCTCCGCTCGATAATCCTTCGGCTCGGCTGCTATAAACTAGGTAAACATTCTTGGCTCTGTTGAGTAAACGGTAAAAGTAGTAGGCATACACCGCATCGTGATGCTTGTAATCGGGAAGCCCAAATCCGACCCGCAGCGAGGGCGTGATGAACGATACGGGATGATTACGACCCGGTAGCACATCGTCGTTAAACGAGAGGATGATGATGCTCTCGAAGTCCAACGCTCGTGTCTCCAAAAACCCCATGATTTGTAACCCCGACAGCGGTTCGCCGCTGAATGAAACCCGCTCTTGGGTAAATACCTTGCGAAGCAGCTGCAGAAATACCCGGTGCGAAACATCTATGTTAACCTCTGCTAGCACCCCCCCCATGCGCGTTAAGCTTTTGTGCAGCGAGAAAAGGAACTCCAGGTCGATACGCAGTTGCTGATTATCCTCATCCCTTGCCTTAGCTGCAAAAGTTTTGGCTACTGCATGGCACGTGTCGAGCAGGTAGCTTGCAATCGATTTGTCCTCATGCTGTAGGGTGAAAATTTGCTTAAGCAGCTCCGATTGTTTCAGCTCTTCGTCCCTAGGGTAGATGCGGTTGCTTCGCTTGATGTTCGAAACGATTTCGATAGATTTCTGGGGTTCACAAAGCCTAATGTACGGATGATTGAGTACCGCCTGTACATCGCGATGGTAGTACCTTACTACGCCCTCGCTGCTCTGCTGGGCGTTAATCTGTAATCTCACCAAAAACTCGGCAAGGCTATAGGCAGGTGTTTCTCTAATGGGATAACCCATGGTGATGTTGAGCGAGTCGACATCAGGAGGGATTGCTTGTAGCGCTGGTAGCAGTATGTTTTCCTTCGGAAAAACTATGGCCGATGATATATCGAGCTTGGCTCCTGATTGGACCATTTGGTTGAGAATTCGGGGAATCAGCTTGGTTTGCGCCACGGTTGACGGTGCGGCAATCATTTTAATGTTCTTGTCCGAATGTTTATCCCTTTCAAACACATTTCGAGGAAGTGCGTTGGGAAACTGAGTTAGGTTTTTACGGATAAACAGACCCGCCTCGTGTTGTGGATTATCAACAAACACGGGGTCGTAATCCCAGTAGAAAAGCGCATCGCCATCGCGCTTGCAGCGGTGCAGCAGGGCCTTCTCGCATTCGTTCAGGGCATTAAATCCTATAAAGGCTATGGGCTTGGGCAGGTTGGGTGAACTGCTCGGGCTGGCTAGTATTTCTGCTGCTTTCCGATAAATCATCCCCTCGTAGGCTACACCCTCGGCTTTTAGCTCATCTTGAAATATTTGGTATATGTCCATAAGTAATCCCCAGATGCTTAGGTAATTCTCGCGAAGCTCCGATACCTGTCCATTTTTCATTACGCCTAAGTAGTTCTGTAATGCCTGGGTTTGCTCTGGGGTAAGGCCCCCAAACTGTTCCTCAATATCCTTTATATCCTTTATATTGCTAAATAGCTGCTTTGGCTCTACTAGGTATTTGTCTATCTGATCAAAATCGGAAAGCATCACCTCTCCCCAGAAGTAAAAGTTTTCGAAAGGCTGGCTTTTACCCTTCACCCTACTGTAGATTGTGTATAGCTTGGTAACAAGCTTAATTGGGTCGTCCAGCGTAAGACCTGCAACATCTTGCATCACCTCGTTAATGGTAACTATCGCTGGAGACCAAATGGGTTTATCAATTAGCTTGGTGAGGTGAGTGTTGAAGAAAAGACCAGCTCTACGGCTAGGAAATACAAGGGTTGTTTCCGAAATGCCTTCGCCGTATCGAGAAGCTAAATCCTGAGCAACAAGGTTAAGAAAGGGTGTCATTTACTGCCAGCTTTTTGTGTTACGAATACTTTTATTACAAAGATAAAATGATTTTCTTAGTAATCATTGTGGCTTTCATAGTGCTAATAGGTGTTCGGTATTGAGCGGAGGAGTTACGAATACGTATGGTGTGTAATCCCAATGATATGATTAATTGCTTGATGCCTAGAGGGGTATGATTTATGGTATGGTAGTTAAAAATTGAGGAAAACCTAAGTAATATGTTACGAAATTATCTTCTTACTGCGATTCGCATACTGAAAAAGAATTTACTTTTTTCGTTTATAAACATTCTAGGGCTGGCCATTGGTTTAGCTGTACCAATAATTACTTATCTCTGGGTGTACGATGAGCTGAACTTCGATGAGTTTCATAAAGATGCCCATAGAATTTTTAGTCCCTATGTTTGTTATTTTATTTTATGAACCCGCCGCCGTAGGTGGCGCATAACGATTGATTTCATATAATTTTAGCGCCCCTGCCTATCGCAGGTAGACTCTACGAGGGCACCTTCAAATTTAAAAATGCAGCACTTAAACAGATTAAGTATGAGTAAACAGGTGAACTTTTTGATCGATTAATTGGTTGAATGATTGAATGATTGAGTGATTGAGTGATTGAGTGATTGAGTGATTGAGTGATTGAGTGATTGAGTGATTGAATGATTGAGTGATTGAATGGTTGAATGATTGAGTGATTGAATGGTTGAGTGATTGAGTGATTGAATGGTTGAATGGTTGAATGATTGAGTGATTGAGTGATTGAATGATTGAATGGTTGAATGGTTGAGAGGTAGTTTGGTTGGATTATCTGCTGAGTTTTTAAGTAAGCATAGTCTGAAAGCTCGCCCTGAGCAGTTCGATAGGTGATATGCTGAGCTTGCCGAAGCACTCACTGACCCCTTGACGAAGGGTCGAAGTTCTAAACCCTAAACCCTAAACCCTAAACCCTAAACCCTAAACCCTAAACTCTAAACTCTAACCCCTAAATTACCCATTCCAGAGTTTCCCCTGCCAGGTATCTTTTTCGGCTAAGAGATTTTCGAATTTCTGAAGTAGCTGGTCGGAGCGGTACTTACCCCAGTTGGGGGCAATAAGGGTTTTGGGCGATGCCTCGCCAGTGAAGCGTTCAACCACAACAGAGGGGTTAAGCCGTTCAATAATCTCTACCATCAACAATAGGTACTCATCCAGGGTGAAAAAGTTGAATGAATCAGGATGCTTTTCGTACTCAATTGCAAAGGCGGTGCCCGTAACGATTTGCAGCTGATGAAACTTAATGGTGGTCAAGGGTAACTCATTGATCATTTTGGTTTGATTCGTTAGGTCATCCCTGCTTTCGCCAGGTAAGCCAACTATAAAGTGCGCCCCAACATTTAGTCCACGTTTTGCCGTTTCTTCTATGGCCCAAGCCGATTTTTCGAATGTGTGACCTCTGTTTATGCGTTCCAATGTTCTATTGTAGCACGATTCTACGCCATACTCAACCGAAACGTAATACTCCTTTGCAAGTTCCGCAAGGTAATCGAGCTTCTCCTCATCTACGCAATCGGGTCGTGTGCCTATAACCAAACCGTTTACCTTTGGATGCGATAGGGCCTCGCCATAAAGTTCTTTGAGTTTATCCAGGGGTGCGTATGTGTTGGAGAAAGCCTGGAAGTAAGCCAGAAACTTCTCGACTCGTCGGTAGCGGAAGCTATGAAACTCTATCCCCTCGTTTAGCTGTTGGGTAATAGGCTTGGCAGGCGTGCAGTAGCTAGGGTTAAACGAGTTGTTATTGCAGTAGGAGCAACCACCAGTGCCTATGGTTCCATCTCGATTAGGGCAGGTAAATCCAGCATCAAGTGTCAGCTTTTGAGCTCGTCCTCCAAATTTACGTTTTATATAGCCAGCGTAGCTGTTAAAACGCCTTAGGTCGCCCCAGTGGTACATATCAAATTTTTGTGCAAAGGTAGATATAAAAATTTGCTTGCAAAGTTAGGTTGTGTTCGTATTCTAGGGTAATTCTGCTAGACACTCTAATCGAATGGCATTAATTTTCTCCTAAAATCAAAAAAAAATTATAGACTTAGTATTGGAAGTGTTATATTTAAAGTTCATTTCAATTTACTTTATGAGCCATAATAGAAATCCTCATAATATAAATAGGTACTTGGGAATATCCAAGCTACTGCTTGCCTTGGGGGTATTACTGATGTTCGAATCATGCTCCGATACGGCCGTGAAAAAACATTTTGGCGAGGGTTACATCGAATATGCCATTGAGTACGATGATTCCACTATTGCACCTAAATTTAATCCCAGCATGAGGCCTAGCAAGATGGTGATTAAGTTTAAGGAAAACAATACAATCAACAAGATTGAGGGATTGTCGGGGGCGTTCTCCTTCGCCTTTATACAAAACAAGCAGCAAGAGAAGGCGTACATGCTTATTAAGCTTCTCAACAAAAAGTTATATTACCAAGAGCCTCTGGTGGATAGCTCGTACCCATTTGCCTATCATGATATGCCAAGGTTTTGTATCGAAAAAACTGATAGGGTAGAGGAAGTGCTGGGTTATCAATGTAATGTGGCCTTAGCAACGTTTGACGACACGCTCCATAAGCCATTCTTTATATACTATACTGATGAAATTGACATTGCCAATCCGAATGCATACACTCCGTTTGAAGTGATTGAGGGAGTAATGCTCAAGTTTACCTCCCTTATGTTTGGGCAGAAAATGAATATCGTGGCATCCTCAGTGAAAAAGGCTAATATTTCGGATAATGAGTTTGCTATTCCTATTGAATACGAAGAGGTAGGTTTAGAAGTAGTGAAGGATGTGGTTGAATTACTTCGGTAGTTACACGGCAGGGCAACCGCATTTAAAAACTAAGTAGTTTCTCCCTATATTTGCAATCAAGAGCAGCACTCAAGCGTTTATTGTTCTTACTCCTTTTGGGCGTTTTGTCATTGAGCAGCAAGGTCATGGCTGTCTTAAGGATGATGTTGAAATTTTCAG
>Ga0265295_1009202_pt1 | contig 10658 bp, 10 predicted proteins | sample Munlansysbiofilm_FD_192503 | JGI IMG/M metagenome (GOLD analysis project Ga0265295, IMG submission 192503) | Leachate microbial communities from a municipal landfill in Southern Ontario, Canada - Methane capture system biofilm | ecosystem: Engineered > Solid waste > Landfill > Unclassified ... | reverse complement strand
GACCACCCAAGACATGGTCTGGATCAGCGAGAGCACGAAATATGTTACGGGCCTGCCTGGCAAAAGCGGCAATCCTTCGCCTTTCACCGCCTATGGGACCTACATGTCGATGAAGGCGGGCGCGAAGGAAGCCTTCGGTTCGGATTCCCTCGAAGGAAAAGTCGTTGCCATTCAAGGTCTTGGCAATGTCGGATACGGAATCGCCAGGCATGTGCATGACGAAGGCGGCGTTTTGAAGGTGTTCGACATCAACGGGGAAGCCGTGAACCGGGCGGTCGAGGAGCTCGGCGCGACCGCCGTGCCGGGCGACCAGATTCTATCGACCAAATGCGACATCCTGTCCCCTTGCGCTTTGGGCGCCGTCTTCGACACGGAAAATCTGAAGAAGGTCAAAGCCAAGGTCATTTGCGGATGCGCGAACAACCAGCTGGTCGATAACGCCGCCGGCGACCTGATCGACCGCCTGGGCATCGTCTATTGCCCCGACTATATCGCCAATGCGGGCGGCGTCATCAATTGCGCGGCAGAGGTCGAAGGCGGGTATGACGAGGAAAAAGTGAAGGATAAGGTCCGGCACATCTACGACGCCACCGAGATGATTTTCAATATGGCGAGAGAGCGAAAAATCCCGACCTACAAAGCAGCCGATGAATATGCATACAGCATAATCAAGTCTGCGAAGCACTAACACCACATCAGGCTTGGCCAGAAATATCTGGCCAAGCCTTTGTTATCAATAATTCAACCATGATGTATATCCAGTATTCTTCGTTTTTAAATGAGTTGCGGGGAATATGATTAATTCAAATGTTTTTATAAGAATGGATATGCGAGGTAGATTTATGACTAAGGAGATTAGTCATGAGAAAACTGATTCTAGACTCTCTCGTCGTCGGAATGGCTCTCTTCGCGATGTTCTTCGGGGCCGGAAACATTATTTTTCCGCCTTATATCGGGCTTGGGGCCGGCGCGGACTGGTATGTGGGCTTTCTTGGTTATTTCATTTCCGATATTGGCCTCGCCGTGCTCACCATCTTTGCCATTTTGCGCTCGGACAGCGTGTCGCGGAACGAGGGCTTGATGTATCGCCTTGGCGGCGTTCCAGCGACGCTGATGATGGGGGCCATCGTTTTATGCATCGGGCCGCTTCTGGCCGTGCCCAGAACGGCGGCCACCGCTTTTCAGATCGGCATGGCTCCCTATACCGGGGATGGCAGGATGGCTTCGGCGGTGTTCACAGCCGTCTTTTTTCTGGTCGTCCTGGCCTTTTCGATCCGGGAATCGAAAATGGTGGACATCGTTGGCAAATATTTGACCCCCATAAAATTTTTCGGCCTTCTGCTGATTATCGGCGGCGGAATCCTCTTCCCCATCGGTCCGATCAACCCGGTGTCCAGAATCGAGAACGTTCCACTTACTGGCGTTATCGCCGGCTATCAGACGATGGACGTCCTGGCCGCCTTGATGTTCGGGGTCATCATCGTCAGAGCGCTTAAGGCCAAAGGGCATGACAGCCCGAAAGCGATGACGCTTTCGGTGGTTCTGGCCAGCATCATCGCTTCGGTTCTGTTGCTGATCGTTTATGCCGGGCTTTGTTATCTGGGGGCGACGGCGTCCACTCTCTATCCCATGGATGTGGATCGGGGCCATCTGGTCGTTCTCATCACACAGGGCATTTTTGGGGCGCACAGCGTCATATTGTTGGGCGTCATCGTCTCGGTGTCTTGCCTGGCGACGGCCATTGCGCTGTGCAGCACGACCGGCTCGTTCTTTTCCCGGCTCAGCAAGGGACGGCTTTCCTACAATATGGTCGTGGTCGCCGTCTGCGTGTTCAGCGCGGTGGTCGCCAATTTCGGCCTGACGTCGATCATCAATTTCGCGGTCCCGATTCTGACCGTGATTTATCCGGGAGCCTTGGTTGTCGTCGCCATGACGTTCTTGGACCGGCATGTGTATAACGACAATATCGTCAAATTTGCTGCCGCCGGGGCCATGCTGGTCAGCCTGTTGGAGGTTCTGAACGGCTTTGGGGCTCCTTTCGCCTTCATCCAAGGACTTCCCTTCAGCAGCCTTGGTTTCGGCTGGGTCATCCCCGCCATTCTGTGCGCCAATCTTGGAATTTTTGTAAAGCCGCGCTGCCCCGGCGCGGCTGAACTCCGGGAAACCACGTTGAGCGCTAATTCATAGCGCGCATCCATAGGAAAAGAGGCGCGGACGGAAGGATGCCGTCCGCGCCCCTTTTCGGATCATCTTTCAAAGCGATGGATGGAACGGCTTGCCGAGATCGGCAGGGGCGTTGAGGCGCGCCTTCCAGGGACCGGCTGAAATCACCGTCAGAACGATGATGGTGGCGGCATAGGGCAGCATGGCGAAAAGCTGCGGCGGCAGGTCGGCGACCCCTTGCGCATGCATTTGCAGGATCGAAACCCCGCCGAACAGATAGGCTCCGGCCAAAACGCGCCAGGGCCGCCAGGAACCGAACACCACCAGCGCGATGGCGATCCAGCCGCGCCCGGCGGTCATGTTTTCGGCCCACATCGGCGTGTAGGCCAGGGCCAGGAACGCGCCGCCCAGCCCGGCCGCCGCGCCGCCGAACAGGGTCGCGCCGTAGCGGATGCCGATCACCGGCAATCCCAAAGAATGGGCGGAACGGGCCGATTCACCTGCCGCGCGCAGCATCAATCCCATGCGGGTGCGTTTCAGCACCCAGGCGACCAGCGCGGCCAGCGCCACCGACAGATAGACCAGGATGTCCTGGCCGAACAGCAAGGGCCCGATCCCCGGCAGGTCGGACAGGCCCGGAATGTCGAGCCGGGGCAGTCCCGGCAGCGGAATACCGACAAAGGATCGCCCCAGAAGCGAGGATAACCCGATGCCGAACAAGGTCAGCGCCAGCCCGGTGCCGACCTGGTTGGCCATCAAAGACAGGGTCAGGACGGCGAACAAGAGCGCCATTACGGACCCGGCCAGGGCTCCGGCGATGATGCCCAGAATCCAACTGCCGCTGGTCACGGTGACGGCGAAACTGGTCACCGCGCCGATCAGCATCATGCCTTCGACGCCCAGATTGAGTACGCCGGCGCGTTCGGCCACCAATTCGCCGATGGCGGCGAACAGCAACGGCGTGGCGGCGGCGATGACGGCCATGGCGATCGAGGTGGCGATCATGACCGTTTCTCCGCCGAAGCCGGGGCCCGGCGCAACCGGATGTGAAAGCGCGACAGGAAGTCGCAGGCCAGCAGATAGAACAGCAGCATGCCCTGGAACACGCCGACGGCGGCGGCGGGAAGCTGGTCCTGCACCTGGGCGATTTCGCCGCCATTATAGGACAGCGCCACCAGGAAACCGGCGGCGATGATGCCCAGCGGGTGCAAACGTCCCAGGAAGGCGACGATGATGGCGGTAAAGCCGTAGCCCGGCGAGATTTGCGGCAAAAGCTGGCCGATCGGGCCTGCAATCTCGAAACAGCCGGCCAATCCGGCCAGCCCGCCGCCGGCCAGCAGCGTCATCCAGATCGTGTGGTTGCGCGAAAAACCGGCGAAACGGGCGGCTTCGGGCGCTTGTCCCGATACGTCCAGGCGAAAGCCGGTCATGGTCCGCGCACTCAATATCCAGGCCAGCAGCGCTGCGCCCAGGGCGACCAGGATGCCCGGATGCAGCCTTGTGCCTTCGATCAGCAGGGGAAGCTGCGCCGATTCGCTGAACAGCCGGGATTCGGGGAAATTGAGCCCGTCCGGATCGCGCCACGGCCCAAAGACCAGGATGCTCAAGATCAGGGTGGCGATATAGGTCAGCATCAGGCTGCTCAGGATTTCATTGACGTCAAAGCGCGTCTTCAGGAAAGCGGGAATGGCGGCGTAGGCCATGCCGCCCAGCGCGCCCGCCAGCGTCATCAAGGGCAGAATCCACCAGCCGCTTTCGTTCCAGAAGGCAAGCGCCACGCCGCCCGAACAGATCGCGCCGGCGATCAATTGCCCTTCGGCTCCGATATTCCAGACATTGGCGCGAAAGCCCAGCGCCAGTCCGGTGGCGATCAGCACCAAAGGCCCGGCCTTCAGGCACAACTCGGCCAGGCCGAAGCCGGTCAGCAGCGGAGCGACCAGGAAATGATAGAGCGTGCGCGACGGGTCCAGTCCCAGCGCCAGGAACAGGACATAGCCGCTGGCGACGGTCAGGACGACCGCCAGCAGCGGCGTCGCATAGAACAAGACCGGCGAGACGCTGCGGCGCGGTTCGATCTCAAGCCGCATGGGTTTGCCCTTTGGCGTCCGCCGCGCCGCCCATCAGCAATCCGATCGCCTCGGCGGAAACGTCGCTGGTCGGCATCGGCGGCGTCAGGCGGCCCAGATGAATCACCATCAGCCGGTCCGACAAAGCGAGCAGCTCGTCCAGATCCTGGGAAATCACCACGATTCCGGCGCCGCGCCGCGCAAGGTCGAACAAAGCCTGATGAATGGCCGCCGCCGCGCCCGCATCGACCCCCCAGGTCGGCTGGGCGATGATCAGCGCCTTGGGATTTTGCAGGATGTCGCGTCCGACGACGAATTTTTGCAGATTGCCGCCGGACAGCGTGCCGGCTGCGGCCTGCGGCCCGTCCGCCTTGACTCCATAGGCGTCGATGATGCGCCGGGCGAAAGCCATGGCCTTGCTTTTGCGCAACAGCCCATGCTTCGACAACGCCATGCCGCCGCGCGCCGACAAGAGGGTGTTTGCGGCCAGGCTCATTCCCAGCACGGCGGTGCAGCCGTCCCGTTTTTCCGGCACGGCATAAAGCCCCTGGGCGCGTCGCTGCTCGAAATCGAGTTTGCCGACAGGCTGGCCGTCGAATTGGATGCGGCTGGCATCGGGCAGCAGCCTTTCACCCGACAGCGCGGCCATCAATTCGTCCTGGCCGTTGCCCGATACGCCGGCGATGCCCAAAATCTCGCCCGCCGCCAGGGTGAAGCCGACATCCTTGAGCGTAACCCCGAAAGGCTGATCGGCGGGCAAATTCAGCCCGGAGACGACCAGCCGGGGCGCGCCCACAGCCTCGTTCCGCTGCCGGCTGGCGGTCGCCGGAACGCCGCCGATCATGAGCTGGGCCATGCTTTGCGCCGATTCCTTGGCCGGATCGCAGCTTCCGACCACGCGGCCGCCGCGCAGAATGGTGGCGTGCTGGCACAGCTCCTGCAATTCGTAGAGCTTGTGCGAAATATAAAGGATCGAACAGCCTTCCGCCGCCAGACGGCGCAGTGTTTCAAAAAGCTGACGGGTTTCCTGCGGGGTCAGAACCGATGTCGGTTCGTCCATGATCAACAGTCTGGGGTCCTGCAACAGGCAGCGGACGATTTCGACCCGCTGGCGTTCCCCTACCGACAGGGTATGGATATCGCGGTCGGGGTCCAGGGCCAGCCCATAGGACGCCGACAATTCGGCGATGCGGCGGCTAAGCGCCTTCATGCCGCCCGATTGATTGAGGCCGAGCGCGATATTTTCGGCCACCGTCATCGCTTCGAACAGCGAGAAATGCTGGAACACCATGCCGATGCCAAGCGCGCGCGCCGCGCGCGGGGAATCGATTCGCACCAAGCGTCCATTCCACAGAATCTCGCCCTCGTCAGGCTGAAGAATGCCGTAGATGATCTTGACGATGGTGCTTTTGCCGGCGCCGTTCTCGCCCAGCAGGGCGTGGATCTGTCCGGGCGCGACCTCGAAGCCGATCCGGTCGTTGGCCTGGACGGCTTGGAAGCGCTTGCTGATGTTCCGGACGGCCAAACGGGGAGGCTGTGCAACCTCGATCTTGGACAAATCTGGTTCCTTCGCCGCCAATTCCCTCGCTCAAGGCCCCCCTCATAGGCCATTTCGGCGCGGGATGGAAGGGCGATGAGACGGGAAACCCCCGGACGGAAAAAATCCGGCCGGGGGTTTCGGCGGCAGGAGCCTAAAGCAGCGAGGCGGCGGGCGTGTAGCTGTAGCCCAGCGCGTCGGCCACGGCCTTGAAAGTGACCTTGCCGTCATGGACGTTAAGACCGGCCCGAAGATGGACATCGTCGGTCAGGGCCTGTTTCCATCCCTTGTTGGCAAGCGCCATGGCGAAGGGCAGAGTGGCGCTGGCCAGGGCGAAGGTCGATGTGCGCGCCACCGCGCCCGGCATGTTGGTGACGCAGTAATGGATGACGCCATCGACGGTGAAGGTCGGTTCGGCGTGGGTGGTGGGGCGGCTGGTTTCAAAGCAGCCGCCCTGATCGATGGCGATATCGACCAGCACCGAGCCCGGACGCATGGTTTTGACCATTTCGGCGCTGACCAGCTTGGGCGTGGTCGCGCCGGCGATCAACACCGCGCCGATGACCAGATCGGCCTCGGCGACCAGTTCGGCGACGGCGGCTTTGGTCGAGAATACGGTCGAAACGGCGGTGCCGAAACGGTCGTTGGCGCGTCGCAAAGCGGGCAGGGACCGATCGACCAGCGTCACCTTGGCTCCCATGCCAAGAGCGATCTGGGCGGCGTTGGACCCGGCGACGCCCGCGCCCAGGATGACGACCCGGCCCGGGGCGACGCCCGGCACGCCGGCCAGCAGTACGCCGCTGCCGCCATGGGCTTTTTCCAGACAGGCCGCGCCGACCTGGACCGACATGCGACCGGCGACTTCCGACATCGGCGTCAGCAAGGGCAGGCTGCCATCGGGCGCGGTGACGGTTTCATAGGCGACGCAGGTCGCGCCGCTGGCGACCAGATCCCTGGTCTGTTCGGCGTCGGGGGCCAGATGGAGATAGGTGTAAAGAAGCTGGCCGGGGCGCAGCTTTTTGCGTTCGGACGCCAACGGCTCCTTGACCTTGACGATCATCTCGGCCTTGGCGAAGACTATGTCGGCGTTGGCGGCGATTTCCGCGCCGGCCTTGATGTAATCGGCATCGCTGATGCCGGCGCCGATACCGGCGCCTGCCTCGATCAGGACAGTGTGGCCGGCGCCGACCAGTTCGGCGACGCCGGCGGGAACCAGCCCGACCCGATACTCATGAATCTTGATTTCCTTGGGGACACCAATGCGCACGGGAACCTCCAGCCGCGAAGAATTAAGATAGGTCATTATGACGCGGAATCCGTCGCATTTGCCGCTGAAATGAGAGGGCATGACGGGGCTTATTGCACAAAAAATTGACAAAAATCAAAAATGACGAAAGGATATGCAATCATGACTTTGGACAGCCGCGATCGCGCCATTCTAACCTATCTGCAAGCCGACGCCCGGCTCACCAATATCGAGCTGGCCGAGCGGGTCGGATTGTCGCCGTCGGCCTGTTTGCGCCGCGTGCGCCTGCTCGAAGAAATGGGGTTGGCCGAGGCTTATGTCCTGCTGCTCAACCCGTCGGTGGCCGGATTTTCCGGCAACGCTTTCGTCCAGATCACGCTGGCCGAACAGGGGCGCGAATCGCTGGACCGTTTCGAGCGCGCGGTGGCCGATATCGGCGAGGTTCAGGCCTGCTATCTGCTGGCCGGTCAGGCCGATTATCTGCTGCATGTCGTCTATAAGAACAGCGCCGATCTGGAACGCATCCACGCCGACATCCTGACATGTCTGCCGGGCGTGGTCCGGGTCCAATCGATCCTGTCATTGCGCACGGTCAAACGCACGACGGCGCTGCCGATCTGATCGCTGTCCGGAATTGTTCGAAAATATCGACGGCCTCATCTGCCGATAATCGCCTTATAGCCTTATCTATAGGGGCCATTTTTCTTATGGGGCGAAACACACGCCATGCGAAACGCTGACATCCGGCTGGCTCTGGACGAACTGCTCAATCAACGACACCTTCCGCTGGACGATGTCCTCGACCGTCATTTCAGTCCCGAATACCGGCAGCGCACCAATGGGCATTGGGACGACCGGGAGGCATTTTCCCGTCATGCGCAGAAACTGCGCGAGGTGGTGGCGTCGGCCCGCATCGAGGTGCTGGACGAAATCCGCGACGGCAACCGCTATGCCGACCGTCATCGCGTTCATGTCACCAAGCATGACGGCGGGCAGGTCGTGCAGGAGGTCTATCTGTTTGCAGAATTGGACGCCGCCGGACGTTTTCTGCGGATCGAGGAAGCTACATTGATGCTGGAAGGCTTGGAGTCCGACCGCGGGATGGGCCGCATGAAATGAAAAAAACCGCCCGTCCGGTTTCCCGGGCGGGCGGTTTTTTGCGGTATCCGCCGGATCAGGCGGTGGCTTTGATCGCGTCGGCCAGGATGCCGATCAGCGTGTCGATCTGGGGCTTGTCGATGATCAGGGGCGGGGACAGGGCGATGATGTCGCCGGTGGTGCGGATCAGCGCGCCCTTCTCGAAGCATTTGACGAACACATCATAGGCCCTGGCGCCCGGCGCGCCGTCGCGCGAGGACAATTCGATACCGGCGGTCAGGCCGATATTGCGGATGTCGATGATGTTCGGCAGGCCCTTCAGCGCATGGACCGCGTCTTCCCAATAAGGGGACAGTTCGGCGGCGCGGGTCAGCAGTCCTTCTTCCTGATAGACGTCCAACGCCGCCAGACCGGCGGCGGTGGCGACCGGATGGGCCGAATAGGTGTAGCCGTGCAGGAATTCGATCGCGCTTTCGGGGCCCTGCATGAAGGCGTCATAAACCTTGTCGGAGGCGAACACCGCGCCCATCGGGATGGCGGCGTTGGTCAGACCCTTGGCGGTGGTCATGATGTCCGGGGTGACGCCCAGAAGCTGCGATCCGAACGGCGCGCCCAGGCGGCCGAAACCGGTGATGACCTCGTCGAAAATCAGCAGGATGCCGTATTTGTCGCAGATGGCGCGCAGCCGCTCCAGATAGCCCTTGGGCGGCACCAGCACGCCGGTCGAACCGGACATCGGCTCGACGATGACGGCGGCGATGGTCGATGCGTCATGCAGCGCCACCAGCCGTTCCAGATCGTCGGCCAGCTCCGCGCCCCAGGCCGGCTGTCCCCGGGTGAAGGCGTTCTTTTCCAGATTATGGGTGTGGCGCAGATGATCGATGCCGGGCAGCAGCGGGCCGAAATGCTTGCGGTTGCTGCCGATGCCGCCGACCGAGAGACCGCCGAAATTGATGCCGTGATAGGCGCGTTCGCGCCCGATCAGGCGGATGCGGCTGGCATCGCCCTTCATGCGGTGATAGGCCAGCGCCATCTTGAGCGCGGTGTCGGCCGATTCGGACCCGGAATTGGTGTAGAAGACGTGATTGAGCGAGCCCGGCGCCAATTCCGCCAGGCGCGTGGACAGGCGGAACGCGTCGGGATGGCCGATCTGGAAGGTGGGGGCGAAATCCAGCTCGGCGATCTTGGCCTGCACCGCTTTGACGATCTTGTCGCGGCAATGGCCGGCGTTGCTGCACCACAGGCCCGAGGTGCCGTCCAGAACCTGGCGGCCGTCGGCGCTGGTGTAATACATGCCCTTGGCGCTGACCAGCAGGCGGGGCTTGGCCTTGAACTGCCGGTTGGCGGTAAAGGGCATCCAGAAGGCGGAGAGATCGTTCGGACGATTTTCGGGCATCGGCGTTACGTTCCTGGCAACGAGGGCGGGAAAGGGAAACCCAAGAGTCCTCCGTTTGCCGATCTTAAACAAGATGCTTTCTTATGAATTCATAACATATTGTATTTAATCAATAAGCGTTGTTTACTGTTTATTATATTGAACACCGGAAAAGGGCGGGTGCGATGGAAGACGAGGTTGGGGCGCGTTTGAAGGCGGTCAGGCAGCAGCATAAATTGTCGCAGCGTGAAATGGCGCGCCGCGCCGGCGTTACCAATGCAACGATTTCATTGATCGAATCGGGGCGCCTCAATCCATCGGTCGGCGTGCTGAAACGGGTTCTGGACGGCATTCCTATGGGGCTGGCCGATTTCTTCGCCATGGAGATTGATAACCCGCCCAAGCTTTTCTTTGCCGCGAACGATCTGGTCGAAATCGCTTCGGGCGCAATTTCCTACCGTCAGGTCGGACGGGATCTGGGGCCGCGCGCGGTGCAGATCATGGCCGAACGCTATGCGCCCGGCGGCGACACCGGCCGCGTGGCTTTAAGCCATGAAGGTGAGGAAGGCGGGATCGTGCTGTCGGGCCGGCTTGAGATCACGGCCGGCGATCAGGTGCGCGTCCTGGGGCCGGGAGAGGCCTATTATTTCGACAGCCGGATACCGCACCGTTTCCGCAATGTCGGGCGCACCGATTGCGAGGTGATCAGCGCCTGCACGCCGCCCAGTTTCTGAAGAAAAGGACCATGCTGTCTTAATGCTCCCCATGCGGGAGAGGAACAATCGCGCCGATAGGGTGCACAGGACCCGTTCCCAGTCCGCCGAGATAACAAGCATCAATGGCCCCAAGAAAAATGGGAACGATGTCTATACGGGGTTGTTTTTTGTCACAACGAATTTGACGTCTAAGGCGAATAACGCGTTTTTTTGTGAAAAAACTCTCTTTTACGTTGTGGAAAAAGTTTCGGTTTACGTCATAATCATACTCGCCTGATAAGCAGGCTGGACCTGAAGATAGGGCGGAAGCGGGAAGATATCGCCAAGGCGGGCGTTGCTTCCGCGGCACGGTTCGAGGCGGCGGCGCATGCAGGAAGACAGGCATTGAAAACCCTGTCCGGCGGTGCAGGAGCCTTCTCCGTTCCTGTTGGTCCGACCCGGAAATATCCGGCGCCGG
>Ga0265295_1009201_pt1 | contig 10658 bp, 7 predicted proteins | sample Munlansysbiofilm_FD_192503 | JGI IMG/M metagenome (GOLD analysis project Ga0265295, IMG submission 192503) | Leachate microbial communities from a municipal landfill in Southern Ontario, Canada - Methane capture system biofilm | ecosystem: Engineered > Solid waste > Landfill > Unclassified ... | reverse complement strand
GCGGATATTGTGGAGGTAGAGCGGCGAGGAGGTCAGCCCGACCACCCGCTTGCGGTTGCGGACAATGTCCTTGGGCAGTTCGGGTTCCTCGAGGTGATCCGAGGTAAGCGGGAAGTTGGCGGACTTGAGTTCCATGTGCGTGGCCAGGTAGATCGAAACCGGCGTTTTCCCTGAGCGGGACACGCCCACCAGGATGATGTCCGCCTCATCGTACTCGTTGGTGCGGGTGCCGTCGTCATGGTCCAGGGAAAAATGGATGGCATCCACCCGTTTGTCCATCTTGGTAATGGTAAAGTGGCGGGAGTAGCCCGGCTCGCGCAGGGCTTTTATTTCCAGGGCCTGCTCAAGCAGTTCCAGGGTGTTGAGGAAAATGTCGAAGAATTGGACCTCGGGGTGATTGAATACGTCCCGGGTCTCCTGGTCCATGATGGTGCAAAAGACCAGCGGCTTGTCTCCCTTGGACTGCTTGAGGATGTAGTCCAGGGCCTTGCGGGCGTCGTCCGGAGACTGAACGAAGGGGAGTTTCTCTTCCCGGAAGCGGATGTTCTGGAACTGGGCCAGCAGGGCCTTGCCCATGTCCTCGGCGAGAATAGCAGTGGAACCGCTGACATAATAGACATCTTTGCTGGTGGTCATGGGCCCTCGGCTGGGTCTTTTCGTTTGTGACAGAACAGGCAGCGGTACTTGGGCGGGTGCGTCTCCGGCAGGGGGGCAACGCCTTGCGGCCCGTGACAGGCATCGCAGAATTTTTCCGCTTCCTTCCGTTTCATGGTCATGAACCGTTCATGATCCTGGTCGTGCGGTAACGGCCGCGTGGTTTCCGGGGGGGCCTGCAGCAGGAAAAGGAGAATCCCGGCGCAAACCGCCAGAAACAGGCCGTTCATGAGGAGGTTTCTTTGTCTGGTGGTCATGGAGCAAGCCGGGGTGAGAGCGGAACAACCGTCCGCAAGCAATGAGAATTGTTCTATCTTGCCATTTCCAGCGCCCGAAAATCAAGCATTTTCAAGCGAAGCAGAACAACCAGGGTTTCCATCAAGAGGCCACAGAGGCGGCGGCGCCCCCCTGCCAGGGCAACGAACCGCCGGTGGCGGCGCTGATGGAGCACGAGGAGGTCGAGTGCACGGGTTGAAGCGGCCGGGTCGAGAATCATGCGGGCCACGGCCCGGCCGGAGATCAGGGCCGGATGGATGCCCTCGCCGGTGAGCCCGGAGGCCAGCCCGGCGGCATCGCCGACGAGAAAGGTGCGGTCGAAGCGAACGCCGCGGTAGTCGAAGTTGACCAAGCCGGCGCGCAGCCGCTCCGGGTCGAGCCGAAACCCCTGGGTCGCGGCCCAGGCGAGCAGCCGCTCCTTGAGCATCCGGCCCGAAAGCCCGCTCGCGGCCGTGTAGGCACCCACCGAGACCTCTTCGGCATGGGGGAACACCCAGCCGTACCCGCAGCCGAACAGGTCGGCGCGCAGGTGCCACTCCATGCGCGGCAGGCGGCCGGGCAACATGGCGTTCAATCCCAGCCCCACGGCCAGAACTGACAGGCCGAGCGAACGCCGCACGAGCGAGTTGGACCCGTCGGCACCCACGAGGAAATCAAAGAGGACGCGGGTTTGCCGGCCGGCCCCGTCCTCAAGGGTCGCGCTGCCGCCATCCACCCGCAGCACGCGACAGCCCGTGCGCAGGTCCGCACCGGTTGTCGCGGCCCGTTGTGCCATCCACTGGCCGAGTCGCCGGCGGTTGACCGTGGCCACGATCGGGTTCTCCTCGGCGACCACGGTCCGCTGGCGGCCGGTGACGATGTGCTGCTCCGGGAAGGCCGCCTCGATCAGCGCCTCCGGCACCTCGCGGATCAGCCCATTCCAGGTGATGCCGCCGGCGCAGACCTTGGGACCGATCGCCGGCTTGCGCTCGATCAGCAGCACCCTGGCACCGCCGGCCGCCAAGTCGGCCGCGCAGGCCAGGCCGCCCGGTCCACCGCCAACGATGAGGACGTCCACCCGCTCGTCCATATCGATCAACGCCTCAGCCCGGACAACGATCCGCTGTGCGCTTCCAATTCCTGTGTTCTGCTTGCTTTCATCATTCCTATACGCTAGCTTTGGCGCGTCGCCGCGCAACCAACCCCGTGGTGCCGCCGCTCCCCTTTCCGTCCCGGCTGACCGGCCGGCGGACAAACCGGCGCACAGTACCACACAAAGGCCAATTCGGAACCGCCCAAAACGCACCCGGCCAGCCAACTGCCCCAATCCGGCTCCGCCCAACGGCAGCACGGGCCGATTCTGCTCCCGCACCCAGGTGAACCCATCGTGACCACAGGAAAAAAGGAAACCTTTCTCAAGGACTACACCCCGCCCGCCTACCTGGTCGACCGCGTCGACCTGCGGGTCGAACTCGATCCCCATGCCACGCTGGTGCAATCGCGGCTGCAGTGCCGCGCCAACACCGCCGCCGGCGCACCCCTGGTGCTCGACGGCGAGCGGTTGGCACTGCTGCGGGTGGCCATCGACGGCATCGACCTCGGGCCGGAGGACTATACCTTCGGCAACGGCCAGTTGGTCATCCCCCAGCCACCCGCCGCCCCCTTCGAGATGGCCATCGACACCCGCATCGACCCGGAGGGCAACACCGCCCTGGAAGGACTCTACCGCTCCTCGGGCAACTACTGCACCCAGTGCGAGGCCCAGGGGTTCCGCACCATCACCTGCTTCCCGGACCGGCCGGACGTGATGAGCGTGTTCACCACCACCGTGGTCGGCGACCGGGCCACCTGCCCGGTGCTGCTCGCCAACGGCAACTGCAGCGACCGCGGCGATCTTCCGGACGGCCGCCACTGGGCCACCTGGCACGACCCCTTTCCCAAGCCCTCCTACCTGTTCGCGCTCGTGGCCGGCGACCTTGTGTGTATCACCGACACCTTCATCACCCGCTCCGGTCGCAGCATCGACCTGCGCATCTACGTCGAGCCGCGCAACCGGGACAAGTGCGACCACGCCATGCGCGCCCTCAAGAAAGCCATGCGCTGGGACGAGGAACGATTCGGCCGCGAGTACGACCTGGACACCTACATGATCGTGGCCGTGGACGACTTCAACATGGGCGCCATGGAGAACAAGGGGCTGAACGTGTTCAACTCCAAGTACGTGCTCGCCCTGCCGGAGACGGCCACGGACACCGATTACGAGGGCATCGAGGCGGTCATCGCCCACGAGTACTTCCACAACTGGACCGGCAACCGCATCACCTGCCGCGACTGGTTCCAGCTGAGCCTCAAGGAGGGGTTGACCGTGTTCCGCGACCAGGAGTTCACCGCGGACCTGGTCAGCCGGCCGGTGAAGCGCATTCAGGACGTGAACATCATCCGCTCGCTCCAGTTCCGCGAGGACGCAGGCCCCATGGCCCACCCGGTGCGGCCGCCCTCGTTCGTGGAGATCAACAACTTCTACACCCTGACCGTGTACAACAAGGGCGCGGAGGTGATCCGCATGCTCCATACCCTGCTCGGCGAGGCCGGGTTCCGCCGGGGCATGGACCTGTACTTCGAGCGCCACGACGGCCAGGCCGTGACCTGCGACGACTTTGTCAGTGCCATGGAGGGCGCCTCGGGCCTGGACCTGGGCCGATTCAAGCGCTGGTACTCCCAGGCCGGCACGCCGGAGCTGGCGGTGCAGGCTGACTGGGACGAGGCCGGCGAACAGCTCACCCTGCATGTGGTGCAGACCTGCCCGCCAAGCCGCGAGGCAGCAGTCAAGGAACCCTTCACCATGCCGCTTGCCGTGGGCCTGCTCGACCAGAGCGGCACCCCCCTGGCGCTCGACGGTGCGGACGAGAACGGCACCCGGGTGCTCCTTCTCGAAGAGCGGGAACAGGCATTTGTGCTCGCACCGATGCCGGACCGGCCGGTGGTCTCCTTCCTGCGCAATTTCTCCGCGCCGGTGCGGGTCCGATTCGAGCAGACGGACGAGGAACTCAGCCTGCGCATGGCCCGTGACCCGGACCCCTTCAACCGCTGGGAGGCGGGCCAGCAACTCGCCCTGCGCCACCTGCTCGCCCGCATCGACGAGGCCCGAGAGGACGACGACCCGGTCACCCTGCCGCGGACGCTCTACCAGGGCCTGCGCGACCTGCTGCGCGACCGCGACAGTGACCCGGCCTTTCTGGCCGTGGCCCTGGTACTGCCCGCGGAGAACTGGATCAGCCAGCAGCTGGCCGTGGTCGACCCGGTGGCCGTGTTCACTGCCCGCCAGCAGTTCCGCGCCGCGGTGGGCCGGGAACTGAGGACAGAACTGCGGGAACGCTACGCCGAGCTGCGTGTGGGCGGTCCCTACCGCTACGACCCGGTGGACGCCGGCCGGCGCTCGCTTAGAAACCTCTGCCTGGCCTATCTGCTCGCTGCGGAACCGGGCGGCCGGATCGAGCCGGACCTGCTCGCCCCGGGTTTGGCCCAGTACCGCGAGGCCGGCAACATGACCGACACCATGGCCGCGCTCACCGCGGTGGTCAACGCGGACCTGGACGCCGGAACGCAGCTGCTCGCCGACTTCCACCAGCGCTGGCAGCATGACCCGCTGGTGGTGGACAAGTGGCTCGCCCTCCAGGCCGGCTGCACCCTGCCCGGCACCCTGGAGCGGGTCCGCCGCCTGACCACGCACCCGTCGTTCACCTACCGCAACCCGAACAAGGTGCGCAGCCTGATCGCCACCTTCGGCGCGACCAACCACAGCCAGTTCCACGCGGCCGACGGGTCGGGCTACGAATTCCTTGGTGACCAGGTCGCCCTGCTCGACGGCCAGAACCCGCAGATCGCCGCCCGCATGCTCACCCCGCTCACCCAGTGGCGCCGCTACGACACGGGCCGGCAGGCGCTCATGCGCGCCCAGTTGGAGCGGCTTGCGGCCCGGCCCGATCTGTCCGACGACGTGCGCGAGGTGGTCAGCCGCTCGCTCGCCTGAGGTCCACCATGAATGGGAACACGAAGAAAACACGGGTGGCGCTGGTCACCGGCGGCGGTCAGGGCATCGGCCGGGGTATCGCCCTGCACTTGGCCTCGAAGGGCTTCACGGTGGTGATTTTCGACCTGGACACCGAGGCAGCGATCGAGACCGCGGATGAGGCAAACGGTCACATCGTCCCGCTCGTTGGTGACGTGAGCGACGAGGCGGCGGTGGCCGAGGCAGTGGCGCAGATCGACCGGGACTTCGGCCGGCTGGACGGCCTGGTCAACAACGCCGGCATTGCCGGGCCGTTCACCGGTCCGCTGGAGGAACTTCAGCTGGCCGACTGGAACCGGGTGCTGGCCGTCAACCTGACCGGCCCCTTCCTCCTTGCCAAGCATGCCGCCCCGCTGCTGCGGCGCAGTGGCGGCGCCATCGTCAACATCGCCTCCACCCGGGCCCTGCAGTCCGAAGCGCACACCGAGCCCTACTCGGCCAGCAAGGGCGGCCTGGTCGCCCTCACCCATGCCCTGGCAATCAGTCTGGGCCCGGAGGTGCGGGTCAACTGCCTGAGCCCCGGCTGGATCACAGCGGAGGCCTGGCAGAAACAGGCCAACCGGCGCGAGCCCCAGTTGCGCCCCGAGGATCACGACCAGCACCCGGCGGGCCGGGTCGGTCGGCCGAAGGACATGGCCACCCTGACCGCCTTCCTGCTTTCCGACGAGGCCGGCTTCATCACCGGCCAGAACTTCGTGGTCGATGGCGGCATGACCCGAAAAATGATCTACCTGGACAACTGACCACCCACCCCTGCACGGAGCCCCCCATGCGCATACCCTTGCTGGGCATAGTCGCCCTGCTGGCCGCTCTGCTCGTTCTCGCCTCCGGCCGATCGGAGGCGGCGGAACACCCGCTCCCGTCGGCCGAGCTGACCCTCATCCACGCCAACGACGTCTACGAGATCCAGCCCGTGGAGGGCGGCCGCTATGGCGGACCGGCCCGGGTGGCCACGGTGATCGCCGGACTCAAGCGGGCGGGGACACCGGTGCTCGCCACGCTCGGCGGCGACTATCTCTCGCCCTCGGCGCTCGGCACGGCGCGGTTCGACGGCCAGCCCCTGGCCGGCCGGCAGATGGTCGAGGTGCTCGGTGCCCTCGGTCTGGACTGGACCACCCTGGGCAACCACGAGTTCGATGTCAGCGAGGAGCGGTTCCGCGCCCACCTGGGCGAGGCGAAATTCGGCATCGTCAGCAGCAACGTCGTGGACAAAAACGGCCAGCCTTTTGCCGGTCTGCAAACCTCGGCCCTGATCCCGGTGCAGGCGGGCGGCCGCACCCTGCGCATCGGCCTGATCGGCCTGACCATCGACAGCAACCGCAAACCCTGGGTGCGCTACCAGGATCCGATCGAGAGCGCCCGCGAACAGGTGGCAAGGCTGCAGGGCAAAACCGATGCCATCGTCGCCCTCACCCACCTGTCGCTGACCCAGGACAGCAGTCTGGCCGCGGCCGTGCCCGGAATCGACCTCATCCTCGGCGGCCATGAACACGAGAACTGGCAGATCTTCCGCGGCCCGGGGTTTGTGCCCATTGTCAAGGCGGACGCCAATTTCCGCTCAGTGGCCATCGTCACCCTGCGTTTCGACGCACCCGGAACCCGGCCGACCGTGACCACCCGGCTGCAGCTGATCGATGATTCGATCGCTGCAGACCCGACCGTGGCCGCGCTGGCGGACCGGTGGACCGAGGTGGGCTTTACCGCCTTCCGTCAGGACGGCTTCACCCCGGAACGGGTGATCGCGGTTACCGACGAGCCCCTCGACGGCCTCGAGGCCACGGTGCGCAACCGCCCCGGCCGGTTGACCGGGCTGATCGCCCAGGCAATGCGGCGCGAGGCGAAAGGCGCGGTCGCGGCCGTGTTCAACGGCGGCTCGGTGCGCATCGACGACCTGCTGCCGGCCGGGCCGGTCACCGAGTACGACATCCTGCGCATCCTGCCGTTCGGCGGCCGGGTGGTCGCAGCCACCCTGGACGGCGCCCTGCTCACCCGGGTGCTGGACGCCGGGGTACACAACCGGGGACTCGGCGGTTACCTGCATTCGGCCGGCATCACCTGGGAGAACGGTGTCTGGCAGGTGGGTGGCAGGCCAGTCGATCCGGCCGGCCGCTACCGGGTGGCCCTGACCGACTTCCTCCTCTCCGGCGGCGAGGTCAACCTCGGCTTTCTCACCCGGGACAACCCGCAGGTGCGCGATATCAAGGAACTGCGTGACATCCGGAGGGTCCTCATCGAGGAGTTGGCCGTCACCTGGCCAAAACCGGCCAAGCCTTGAGGACCGGCCGGGGACCTTGCCCCGGGCACAGCACGCAAAAAAGCCCGGGTCGGCACTGCCGGCCCGGGCTTTTTTGCGTTCGCTCAGCTCAGCCCTGCAGGATCCAGGTGGTCCAGCCCAGCAGCGGTCCGGGGAACAGGCCAAGACCGACCACGCCGAGCAGGCAGAGGGTGAGCGCGGCGAGCATGCCCGGTGAGCAGCAGAGTGGGCCCGCGTCCGCCTGCTGCGGTTCGCTCATGTACATGTAGCGGACCACCCGCAGGTAGAAGTAGGCGGAGATGGCGCTGAAAATGACGGCCAGCACCACGGTGGTGGTGTAGCCGGCGGTGAAGGCGGCCTTGAGCAGGAAGAACTTGCCGACAAAGCCGGCCGTGGGTGGGATGCCGGTGAGCGAGAACAGGTAGACGAGCATCAGCGCGGCCACCATGGGGCTGCGCGTGGCCAGGCCGCGGCAGTCGTCCAGTCCCTCGCCGCCGCCGTCCGCCCGAGTGAGCAGCATGAGCACGGCAAAGGCGCCGGTGTTCATGAACAGGTAGATGAACAGGTAGGTCATGGTCGCGGCCATGCCCTCGGCGCTGCCGGCAAGCAGGCCGAGCAGGGCGTAGCCGGCGTGGGCGATGGCCGAGTAGGCGAGCATGCGCTTGAGGCTTTTTTGGCAGAGCGCAGTGATGTTGCCCACGGCCATGGTGAGCACGGCCAGTACGGCCAGCACCGGGCCCCAGTGGTCGTAGAGCTGGGGCAGTCCCTGCAGGAGCACTCGGCCGAACACGGCAAAACCCGCGGCCTTGGCAGCCACGGACATGAACGAGGTGACGATGGTGGGCGCGCCCTCATACACGTCCGCGGTCCACAGGTGGAAGGGCGCCATCGCCACCTTGAAGCCGAAGCCGGCAATGAGCAGGGCCAGGGCAGCGAGCAGGGCCGGGTTGGTGGCCAGGTGCAGGGTGTCGATCAGTTCGCCGATGCGGGCGATGTCCGTGGTACCGGTCAGGCCGTAGACAAGCGACATGCCGAACAACAGCAGGGCCGAGGCAAAGCCGCCGAGCAGGAAGTACTTGGCCGCGGCCTCGCTGGTACGGCGGTCGGTCTTGTGCAGGCCGACCATGGCGTAGATGGGCAGGGCCATGAGTTCCAGGCCCAGATACAGGGTGATCAGGTCGCCGGCCGAGGCCATGATCAGCATGCCCACCAGAGAAAAGAGCATCAGGCTGTAGTGCTCGCCCTGGCGCATGCCCGCCACGGTCCGATAGGACTCGCTCATCAGGGCGGTGAGGATAGCCCCGCCCAGGCAGATGGCCTTGAACACGGTGGCATAGCCATCGGTGAAGAACATGCCGCCAAAGGCGCTCACCGGCCGGGAGCCCAGCACCATGGCCAGCGCCGCCAGGCAGCCGACCACGGTCAGCCAGGGCAGCAGCTGCCGCTGGCGGGGCAGGAAGAGATCCAGGCCGATCAGCAGGACGCCGACGCCGATCAGCAGCAGTTCCGGGAGAACGGGTTCCATCGCGGCCCAGTTGACAGCCACAGGTTCGATCATGCTCGTTCCTCTTTCAGAGAGCCAAGGTAAGGAAACAGATACGTGCCATCACGGCTGCAGGACCGAGCCGACCATCGGCCCCAGTCCACCGCCGTGCACCTGCTCCACGAGATGCGCCACGGAAACGTGCAGGAAAGAGAGCATCGCGTTGGGATACAGGCCAATCCAGAATATGAGCAGCACCATCGGGGTGAGGGTGAGAATCTCGCGCAGGTTGAGTTCGGCCAACCCCTGCACCCGCTCGTTGACCCCGTTGAAAAAAATGCGCTGGTAGAGCCAGAGCATGTACCAGGCCCCGAGAATGAGGCCCGAGGCGGCCACCACCGCGGTCCACGGCAGTCGCTCGAACCCGCCGAGCAGGATGAGGAACTCGCCGATGAAGCCGTTGGTGCCGGGCAGGCCGACCGCAGCCAGGGTGAAGAGCAGGAAGAAGCCGGCAAAGACCGGCATGGTCGTGGCCAGGCCGCCGTAGTGGACGATCTCGCGGGTGTGGGTGCGTTCGTAGACCATACCGATGGCGAGGAAGAGCGCTCCGGTGACCACTCCGTGGTTGATCATCTGCAGGATGCCGCCCTCCAGGCCGCGCTGGTTGAGGGCGAACAGACCGAGGGTGACAAAGCCCATGTGGCTCACCGAGCTGTAGGCCACCAGCCGCTTGAGGTCGGTCTGCACCAGGCAGACGATGGCCCCGTAGACGATGGCGATCACCGACAGCACGAGCATGGGCACCATCATCGCCTGGGTGGCCTGGGGCAGGATGGGCATGGAGAAGCGCAGAAACCCGTAGGCGCCCATCTTGATGAGCACGCCGGCGAGGATCACCGAACCCGCGGCCGGGGCCTCGGTGTGGGCGTCGGGCAGCCAGGTGTGCACCGGCCACATAGGCACCTTGACGGCAAAGGCGGCGAAAAAGGCCCAGAAGAGGATGAGCTGCAGCTTGAGCGGGTAGGACTGGCCGGCCAGGCGGAGGATGTCGAAGGTGTGGCCGCCGTTCAGATACAGGAGGATGATGCCCACCAGCATGAGCAGGCTGCCGATGAGGGTGTAGAGGAAGAACTTGAGAGTGGCGTAGATCCGGTTCGGCCCGCCCCAGACCCCGATGATCAGGAACATCGGGATGAGCATAGCCTCCCAGAAGATGTAGAACAGGAAGAAGTCGGTGGCGCAGAACACGCCGATCATGGCACCCTCGAGCAGCAGCAGGCTGACGAAGAACTCCGGCACCTTGTCCTTAATCGCCTCCCAGGAGACGAGAATGGAGAGGAGGATGATCAGGGTGGTGAGCAGCAGAAAGAGCACGCTGATGCCGTCCACGCCGAGCGAGTAGTTGATGTTCAGGGCCGGGATCCAGCGGTGGTGCTCGACGAACTGCATCAGGTGGGTGGTCTTGTCGAAAAACAGGAGCACCGGCAGGCTGAGGGCGAATTCGATCAGGGCGATGAACAGGGCCATCAGCCTGATGGTCCCGGTCTGCTGCCGGTCCACGGCCAGCAGCGACAGTCCGCCCAGAACCGGGAAGAAAATCAGGGTGCTGAGAAGAGGAATGGACATGGGCTACGCTTCCTGGGTTGTGGTTTCGGTTTACAGACCGGTAAGAAGGACGGCGAGCAGCAGCACCGCGCCGCCGCCGATCCAGGCCAGGTAATGGGAGACCTGCCCGTCCTGGACAAGCCGCATCCGCTCCGACAGCCGGCCGATGAGCCGGGGCACACCGTTGACCACGCCGTCGATGATGCCGATGTCGACCACCTTGAGCAGCACGCCGCGACCGAAGGCGAGCGTCGGTTTGACGATCAGACCTATGTAGGCCTCGTCCACAAAGTACTTGTTGACGAGCAGCCGGTGCAGGCCGGCGAAGCGAGCTGCCA
>Ga0265295_1009200_pt1 | contig 10659 bp, 9 predicted proteins | sample Munlansysbiofilm_FD_192503 | JGI IMG/M metagenome (GOLD analysis project Ga0265295, IMG submission 192503) | Leachate microbial communities from a municipal landfill in Southern Ontario, Canada - Methane capture system biofilm | ecosystem: Engineered > Solid waste > Landfill > Unclassified ... | reverse complement strand
CTCTTGATTCTTGGTTTGCCTCGCTGAGCAATCCCAATGAGAAACTCAGGACCCTCTGCTCATTCAAACCAAACTGAATCAATCAATGACGTTTACTATATTTACCCAGAGCCTGGTTCACCTTCTGCTCCTTGAAGTTGTTCCGAATGGAAACAATCAATGAAATCAGTGCCACAGACAGAAACACGATTGAAATTGGTTTGTGCAGGAATGGAGCATAGCTTCCATCACTCAGCTGCAAACCACGGCGAAGGTTCAACTCTGCAATCGGACCAAGGATGAAACCAAGAACCACCGGAGGCAGCGGGAATTTCAGCCGCATCATCCCATAGCCGACCAAACCGAAAATAATCAGACAGATAACATCAAAAATCCGATTGTTCGTTGCATACGCCCCTACAACACACAGAATCATGATGATTGGAAACAGAATATGCTTCGGCACAGACAACAGTCGCACGAACCCACGCATCGCCAGAAACTCCATGACAAGCATCGCTACGTTGGCAACAATAAGCGCGGCAAAAATGCTGTAGACTATCGGCCCATTGGTAGTGAACAACAGCGGACCTGGTCTGATCCCTTGGATCATCAATCCTCCGAGAAGCATAGCAGTCACCGTATCCCCAGGAATTCCCAAAGTGAGTAAAGGAATCAAGGCACCACCAACAGAAGCGTTGTTCGCAGCCTCGGACGCTACAATACCATCCATGATGCCGGTTCCGAATTTCTCAGGATGCTTTGACTGATTCTTTGCAGTGATATAGGAGATCAAGTTTGAGGTGGAACCACCAATCCCCGGAAGGATCCCGATACCGGTACCGATTACACTGGAGCGGAACATATTGAATAGCTGAAGCTCAAATTCCTTCAAGCTGAATCCAAAACCCTTGATATGGTAATCAGCGATTTCATCCGTACTGAAACCAGTCCCTCTCGATTCTGAGGTTTTCAGGATTTCCCCGATTGCATACAATCCAATTAACAGGGGGAGTAAGCCGAATCCACCATCAAGTTCATGGAACCCAAACGTAAAACGGGGATAACCATCAAGTGGGGCAACCCCTACCAATGAAAACGCCACACCAATGCCACCTGCCAACAAACCCTTGAGCAAAGAACCTTGGGAAAGGCTGGCTATCATGGTCAGAGCAAAGACAGTGATCGAGAAATAGTCATATGATGAAAACTTCAGGGCAATCTTTGCCAGCGGGGGAGAGATGAACATCAGGATCAAAATGCTGAACAAGCCGCCAAGGAAAGAATACACGATTCCGATTCCCAGAGCCCTGCCAGCTTCGCCCCTGGCAGCCATCGGATGACCATCGAAGGTGGTGGCAATCGATGCTGGGGTTCCTGGTATTTTCAACAGAATAGCACTGATGAGGCCACCTGAAATACCTCCGATGTACAGACCTATCAACAGCGAAATACCATTGACCGGCTCAAGCCCGAAGGTGATAGGCAAACACAGAGCGACGGCCATCGTGGCTGTCATTCCTGGAATCGCCCCGAAGATGATGCCAATGGCAACACCCAAAAAAATCAAAAGCAGCGTTTGAATGTTCAAGACTGCCAACAATCCCGTGATAAGCATACTTAGTCCCTCACTAGCCCAGTATTCCTGCTGGAAGCATCAGGTCGAACACATTCACAAACAAAAGATAGACGGCGATTGGAACCACAATGGCCAAGACCGCAAAGAAGATGATGTTTTTCTTGTTCCTGTTTTTATCCGGTGCCAATACATACATTTGCCCAAACAGAAAAAGCGCCGAGACAAGCAGGAAGCCCAGTGATTCGATCAGTGCAACATATGCAATGAGCAGCGCTATGGTAAGCAGAAGCGTCTTGTTCTCTATGGCAGTTGCTTCCTTCTGATTCTTTTCTTTGCTTGGTGTTTTCGAAAACACCAAGGATAGAAGATAGAAAGAACTCAAGCCAATGATATAGATGGCAATGACTTTGGGAAGATAATCAGGTCCGACCCCTGCAAGTTTCGTCTTGCTGATCCCAAACGAAGCCAGCAAGATACATATCCCAAAGAAAAACGCAATAAAACCTGCAATGTAATCTCGTTTTGAACTCGTCATGATTGATCCTTACTCTTACGTAGGCCACTGTGCTCAGCTTTGGGCACAGTGACCAAGATGCCTCTTAATTGACCTTGAGAAGGTCTTTGTACTTCATGATGACGTCTCGTTGCGCAGTCATTTCCTTCAGTGCATCACTACTGTTTCGGTAGTATGGCTTGAAGAAATATGCTTTGTAGATTTCATCCTTGTAGCTCTGTTTCTCCGAAACCTGGCGAACTGCATCAGACCATTTGTCCACGATTTCCTTGGGAGTCCCCTTGGGGAAGGCGAAGAAGTAATACAGGTCAAGGGTTGAATCGGGGAAACCAAGTTCTGCCAAAGTCGGTACGTTCGGTACTTCTGAAAGCCTTTCGGAGCCCGTGTTGGCAAGCACCTTGACTTCTCCGCTGTCGATGTAGTCCTTCATCATCCCATAGGCGTTGGGAATAATATCGACCTGACCGCCCAGCATTGCTGCAAGCCTATCGGAACTACCACCGAAATCAGCAAGCTTGAACGCCGCACCTTGGGAATTCATGGTAGCCCCGACATAGTACGTTGTTGCCCCGGTATTGGCTGCATAGGTGATGGTATTGGGATTCTTGTTGGAAGCAGCCACGACTTCCTGGAACGTATTGTACTTTGAAGCCTTGCTTGCGAACAGCATAATTGAGTTGTTTCTGGCTCCGATACATGCAAGTTCGTAATCATTGACATTCTTGTCAAAGGTGCCTGCAGCTTCACTTACCAGCATTGCGGAGTGAGTCCACAGCACATTGTACCCATCAGGATTTGCATCCAGGACCTTCCGGGCTCCAATGGCACCACCCGAACCTGTGACATTGGTGACAACCACGGGAACCCCAAGGATGTCGGTTAGGTACTTGGCATATTCCCGGGCGGTATAATCGGTATCACCACCAGGGCTGTACGGGACTACAATCTGGATGGATTTTGCCGGCCAGACCTTCTCACTCTTTTCCTGTTCACCATTCGCAAACACTGAAGTCGATGCCAGCAATAAAATTAGCAAGGCGATGAAGATGTTTTTTGCTTTCATGGATATACTCCTCTTTGAATCGTCAGATGCAACCGTGCGCACAGTCAACCTTTATTGGAATCATATCATCATTTTTAATATGTCCATTTCTAAAATTTGATATTTCTTGAATATTATTTGATGTTTCTTAAATATCAATCTATCCCACTTATGAGTGCAACCAGTGCTACCAAACCCCGAACACCAAAAAAAAGCAAACGCATTTCGTTGGCAGCAGACTCTTCAGGCAAGCTAATCGGGAATAATGTGGACAGATTCATGGTTGCATACCACCAATTGTTCTTCAGAAAATTAGAGCAGATCAACGAATAGAAATGAGAACGCTACTTACCAGAGAAAGTCTAGTTCAATTCAAGCTTGGCAATCACTGGTTTTGGGAATCGTGGGAAGCCTATTGCCCGCGAAGCGAAGTCATTGGATATGGAAGGACTGGAGGCTCTACGTGTGGAAGCTGAATCTCATCAGCACCTACAGGTTGTCGCAGCTTTCAGCTGGACTGGTCACCTGTAATAACCGCTACAGAAACTGAAGAAGCGTGATAAGTTCTTTGAAATCCTGGTATTTGAGGAGTGCTTGACTTGGTACTATAGGAGATAAACCTATCTTGGAAGAAAGGCAATTCAGGAGTATGGGCAATGTAGTCATCACCTCACACTCATCTAGTTTGGTACACTCTTTAAATCCGATTGTTATCGACAAATCAAGGCAAAATCATTCTGCCTTCCTCGAAGGAGGGAAACTCAGGAACCTAATGGGTTTCGACCGCGGCTACTGAAATCCAGATTCATACAACATCGCACATGCAACAAAAAGCCCTGGCTTGTATAAACCAGGGCTTTTGATGCATTCACTTTATTTCAAGGTAAAAGTATACTTCTTCGTCGTATGGTTATCCAACCAATCCCAGTCGTAGGTGACACCCAGGCCAGGTCCATCCGGAATATCAATCATACCATTCTCATCAATGGAATCGATCTCATCCTTGTAGCCATCAGCGTAGCAAGGGGGAATGATGTTCTTCAGTTTCGGCCCAACTTCAGCCAACTCATAGAAATTGGTGTTTCTGATCGCCCCGACCACCTGTCTTTGGGCTGGTCCACAAGCATGCACCTCCACATCAACACCGAAAGCCTCTGCCATCCGGGCTGTCTTGATAGCTCCGGTGATTCCCATATCGTATTCAGGATCGGCACGCAGGAAATCAGTACCGCCTGCCATCAGGAAATCACACTTGGCTTCCAAAGCTCTCACATGCTCAGTGATCAAAAGCGGTGTCTTGATCATGCTGCGAAGCTTGTTATGGGCGAAGGCAGACATGGAATTGTCACGGTACGGATCCTCATACCAGAAGAAATTGGCATCATCACATGCCTGTCCAACATACAAGGCATCCGCAAAGTTGTTCAGGTCGGAGGCGCCATCATACATGAGCTTCATGTCATCACCGACCGCCTCTCGCAGCTTCCTGATCAACGTCGCCTCGACCTTGGCATCTCCGTCAAACCAACCGTGGTGCTTGAAAGCCTTGTACCCAAGGTCCCTGCAGTAGACTGCATAATCGCAAAAAGCCTCATAACTGTCCAACATGCCGGTATGGTCCCCATGGTAGGTGCTGGCATAAGCTGTGATCTTCTTGCGGAATTGACCTATCATCGCTGCAATCGATTTACCGGATTGTTTCCCTGCCAAGTCCCAAAGGGTGATGTCCACGGGTCCATATCCCATATGGTCCTGATGGCACAACCTGCGATTAGCCTCATTGAAGAGGGCTTCTCGCATGTCAGACTCCTTCCCTGGCAGGTCATTGACGATCATCAAGGTCTGAGCCAAGGCGGGTCTTGTACCACCCCAGTGTGTGACATATTCGCCTCGGGACCCATCCTCGCATTCGATAACTAGGGCATATTTCGAAACAGGGAGATTCCCTCCCTTCAGATACCCGATATGGTTGTGGGTATTCTCCGATGCCGCGCCCAAATCATCCACGGTGTACGTAAAATCGATGACTTCAACCTTGCTTATGATAGACATAGTCTCTCCTTTTTCTATTATTCAAATAAATTTAACATTACTGCTTCAGGCACGAAGCCTTGGCTAGGCCATCACTTTCCAAGATACCCCAAGGTGTTCAGCATTGATTTCATCTGCTCCAGTTTTACACCTGATGTACTCTTGTTGGGCAGGTAGGGATTCCCTACCTCCAGCCCCAGAAGATTGGCCAAGTCTTTCGTCCCGACCGGAAAACTTGCCAATTCGAGGATATTCCTGACGGGGGTGAGTTGAAACTGAGCCTTGCGTGCCCCATCCATATTCCCAGCCTTGTATTGTTCGTAGATGGAACACACCAAGGAAGGGATAAAATTGGCCGTGGTTGCGACACAACCCACCGCCCCTGCTGCAAGGCTTGTCATGATCAAGGTATCGCGTCCGGCGAGGACCTTGAAATCCATGTCCGCTGTCAATCGGATATATTCACAGAGAGTGGTCATGTTGCCGCTTGAATCCTTGATACCAACAATATTACTGACATTCTTGGCTAGCCTCGAGACCAGTGCGGGTGACATCCCGTATCCAGCCCTTGGATTGTTGTACAAGAGCACAGGCATAGAGGACACTGCATCAGCTATGGTCTTGAAATGCTCATACAATTCATCATCATTGGGTGAAATAAACATCGGCTGGAGCAGTGAAATTCCCTGTGCTCCCTTTTCCGCAGCCATCTTTGCTAACTTCACACAGTTCCTTGTCGTGATGGCCCCGATTCCAACATAGACGGGAACTCGAGCTTTTGTCTGGTCAAGGACAATATCAGTCGCGAGAATCATTTCTGCTGTTTCCATGGCGTAAAATTCGCCATTGCTTCCGAACAGCAATATTCCATCCACTCCGCCATCGATGACAAAATCTACCTGTTCCCGTAACTTTCTCTCATTGATGTCCTCGTTCCTGTCGATAGGCATCAAAATCGGGACAATGACGCCTTTGATGAAATCGGTATTCATGAATACATCTCCCAAGACAATTGAACCTACTCTTTTACGGGGATCAATTGCACAAATCAAATTGAAAATGTTTGGCCAACCAGCGGTCAACATTTCTTAGGGAGATAGTAACAGGTATGAGAGACACGAAATTTTAAAAATTTGATGTTTCATGAATATTATTTGACAATTCTTGAATTCTATGAGGATAGAACTGTGTCATCCTGAAAGTTATAGGCTTGCCAGAAAAGCTCCTCATCGTCTTGCTTGCATGCTATAGGTTTTCGGGCTCATACCCACATCCCGCTTGAAAGCTCTACTGAAATGCGCCAGGGTGGGATACCCTACTTGGGTGCATACTGAGTTCACAGAGTACCCATGCTCCAGCAATTCCCTAGCCTTGGTCATCCTGCACTTGATGATGTATTGATGGGGAGAGATCCCTGTAACCAGATTGAAGGAACTACTGAGGGTATGCAAATTTGTCCCAGCGGATTTGGCTAGGCTTTCCACACTCAAGTCAGCATTCAGGTTCTTATGGATATAGTTTATGACGGAAAATGTCAGGTTGTACACTTTGGAAGATGTTTCATTCTCAATTCCATGATATTCCCGGTACATCCGGTTGATCTCAAGCAATAGGATCCCCAAAAGGAACTTCGTTTCCAAGTCGAACCCGAATTCTTTGTTTCCAGTGTTATCTTGAAGAGCTTGCAACGTATCGAGTCGTTGTTGAAACTTTCTGGAAACGGACTCGTCCAAGGGAAGTATCTGCGCATCCAGGAAAGGCCGGTAAAAGAAACAACCAAGCAAATCAGTCTGCTCTGAAGAAAGCTCCTCTATGAATTCCGGCCTGAAGTGTAGTACATATCGATTGTACCGGATGTCTTCCTTCAGCGACAGGTAATGCAGATCCATGTTATTTACCAGGAGCATAGTGTTGGGAGCGAGTGGGTACTCTTTGTCAGCGACCTTGAAAATGGCATTGTCGGAGAGAATGAGCATGACCTCAAAGTGGTCATGGATATGAAATCTCTTGCGGATGATCCGGGATTTCTTATGCTTGATGCTAAAATCTCCCCAAAAAGTCTCCTGATAGTCATTAAAATCTGCTTTTGTATGTTCCATGCAATTACCTAGTTCTCCAAACCTATTTAAAGTACCTCTACCCCCTAGAAAACTCGTAGATATGACGGTCTTCTGCGCTCTTCATAATATGTGCAAAAAGAATGAATTTCAAATGCTTTTCATCCTAGATACGGTGAGACACAAAAAGTTCGAACCAAAGCAATCCCATGGGATGTCGGTACGGACAACTTTCTTTACCAACAGATATGCACCATGATTTCATCAACCAATGCAACTCTGTAAAGAAGAATTGCTCTGCTTCATCAGTATAAAGCAGAGCAGTGATACACGTGAATATGTTTCAAGAAATCTAGGGGAATCAATAAATCAAATTCACCAACCCTGTGGTAACCCATTGGACAAACGTAATCAGGAGAAGCAAGCCAATCATCAACCCATAATAAGGGATTGCAGCTTTCTGGAATTCCTTCATCTTGCATCCGGTGATGCCACAGGTCACAAACATCAAAGTCCCCATTGGAGGTGTGATCGCTCCGACTGCCATGTTGAAGATGAACACAAATGCAAACTGGATTTCATTGATGCCATAGGCGGCTGCAATCGGGGCAAGCAGCGGGACAAGAACGATAGTCGCAGCATTCCCTTCGATGAACATACCGACAACTAGGAGGAACAGATTCACCAAGAGCAAAAAGATGTATTTATTTTCAACGTGCGAAATCATCCATTGCGTCAATTCCTGTGGAATCCTCTCCTTGGTAAGGACCCAGGCAAATGTAGAGGCTGCACCAACGATCAACATGATGGCAGCAGTAGTAATCATCGTTTCCTTGATACCCTCGACGATGCGTTGCAGATTCAATTCCTTGTACATGAACCCCAGAATCAAAGAGAACAGTATGGCTATGGCCCCGGCTTCGGTAGGAGTGAAGACTCCGATGCGTATACCTCCGATGATGATGATCGGAAGACACAGTGGAATGATTGCTTTCTTCAATGCTGCCCAAAACTCTGCTGCAGCCATCTTATCAGTTGAATTTGCAACATACCCTCTCTTCTTCGCGATGAAGTGGGTAACAATCATCATGAACATACAGAGAAAAATACCAACGGATATACCAGCAACAAACAGTTTGCCAATGGACACATTCGCAATGGAACCGTACAGAATCATTCCAATTCCAGGCGGGATCAAGGGTGTGATGCAAGAAGAAAACGCCGTCACCACAGTTGAAAAACCCTTGTGCATACCTTTCGCTTCCATTTCGGGGACAAGCATCTTCGATTGCATTGCCGAGTCTGCAAGGGCCGAACCTGACAAACCTCCCATGAACGTGGACAACAAGATATTCACTTGAGCCAGCCCTCCAGGAAGCCGCTTGGTCAGCACATAGCAGAAATCCATGATCCGCTTTGTAACGCCACTGGAGTTCATGAAAACGCCTGTGCATACAAAGAACGGAACAGCCAAGAGAGGTACGCTCTCAAGCCCTGCGCACAAACGCTGGACGATTATCTGTGGAGGTGTGCTCGAATGCAAGAAGTATGTCATTGATCCTGTAAGAACCGAAACAAATACAGGAATATTCAGGAACAAGAGTATTATAGTAAACGTCATAAATATATTCTCTTTAAATTAAAGCTCCATTGTGCTACAATTGTAGTAGAATGAGGATAGCTTTATGAACAACCGTAAGTTCAAGACCGACAAATCCACTCTTATACAAGAAGGGAAACAGATAGTAAACACCACGGAATACGGGAAGTACATCAGGAAGGTAACCCTGGTGAACCTCATGTTGCGAGGAGTATCAGCCTCCCAGATCGGTGCTAGCGGTATGATGTTCTTGAGGTGACACAGTAACAACTTTATTAGGTTGCACAGTAACCAGTCGTTTAGGTCTGGGGGTGCGGACAAAAAGTTGGACTTTTCTATGATACTAGACCAAGACTCCGACGATACTCAAGAGGGCTTCTTCCTCCCAAGGACATTTTGATTCGTTTTTCATTATACCAGTAAATGTAATCATCAAGCAGGGCGCAAAACTCCTCGATTGACACCCCAAACCATGAGCGGGAATAGAACATCTTATTTTTCAGTCGGCCAAAGAAGCCCTCGCACGCCGAATTGTCGGGTGAGCAGCCTTTCTTCGACATCGACCGAACCAACCCGGCATCATCCATTCTCTCGATCCAGCCGGGCCAACGGTAATGACTACCCCGATCGGTATGAACCAATGGGTGCTCTCCAGCTTTCAGAGTGTTCACAGCCCCATCCAGCATCGAGTTCACCAACTCAGCATTGGGGCTCGTACCCCGGGTCCAGGAGGTGACGTAGCCGTCAAAACAATCAACCACCGGAGAAAGATATACTTTGCCGGCGGGAATGCTGAATTCCGTGATGTCGCTCAGCCATTTCTCATTGGGATTCTCGGCATGGAAGTCACGCTTGATGATGTTCTCGACCTCGGGGCTGAGCTCACCCTTGTATGAGCTGTACTTCTTTCTCTTCACGGAAGGAACGACAAGGTTTTCTTCATGCATAAGACGAAGGACAACCTTCTCTGAAATGGTGCTTCCATTGGATGTCATGACCGCATACAGCCGGCGATAGCCGTAACACTGCCGGTTCTCCAAGAACACATTCCTCAGGTCTTTCCTGATAAGCTCATACTTATCTTTCTTCATGGCTTGGATTTGGTAGAAGTAACTGCTTTTGGCCATATGCAGGGAGGGTAGCAGCTGCCTTATGGTGTACCTGCCTGTAAGGGCATCGATAATCATGGCTTTCTCCCTGTTGGAGAGTGTATCGATACCGATGCCCTCATCTTTTTTTATTATTTCAGCCGCCTTTTCAAGAATGTCCTTCTCCATCTGGAGCTTCTGTACCTGCTTCTGCAGCCTGTCCCGTTCTTCTTTCAAATCGTTGCATTCAGCCCTCAGCTGAATCTCCTGTTCTGATGAAGCCTTCTCGGATTCTTTTTGGGATTTCCTTCTCATCTCGGGGTTGCTTACCTCCCCAAGCAATTGCCGTTTCCAATGCCAGACCGTTCTCCGGGATACTCCAATCTCTGATTGGATCTGTTTTGAAGTCTTTTCACCGGAAGCTACAGACACTACAGCGGCCATCTTTTGCTTGTCTGTGCATTTTACAACAGGCTGTTCCCTTTTCAAAGGTTGAAAATCGCAAGAAGAGTCTTGGCTGACCCATTTCCCAAGAAGTTGGCGGCAAGGATATCCGAGAGCCTTGACCGTACGGGCGAGTCCTCTCCCGTGCTCCTGGTAGTATTTGACAGCAACTGCCTTTTGCTCTGCTGTGTATCCTTTTTGTAATCGGGACTTCTTGTGCAGGTCTCCATTCTCAAGGTATTCCCGATACCATAGCGTAAGCATCCTGGTGGTGGGATACCCAAGTTCCCTTACGACAGCAGAAGCACTCTTGTCAAACTTTATG
>Ga0265295_1009198_pt1 | contig 10661 bp, 7 predicted proteins | sample Munlansysbiofilm_FD_192503 | JGI IMG/M metagenome (GOLD analysis project Ga0265295, IMG submission 192503) | Leachate microbial communities from a municipal landfill in Southern Ontario, Canada - Methane capture system biofilm | ecosystem: Engineered > Solid waste > Landfill > Unclassified ... | reverse complement strand
AACCATCTTTATTTAAGGGGGCTTTCATTGAACCATCTTCTGTCATAATTATCTGATTACGCTTTAATAAAGCCTTTTCGTTATCATTTAAAGTACCAATGTTTTTTAATGATAAATCAAAAAATGATATAAGCCATTTTTCATTTCTTAACTTCCAAAAATCTTCGTTTGTGGCATACATAAAATCTCTGTATTTTACTGACGGTATTTTTAAAGTGTTTTTAAAAAAAGACGCAAGGACATCTTCATCATCATCTTTACTGGAAGATAGTGAACCACGTTTAATCCATTTAGTTCTTTTACCATAAATAATACTTAAGTCTTCTTCTGTGAGAAGTTCAGATAACATTGGTGTACCTGATAAATAAAGAGATGCTTCAGCAGATACATATTCATTATGAATGTCCTTTAAAATTGGATGTTTCAAAAATAACTCTTTTGTTTTATTAAAAAATGGTGCAAATATCGGATCCTCTACTCTAGTATAACGATTTGTATAAACCAAGTCTTCATTAATGGGTAATTGCATAAGAAAATCTATACTTAACAAGGACATATCTCTCAGTGCTAAGATTGATTTTTCAAAAAGACTTAGTGTTTCATTCAACACATGTTGATTAATTTTCTCATTAAAATTGACAGATTGTCTATGCTCTAATGGTTCAAAAGGTCCATTTATCTTAAAATTTAAATTCGTGTTTTGATCTGTTGGGAAAAATACAACCAATTTTGTGTTTCTTAACTCTGATTTCAATACTTTGTCATCTGAACGATACGCAATTTGAACATATTTCTTCTCAGAAACTAAGGAAAGCATTTCAAATAATAAATACTCAATATTTGGCTTTTCTTCTGGTGTTATATTTATAATAATTGTTTTAGAGACAAAGTCATAAAATTCTTTTCTGTTTTTTACCCTTTTTTTGATGCTCTTTACTTGTTCACCCTTTTTCTTAAAAACTATGCTTTTTATATTGTTAAGAAACAATAAAGTGTCTTCATCCAATTTTTTAAATGAATTTTCTATAAGACTGTAAGTATCTTCGGATTTTTTTCTCGGGTTATTAAATTCTAGAACTGTTATTGTTCTATTCTTCAAGTGACCAAATGGGTTTTCTATAACTTCCGGAATTCTAAAGTTTCTAATCATAAATTGAAAATGTTCAGAATATATTTTTGGAGTGCTACAAATTCCAAAAACAGACTTAAATCCAATTCCAAATCTTCCTATTTTACTACCATCTTCCCTTTTTGTAGAACTATTGATTGAACAGATTTTGAATACATCATCTAGAGAGAAAGGAAACCCATCATGCTCAAAAATAAATCTTTCATCATCCAAATCAATAATAATGTTTTGAGCTTTTGAATCTTCTGCGTTTTGAAGTAATTCAAAGATGAAATGTGTTGGATCGGGATATAAATTAGAAAGAATGCCATCTATATTTTCACCAGATTTAATTAAGTTTATATGTAATTCCTTTTTTATTTTTGCTATATCTTCTAAGCTGGAATATTTATATAACTCATGTTTTTCTTCCATTTTACCCCTCCTTTTCAATATTTCACTATTTACTAGTTTTTGACTATCTATTACCCATTCAAGTATATCATTTTCTGCTTTAAGATATTATAAACCACTATTATTAAATAGATAAATCAAGTGCTCTATGCCCTACTTGTATGTTTACACTCAGGATAGTTTGAACATCCATAAAATGGCTCTCCAGTGGTTCTGTTTGTCTTAAAACTAATCTACCACCACACAATGGACACAATTCCCTATCTCCTGTTTCTTGTTTTTTGATTAAATACTCTTTGAATGAATCTATCGTTATGTATGTTGTATTATTTTCCCAAACAAAGAATTCAACTGCATCATCACAATATGAACTCTCTAGAAGATATTTTCTTTGTGATTTCGCATTATCACTCCAACTATATTATTTGTCGCTATATTTAATAACAATTCCATTTTTTTCTCGAATGGGGAAATGTTATGTAGTTCGTCATATTGATTTAATTGACAAAATCTATTTTGAATATTTCTTTAAAGCTTCAGAAAAATCAGACTTACTTTCATCGATGATTGCTTGTCTTCTGCTTTGCAGTTCTTTCAACTTAGTAAGAAGATTTGAATAAACAATGTCTTGTGCTAAATTTTCAACTTTAACAGTTTCTGTAATTTCGTCAAATTCTACCGTTTCATCTAAAATTACCTTTTCAATTATAGAGAAAATATCTTCTTTTGTTAACTCATCGATAACTTTATAGTCGATCCCATTAATCGAAAATTCACCCTTACCTTTAACGATTCTTAATAGTTTCATAGATTTTTTTCCTTTCATCATAAGCTATTTCTCCAGCTTCCATTGTATTTAACAAAGCTTTATAATTAGATGTCTTTTCACCTTTTGTTGTTTCAAGTTCTTTAGCATCATATTTACCTGAATATATCTTGTACTCGACACCCATTGAAGTTATCTGTTTTTCTGTATAAATCAGTCTATTTGGCTTAATTAAGACTCCTAAATTATTATTGTGTGTGACAATGAACACGGTTGATTTCAATGAGAGATCTTTTATTATTTGGATCACATTTGATTTTAAAAATATATTATCAAACGATGATTCAGGTTCATCAATTAATATCAATTCATATTTTTGTGAGTTTTTCAGTTTTGATAGTAAGTTGTACTCCGCCTTTTCTCCACCAGATAAAGGTTTGTCATAATTGTTTACAATCTCGTATTCAATTTTCCAAAACGCGTTATAAGCTTCAGTTTTCGATCTCATAACTCCGTTTTTCAATAAAAATTGGAGTAACTCATATGGTGTTGAACATCTTTCATAATCTTCTTTAGAAACTTGTGTGTCTTTTATCTGTTTCTTTAAATCACTAACACCTTTAATCCGTGAACATTTTCCAACTAGTTTAAATGTTCCAAATGCTGGTTCACTCAATATGTTCTTTTCGGTTTTAACTAAATCCACCAAATCATCAAATTGATTAACAATAAAACTATCTTTTGCATAAGAAATCATATCACAATCAGTAGGTTGCGGTATGGCAGATTTTTTTCCTAAAATATCTCTTATGGTTTTCACTATCAAGTTCGTTTCATCAATAATCTTGTTAGCCATTTTCTTTTTTTCATACAAATTATTCAATTCATTAAATAAAGCAATTAAATGCTCAGTTGTTAAATGTTTTTCTACAATTAATTTATAGGTTGTATTCTCCAACAGATTGACTACAGATTGTACCAGTTTCTTTAAGTCATTAATTTCTTCACTAGGAATTGATGTTTCAGAAAACAACTTTATTTTGGAATAAGCGTCATTCTTATCTTGATTTTTAGCATATGAGATAAGTGATGTTATATACTCTGAAATGGTTCTTTTTTGCAACTGCAAATCAATTTTGGATACTTTTTCTACTACATCCTTTAACTCTTTCAAATAAGAAGCAGTAAAATCTGATTTTTCTCTTGCAGTTGTTTGCTCAAAACGCTCTTGATCGCTTCCTTCAACTAGACTGAACTGTTTTATATAATTTATAGTATTTTCATCATAGGTATTTCTAATAGTGTCTAATGTGTACGTTTTTCCTGATGATCTTTGACCAAGTAGCACATTGATTCCAGTAGAGGCTATTGTTCCATCAGGTAACACTTGGAAATCTTCACTGAATTTAGATGGTGTTAAAGAAACTTTAGTTTTATCCATCAAAGCTAACTTGATGCTTGGTAATGTAACATCAACACAATCGACATATGTTTGACGAACAGGAAAAGTCTTTTGTTTTGATGGTTCTGAATCATAATCATAATTTCTAAAATCACTAAAAAGTACTGGAGTTAACTTAGACGTATCCTTAATACAATATTCGAATTTCTTTGGACTTTGTACTTCACCACAAAATATATGTTCATGAAGTCTTTTAATAACACTATCTTGAATTCTGGGCGATTTATCATAGTGGGGAATAACTAAATAATTCTTTAGATTGGTAAATATTGCCAAAAAATTATCCACAGAAATTGAATCATTGTTTTCAAAATGTATTGCTATTTTTAAACATTCTGAATCAAATTCTATTAGTTTTTCAACTGGTGCAATAACTAAAATATGCCCTGTATCTAAAGAAACTTCTATTCCAGGAAAAATTAAGGATGAAGATACTCTTGAAACAATAGAATTATACTGATTCATATCAAACAAATTGTGATTCGTTATTGCTATTGCATCTATTTTCAAATCATTTATATATTTTTCCAAGACATCAACGTTAAAAACAAATCCGTTTTTACTATCTAGTGATGTAACAATAGTGTGAATGTGAAAATCTATTTTTTTCATGAGTTCCTCCTACTTTAATTCCCTCTTATACTGATTTTAAACACTTAAAATTATTAATAAAATCATCAAATAATGCTTATAAGTTCATCTATGTTTCTAAGTTGGCGAGAACTAATGTATTTACATGGATACTCACCTAAATGTTGTATGCTTGAGTTCTCTAAATCGGCATATGTACAATATCCCCAAAGTACTGCATTGTCTATTGAATATGGATCTAGATTTTCATATAGATTATCATCCAAATTTATAGTCAACTTTATCCCTACATAGAAATCCTTTGGTATATTTAGTAATTGATCTAGTGGAACAACTAGTCTCGTATGATTACTAAATACTGCAGTTTTAATATCAATTGTTCTTCTATCTAGTGTTACAAAATCAAACTCATCAATGTTTGCTTGTCCCTCATATATGTCAAACATTCCATCCGTGCTATGCTCAATGTTTCTATCATGTAAAAATTTTGAAAAACAAAGTTCTCCTAATTTACCAACAAAAGTTCTCATGATACGTATTCTTATTTGCAAATCAGTGTTTCCTTGAGCATATACAGGCATCATCCTGTCATACTGATTTCTTCCTAGAATGATTTCATGAGCAAAATTCAAACATTCATCAATCATATTTCTTGTAATATCAATATTATATACAGGCATTCTTATAAATTCCTTCCATACATTTTTTTGATTTCATCTAAACTAATATTGATTCCTATTTTTCTATAAATACTTTTCCTTGCGTTAAACAATTTGTTAATAAGCTCTGATTTTATCAAATCGTTGCCATAATGAATAGCCCTATGACAATTTGGGCATAACGAAACAATATTTTCTACACAATCAACATTAACTCCATATTTATTCCAAATATCAATTTGAAACCCTACCGGAATCAAGTGATGTCCTTCCATGAACTGTTTTCCTGTTCGTTTAGATAAAAAGGTTTCATGTTGAAAATTGCCTTCACACTTATAATCTGCTTTTTTGATAGCAATTTTCCCTAAAATTGGATTAATTTTAAATTTACGTCCTACTGTTCCTCTAGTCACAGCAAGTGGAATCACTTTATGTGCACCAACAGAAACTTTATCATTGATATTTTCTTCTTTAATTGAATCAACTGTTTCTATATAATCCCTTTCATCATCTCCATCAATTGATGAAACTGGTTTGGAAAGTTCTTTACTTTTAACAATTTCTTTAGGAACATAGGTATCAATATCGTCAATAAGATTAATTCCAAAGTTTTGGTGAAAAAAGAGAAATTGTGAATAATCGATATTACTATGAATGCTTTCATGCATGTCTTCCAAATCATATGATCTAATAAAATTATCATGAAAATAGTCATCATATTCAGGATTGATTGAAATGGCATCCTTTGTAACTATAAACAGTTTAGTGTTATCTTTTATGGCTGTAAGAACTCTAGACAAATCTGTATATCTTTGAATATTTCCGTATGCTGTTCCACCTGTAACAATATATCTAACAACATCACTTACATCTGAGTAATTGGATGCAGTCATTACATAAGTCAGTAATAAATCTTTAGATAATGAATCAATACTATGCTCATCTTTCAACTGTTTGAGTACTTTATAAACAAAAACAACCGGTAAAATATTGTAGTTTTCATTATTACCGGCTGTATCAATGATTGCATGTATCTTTATTTTTAATAGTTGCTCTGTTTTTATTGTATTGTATTCATAACTACCCATTTCATATTTGCATAGTTCCCTAAAAACATCTGTTGTTTTTTCAGATTTGTATTGTCCACCACGAGTAAAAAATGGGGTTTTTGTAATAAGCCCATACAATTGAGAAATAACTAAAGCACGATGCACATTAGTTACAATTCCATACCTAGCATGATTTGCAAGAAAATATTCTTCCACATTTGTATTTTCAATGTCTGGTATTTCATCGAAAAGTTTGGCAGACTTAAAAGCTTCATCAAAATCAGTCTCTTGTTTAGTAAAAATCCAAATAGAATTATCGTCTAATTCATTTAGTCGTTCTAAATATGTTTTTTGCATAAAATCCTCCTTATCATCACAGCTATGAAATATGCCATTTTTGGTGGCACAGCATTACCAATTTGTTTATGAATTGAAGTCTTAGAGCCAATAAATTTAAAGTCATCTGGAAAACTCTGTATTCGAGCAGCCTCACGTGGAGTTATAGTTCTATGTTCATATGGATGAATAAATCGTCCCCCTGATGGTGTATCAAATCTAGTTGTAATTGTTGTAGAAATATTTAAAGGATTCATTCTTCCATATGAACCACTATGAATAGATTTTATATCCTCATTAAGCGAAGTAAAATTTTCATCAATCTTAATTTTCTTCATGCGATCAACAGCGATTTTAGAATGCTTTGTTTCAATATGATTAAATGTCATATTTTTACTATTAGAAAGTGACCTTTGATACTTTGATATTGGATTTAAACCCACAACTTCTCCATCGTTTGTAGGTAGAGGGAGATTTGAAATTGCATCCCATATTGTCACTCTTTCAAAGAATGACGCATCAATATTTTTTTTGATATATTCAGTGGTTCCACTAATCTCCAATTCTAGGTCAAAATCAATTTTTGAACCTATAATAATAACTCTCTCCCTTTTTTGTGGAATACCAAATTGATCAGCTTTAAACACTTTAAACTGTATTTTGTACGGTTTATCATTAAAATTGTCTGGATCTTCAAATATCTTTTTAATTTCTTGAAGTATATTGCCATTTTTCATTGTTAATAATCCTTTGACATTCTCAATGACAAATATTTTAGGGTTGATAATTTTAACAATGTTAAAGTAATGTTTAAACAAGTAATTCCGAGGATCATCTATAAACCCATTTCTTATCCTAGCTCCAGCCATTGAAAAACCTTGACATGGTGGACCTCCAATGATAACATCCGCTTGATTATTTTTGAAAGTTTTATCATTATCAAGATTCTTAATATCATCAATATATACTTTGGTATTAGGATGATTAGCTGCATAACTCTCACCAATCTGTTCATCAAATTCAACCGCCGAAACTATCTGATAATTGTCTTTTTCAAACCCTACAGAAAATCCGCCACATCCAGCAAACAAATCTACTGCTTTAATCATTCTTTTCACCCATTCTGTAAGTCATAGAAAAATTCTTAATATATCTTACTTCTTCTTCTGTTAGTTCATAAATTGATGCTAGAGCATCATCTATTTCATCAATTACATTTTTACAATCTTTATGTTTATATTCGTATTCAGTTTGCTTGCTACCAATATATTTCTTAGTTTTTTCAAGTTTGTTTTCTAGCTTCAAAGATAATTTATCAAATAACTCATAGTCAATGTCCTTGTCTGGTACAAGGAATTCTTTCAATTCTTTAGAAGTTATATGCCATCCATCAGAAACCATAGTCCAAAACATCCAGTATAAACTAGAATTTAGCACTGATAATATAAAACCTTTTTTCAATTTAGGAAATATAAATTTTTTATATTCATTTGAGCCTGGGTTAAATGTAAATGATTTAATCCAAAATGCCGCTCTCATGTTGATAAACACTTCTGTTCCGTCTTCTACTTGATTATCATAAATATTATTATTTGTAACTGTTCTGATTTTTCTAAATATTGATTCTTCTATGTTGTTTCCAATTTTAGGTATATAATTTGGTGAGCCATTGAACACTCTAATAATTTCACAGCCGTTAAGAAGTTTTTTTCTTTCACTTTTTCGCCAAAAATTATATCTAGAAGTATACAGTTTATGTTCTGCTTTACCCTTTTTCGCAATAACAATGTTTAATTTTTGATGAACTCCTGGAAACAAACAATCAGGTCTATCTGCAAAATTTAATACAAATTGTGTACTAAAGTTTTCTATAACTATCTCTCTTAGTTTTTTCATACGATTAGTTGCAACATAAGATAGTGGTAACACATAACCGAATGCACCATTATTTCTTACCAAAGGTATCGTATTATGTACAACATCAGCATAAACATTACCAAAAGTTAATTTTTCATTTCGAGGTTCTTTATACTTTCCGTATTCAACATATGGTGGATTTCCTATAATGATGTCAAACTTATTTTTAATTTCATTTTTGTAATATACAAAATCATATGTTGTAAAATTATTCACAATAATTTTTGAAAGTTTTGTGTAATTTTTAAAATTGGTGATTTTTTTAATAAAGGTATTAAACAATCTGTACATCGCTATATCAACTGATTCATCATTTATATCATTACCAAAAATTGTTTTTGCAATCTTCAAAACCTTTTCATCATCAACTTCAAACTTATCCTGCAAGATATTTAACTTTATTTCTGCAGCATTAATCAAGAACTCACCACTTCCACATGTAGGATCAAAAATGGTCTTTGTGTATAGAAAATCTTCAATCACATGTTCATCTAATCCTAAGATCAACTCAAATGCTGTATAGTCTTTATATGTTCTTTGGTTGTCATCTAAAAGTGTCATTAAAATTGCATTAAGATTAATGTAATTTGTTAAATCCTGCGGTGTATAATACGTTCCTTTAGATTTTCTTGACTTTGTTATTTCATTGAATTTTGATAAGTTCATTTCAATCACTTTTGCATCTTTCTTAATATCAGATTGCACTGATAAATCAAACTTGTATTTCTCGAAATGCCCGTTTAAAAGAACTTCAAGAGCGGCAATTATCTCATTTTTCCATTCAAAATCTTCGGAATGAATCTGCTTAACTATTAAGTTGCTGATATGTTCATTTCTTTTTTCATTAATCATTATTTTCACCCAACCTAATTTTATCACTTAATATCAAATAATCCAGTAAAGACTATACTTAATAATATAAACGTTTTTTTACTCAATTTTTCCACTATTTACCCAATTCTCTAACTAGTTAAAAAGGGTATCTATTTTCCTATTTAAGACATCATAAACGTACATTATTGACATAATAAATTGTATCATAAAATACCCTTTTATGATAGCCTAATGATGAAGATTTACATATATGTAATTATGTATTCAAAGCCGTTATTTAAGGTAAAGCCGTTAATTACGCTATTCTTCGTTTATAAACCTTTTGTAGTATTTTGTGACTAGTTCTTCGTGTTTTTCTAAATCTTGCTTAAAACGTTCAAATAAGTATACTGCAAAGGTTTCTGCTTGTTGTTCGCTTAAGTGGGTATGCCAAGTATCAATTGAATCATCATAGTTTTCATCTTTAAATTCATGTTCTAAGGTGTTTAATTCATCTTCAGTAAAGATATCTGACTTAAGTCCTAGTCTTCTTCCAACGAGAGCTTGTTGTTGAACTGCGTGGAATGTTTCATGAAATGCAGACTTAATGATTTGTTCATTAGTTGCCATTTTTATCCAGTCACGGTTGTATCTAATGACAAAGGTAACCTTTTCAAAGAGACCAGAATGGTTAATTGATTTAAAGATATTTCCATTGTTTATAAATACCCATAGCCCTGGATCTACATTTGTTTTTTTTCTTGCGAAGTTCGTTGCTGAAATGATTAACTTTTCTTTGAAGCTATGATTGTCATGACTCATCTTAAAAACTCCCTGTTTTGTTATAGCGATTATACTACATGACATCACATATTCCAAAGGAACATTTTCATTTCACACTACATTTTTTATTAAATTCTGTTCGTATCTTCTTTGTTTCTTCGCCAATGTATGTAAAGAAATATTTATCGTAGTAGAGTTCTTGTCTAACCGGGTCATTTGGAAAGTGGGTTTGCGCATCTTTTTTTAAGCGTTTACCAGCAATTGTTTCAACCTTTTGTAACTGCTTAAATTCATCTGATGCTTTCCATTCAAGTGTACGTTGGTTGCTTTTAATTGCATTGGTTAAATAACCCATACGATTTGTTATCTTGCTTCGTTCTGCTTTAGATAGTTTACGGTATTGAAATAAGAAATATTGAACATGGTTTTTTAAATCATCAAAGTGATAATATTTATCTAGATAACTTTCAAAGAAACTATTAGCTGATATTAATGCATCAATATTACCTTCTTCTAAATACTTTGAATAAACTAAGTACCTAGTAAATACATGAGAATCCTTAAAGGTGTTATGCCATTCATTTATCATTAAATTTTGTATGGAATTGATATTTAAAGAATCACTTGCCAAAGTGACTTTATCATTATTATCATTTTTATCATTACTATCATTATGATCGATTGATTTAATATCTTTATTATTATCTCTATACTCTAATCTCTTATCTCTAATCTCTATGTGTACATTGGAGTGGACATCGTG
>Ga0265295_1009196_pt1 | contig 10662 bp, 5 predicted proteins | sample Munlansysbiofilm_FD_192503 | JGI IMG/M metagenome (GOLD analysis project Ga0265295, IMG submission 192503) | Leachate microbial communities from a municipal landfill in Southern Ontario, Canada - Methane capture system biofilm | ecosystem: Engineered > Solid waste > Landfill > Unclassified ... | reverse complement strand
GAGCAAAAATCACAGAATGTAACTTTTGCGAAAAGCGAGAGCAGAGCAAAGTTTACTTTAGCTATGCCGAGCTGAGCAAAAATCACAGAAAGTAATTTTATTAATCATTTCCTTAATCTTTTCAATAATTTATCAAGAAAAGTGAATCATTTTGTTTTTTTGGTATATTTGTGGGGAAACGATTAATAAAATACTAATAGTTGTGCCTCATTGTAAAAAGACAGCCAACGCACATTCAAGCACATTTGGTTTTTCCCGACACTAACCAACACTCAAAAAACCAAAAGAGCCATTTTTTTGCCAACGCACATAATACGATAAATGAATGAGTGAAGAAACAGTATCAGCAAGCGGGGAAAGAGCCGCAATAGGAGGTTATTTGCCGCAATTTGACGAATTCGCTTGGTTTGTTTATTTGAATCTAATAAACGAGAAACTTGAGTGGATAAGAGTTGCTGACCACAAAGCTGAAAAACTTGACGATATTCAATATTCCACTCATTCAGAACTTCACGCTTATCAAGTGAAATGGTCGATTGCAGATGCAAACATATCATTTGCAAATTTCACAGAATTAATTCCGCTTATCACGGCAAGTTGGAAAAGTTTAAAAACAAACAATCCAAGCAAGAAAGTAATACCACACTTAATAACCAACAAGCCTGTTTCTTCACATGATAGCTTGAAAGATAGAGATACTAAAATCGGTTCATTTGAAAATTTTCTTGCAGAGGTTTGGACAAAATTAAAATCCAATCAAGCGGTTGATGCAAAATGGAATCCAATCATCGCTGAGTTTAAAAAAGCAGCAAGGCTTAATAATAACGAATTTGATGAGTTTGTTCGTGTTTTTGATTTTCAGCCAAACTATGAACAGAAAAAATTTAGTGTAAATAACACCAGATTTTCTAAAGAGGATGAAGACCTTCAACAAATTAGCCGCTTTATTATTGAGAAAGTAGCAAGTCCAGAAAGAAGCGTTCAATTTAGCCGACAAGAAATAATCAAGGAATTAGGTTGGGCAGAAAGATTTAAAACGATTTTCAATCACGAATTAATCGTTGATAGACAAAGATACCAGCCAATTCAGTCTACAATTGATTTACTGAACTCAAAATTAGCTGAATACAAAAGCGGATATTTATTTTTACAAGGAAGTCCGGGCTCTGGAAAATCAACTTTATTAAATCAATGGTCAAAAGGTTTAAAAACAAGAATTGTAAGATACTACGCTTTTGATTTTGTCAACCCTTCTTCTCATCTGAATTTTCACGAGAGAGGAAATGCTACTCATCTTTTCTTTGATTTAGTTTTTCAATTAAAAGAAGCAGGAATATACAAGAGAGATATTCTCCCATACAAAGATTTACTCTTTCTAAAAGATGTATTCAATGAACAATTAAAATTTGTCGGGGAAGATTTTGCGACAAGCGGTCAGCAAACCATAATAATTATTGATGGTTTAGACCATGTGCCAAGAGAATACAAATCAACCACAAATAGTTTCTTGCGTGAACTGCCTTTACCTACTTCACTTCCAGAAGGCGTGTTCATTATTTTAGGAAGTCAATCTTACGACCTTGACGACATTCAACAAGAAATAAAAACTGAGTTTCAGAAAGGCGATAGAACCATTCAAATTGATTCTCTAAAAAAAGAGGAGGTCTATAAATACATAAGCAATCTGAATATTCCAGTTCAACTTAGCGATGCTCAAAAGTTGCAAATATTTGAAAAGTCACAGGGACATCCGTTATACTTATCTTATTTAATCGAAAAAATTATTGAATCAGATTCTATTGACGACACAATAAACACTTTTGAAACCATTGAAGGAAGTATTGATACTTATTATCGAAAAATATGGAATCCAATTCAAAAAGAAGAAAGCTTAATTCATTTTTTGGGATTAATAGCACGGATTAATGGTTTAATCAACCTTCATTTTGTCCAAGAATGGGGAATTGAGCGAAGTGTTTTAAAGTCATTTAAAGAAAAGGCTAAAGTGTTGTTTAATGAAACTGAAAACTCGTTGTCATTCTTTCATAATTCATTCAAGCAGTTTCTTCTTTATCATACATCCTTAAATTACCTTACAAACGAATTTGACCAAGAGGAAAACCTTAAATATCACAGCCAACTTGCAGATTTTTATTTAAAATCAAAGATTGAAAAATCATGGAAACAAAATCATCATCTTTTTCAAGCAAAACAATATAGCAAATTCGTTTCAGAGGTTACACCAGAAAACTTTACTGCTCAATTGTTAGATTTTAGACCTATTGAAGAAATAAAACAAGATGCAAAGTTAGGAATTGAAGTAGCCCGACAAACTAAAGACATCAATACGCTTCTAAGGTATTTATTTTCGTTAGCAGAAATAGAAAGACGACAGTTTAATATTGACCCTGCCTCATTTACAGAAGAATATTTAGTCATAGGAAAACCTGATATAGCACGAAATTATCTGCGAAAAGGAAACGTTCTTCATTGCAGCAATGCTTATGCATTCAAGGCTTCACGCTTATTTATTCAATTCGGACATAATTCCGAAGGTGCAACTCTGTTTAATTTAGCTTATCCAGAAATTATTACAGATTCAGGAATTACCATTGACGATTCACATCGGTATGAAGAAATCAGAGATTCATTAGAAGAATGGATTTATACTGCTCCATATTTTGAAACAACCGAAAATATCTTGTCAAAAATTGAGAATATCAATTTTTCGGAAAATACACGTTCAAATAGATTTGAGGAAAAAGAAGCGGATTTACATTTGAGATTAATCGCCAACCTTGGTTATAGTTTAATTGACCAAAATAAATGGGATGATTTAAAAACCGTTTTAGAGAAAATAGGAACAAATGAATCCAGAGAAAGAAACACACTATTTCAACTTATTCAATATGCCATTGAACAATGTTTAGAATTAAATGACAATATCCGTGCAAATGAATATCTGTCATTGCTAACAACTCATTTTACAAAGAAAACAGCTAGACCAATTGGCAAAATTTACATTGCTGATTTAGTTTTTAAAGTTACCCAAAATGTTGATGAAACACTTAGTTGGATTGATGGTATTGGGCAGCCTTTGAATTTAGCTAAAGACCCGCTTGGTTATGACGGCTCTTTAGACCAGTTTATTCCGTTAATCAAACTCAATAAGCTACTTAACTTGTGTGAAAAAGGAATTGCTATCACTTCTGCAATTCCGTCTGCTATAAAAAGTTCTGATGAAGAAGTATTAGTTGAATTTCAAAGAATGTTGTGTCTTACAACCCAAATTTTAGCTGATGGAATTATACAGAACTCAACATCTGGAGATGTTACGAAAAGAGTATTTCCGATTGTCAGATTTTACTACAAAGATGTTTCTCACCGAAATAGTTATTGGTATAAACTTAAACAAGCCAAAGGACAATATTTTGATTTTTTAATTTCTGCTGTATCACAGCACGGCACAGAAAACATAGAGGCATTAGGTGACTATTTATTCAATGAGTTTGCTGGCAACCCAAAATATTGGAGCACAAGTGAGCAAAGAAAAATCATAGAATCGTTATTAAACAATGGCTTCAATTCTGAAAAAGGCAAAAAACAGTTGAGTAGCTTAGAATCTTCTATGTTAGAAGACCGTGATATAGATGGTCGTGTTACCGAATGTGTGGCTCATTCAAAAGTGTGGCTTATTTTAGGAGAATTGAAAATTGGTGAAAAGTGGCTTAAACAAGCAATTCAGGAATCTATTGGAGTTGGATATAGAAAAGATTATCAGTTTAGCACATGGATTGAATGGCTAAGAAAAATCAATCTTAAAGACCCGTCAAAAGATACTGAAAGAATCAAATGGTTTTTATCACACCTGAATCATATAAAGGAAACCACCGAAGGAAGAGCTTATTGGAACGCTTCCGAAGAATTACTGGATGTATCATACGAGCATAATCTGAATGATGGACTTGAGCAAACTATTTGGCAATTGGAAAACGATTTAGTTGATTTTAAAGATTCAATTACTTTGTTCATCAAACACTTTGTCAATCGAGTAAAAAATGAAGACGAATTCAGAAGCATAGTTCAACTTTATAATGGGTTGTATATGCTTCTTGCTGAATCAGCCAACGATTCTTTACTAAAAAAGATTTTAAACAAAGGACATGAAATATTACAGGAAAAGTTTTTAAAGAATTATTTACCTGTTATCATTTCAGCCATAAACATCAAGTCATACCAAGAAAATAGGCATTATTTACTTTCTGAAATTGAAATCTTTTGTTTGGAAAATGGAATAATAATCAATGATTATTACTCTGATTTCAAAGTTCCTGAAAAAAACAGAAAGGACGACTCTTCATCATCCTCTAACTCATTAACTCTAAAAGTAAATCACGAAAGAATTAATGAAAGTGAAGTTTTAAAACGAGTTGAAAATTTTGACGACTTCAAAAATATTGTTCAACAGGAAGACCAAGCCAATTCTTACTTTAATTGGTCAAAAGTTATTGACAAAATAGCTTCGTCACTAACTTCATCGCAGATTAATGAAGTTGCCAATATTGTTAGAATTGGAAGTAGAAAATCTGATTTTTATGCAAAACTTAGTGAAGTTGCTTTTGAAAATGGGAATAGCGAATTGGCTGAAAGTTTAGCTAATAAAAGTCTTGAACTATCGAGTTCATCTGGTTGGGTAAAGTTCTACGATGGCGGAACAAGAATCAATGCTTTTAATGCATTGAGAAAAATAAATTCTGCTTTTGCATCCGCTAAAGCATTTGAAGTTTTTGCTCATGATATTACAAGTGGTAATTATCCGAGTTCGTATATTGAACATCTTGACGATATCGCTCCGTTGTTAACAGAAAACTATGTCGAAGAAGATATTTGGGTTGAAGTATTTGGCTATCTGCAAAGATTAATGTCTAATAGCAAACCTGCCGAAAACCTACCTTTACTTAAATCAATAGAGAAGCCAATTTCTGAAACCTTGGTGGATTATTTATTGTATCTGTCAAAGAATCCAGTTTCATTAATTCGGGAAGAATCTATTCTACTGTTAGCAAAATACGTCAATCAAAATAATGACTACGCATTAGCTCAATTAGTAAATGGGAGAATGAATGATTACACTTCTATGGATGTGATAATGACATTAAGAGAGCTTAATTCTTCAAAGATTAAAGATGTAAAATCAATAATTCAAAACTTAGCTTTATCAAAAGACTATTTGCTACGAGAAAAATCAAAACAAATTTTAAATGAGTTAGGCGAAGATATTCCTGCTTCTAAAATCATTGACTTGCCAAGCGTATATTCTTTGCACCTTCCCGAACCACAAACATTAGAAATTAATAAAGAGGTTGACCCATATTATCCAAATGTTGATATTACCAATCCTAGAGACTTAATACGGCCATTTGAATTTTTAATCAGAGTATTGTCAAAAGAATCTGGCATTGAAGAATGCAATCTTATTTACAGGGCTTACTCAATAATGAAAGAAATCGGAAACAAAAAGGAATGGACGGCAGAATATGAAAAGAAACTCAGAAGTCATTTAGAAGAAATTTCTCTAGAATATTCTTATCCGAGACCGAGGGTTATTGTTGCCCGAAGAGCAATAATGCATGTTACTAATGAGTTAATTGAATCAGGCATGATTGATGACGAAAAACTTCGTGACATTTTCATTTCACACGATTACTCAGTTTCTCATTTTAATGAAATGGAAAAGCCAGCGTTCATTCAAGCAATTAAAGAAAGAGATTTTGGCGGTGTTGGCAACGATTGGATAGAGAGAATTGGCGAATCAAAAAGATTAAACGAATCATTATTGAGTTATAATGAAACCTTCAAAATTATCGCAGAATATAACCAAGTCAAAAATTTAGACTGGGGTTCTCCTACGGAAGAATATATGTATCAACTTGCGGTTAATGATAAATTGGACAAGAGCGAGAATTATATTTTTGGTTCGGTTTTCCACCAATTAAGCAATAATTACCACAATATAAGCGGAGGAGGACATTTTATCATTGTAATAAGAGACCACAGGTTTGATAGATTTGATTTAAAATCTAATTGGATTGCGATTAATCCAGCGTTAGCAAGACATTTAGGATGGTTGCCCGAACCAAAAAAATTATTTGCTTGGAAAAACTCAAAAGGTGAATTGATGGCTGAATCTATTTACTGGGCAAATGGAAATATCCAAATGAATCCAAGAAAAGATGCAGAAGTTGGAGAAGGATGGTTTGTGGTTGTTTCAGAAATTGCATACAAGCAGATTAACTCAATAGAACAAAACCTATTTTTACAAAAGAAATTGGTGAGAACTAAATATGAGGACTCAAATCTAATGACAACAGAGTTTTTCAGAATTAATAGAATATAACCATGACACCCACGCTTCACAGCCACACACATTGCCAAGTCGCACAAGCCAACACACAGACCAAAACTTGGCAAAGAGTGTGTCTGTCCAAACGCACGGCAGACAGAAACGAAGTAGCAAATTGAAAGAAAAATGACAGAAAAAATAAACACCGAACGGCTAATAACGTGTATAAAACATTTGGTGGTCAGTGGTTTATCGAGCGGTACAGCTCGTATCAAAAGTTGTTGTAACTTGATAGGAAATCGCTTCGAAATGCCAAACGTTTCATACACGCAACCGTTACCGCCAAGTGTAAAAAACGACACAGCAGACAATTTACTATATAAAGACAGGAAAAGAAAAACGATAAAATTGAACAGCCAACGCACAAAACAGCACATTTGCAAATCGCACAAGCCGACACACGACCAAAATTTGCAAAAGAGCTGTTTTCTTGCCGACGCACCCAAGCCCACCCACCACCCAAAGAAATGTCGTATTTATAATGACTTTTTATCTTGAAAAATGAGATGTTAAATACAATTGTTTATCTTTGCACTTTCAAATAAATTGATAAATCATTTTATGAACAGAATTAAAGAAGTTTTGGATGAAAAAGGTATTAAGCAGAAATGGCTTGCTGAAAAATTGGGCAAAAGCTATAATATGGTTAATTCATACATTCAAAACAGACAACAACCAAGATTAGAAGTATTATTTGAAATAGCGGAAATTCTGGGCGTTGATGCAAAAGAACTTTTAAAAAGCAAAACTAATGTATAAAGAGGCTATAGACATAGAAAATATTTATTTAGTTGAAGAGCCGCAATTGGATTTGTTTGCTTTTTCAGATGAAAATAATTTAAAGGACGAGTTCAAAATAGTTTCTAAATCTAAAGAACTTGAATTTGAATCAATAGGAAGAAATACATTATTAGGAAAAGGTAATTGTGTTGACTTTCTAAAATTTATTAAATCCTCGTCTGTTGACTTAATTTTAACAGACCCTCCATATAACCTTGGGAATTTTATGCATAACAGAAATACTAATCTTGTGAAAATGCGTGAAAATCAGTTTGCATATGCAGGATGGGATAATTTATCTCAAGAAGATTGGGAAAAAGAAATGGATGTTTTTTTCGATGAAAGCAGTAGGGTACTTAAAAAAAGCGGAGCGTTACTTCTATTTATGTCATTGATTAAAATAGAAACCATTATAAAACTTGCTTCAAAATATAAATTCTACTACAAAACAACAGGAATTTGGCATAAAACTAATCCAATGCCACGAAATATGAACATTCATTTTGTCAATTCTACTGAAGCGTGGGTTTACTTTATAAAAGACGACACCTCTGGAACATTTAATAATGATGGGAAAATGGAACACGACTTTATTGAATCCTCATTAACAACTGGTAAAGAGAAACAATTTGGTAAACATCCAACACAAAAGCCAACAAAGGTTATTGGACATTTTATTAAACTGTTGTCCAACAATGAAGATGTTGTTTTAGACCCTTTTATGGGCAGTGGAACAACTGGTGTTTGTTCTCGAAAATTAAAAAGAAAGTTCATAGGAATAGAACTAAACAATGATTATTACGAACTTTCAAAAACAAGAATGCTTAATGAGTAAATTAAAAGTTGCAGATTTATTTGCTGGCGTTGGTGGTTTGTCACAGGGTTTTATCTTAAAAGGATTTGAAATTGAATTTGCGATTGAACACGATAAAGAAATAGCATATTCTTACAAACTAAATCATTCTAAAACTACTGTTTATGATGAAGATATTTCAAAAATAGATATAAATCTTCTTAAAGAAAAACATCCTAAAATTGATGTAATAGTTGGCGGCCCACCTTGTCAAGGATTTTCTCAAAAAGGAAAAAGATTAAGCATCAATGATGATAGAAACTATCTTTATAAAAAGTTTATTGAAACTGTTAAGATATTTAAACCAAAATATTTTGTTCTAGAAAATGTTCCAAATATTTTGACAACAGCAAAAGGCTTTTTCAAAGATGAAATTATAAAAGGGTTTGAAGAATTAGGTTATCGAGTAAACTCAAGCACCTTAAACGCAGCAGATTTTGGTGTACCACAAAACAGGAAAAGAGCGTTTTTTATTGGCTCTTTAAATGGAGATTTATTAGAGTTTCCGAAACCTTATAATTTCAAAACTACTATAAAAGAAGCTATTTATGACCTTCCTTTTATAGAATCAGGAGAAGGTGAAGAGTTTTACGAATATGATAAAAAGCCTTTGTCTGAATATCAAAAAAAATTACGCAGTAAATCAAAAGGAATATATAATCATCAATCAACTAATCATTCAAATTTAGCAATTGAACGATTGAAATTAATACCCAAAGGTATGGGTAAAGAAGTTTTACCAATAGAACATAGAACCAAATCTATTTATAGCGGAACTTGGTCAAGATTATTAGAAGATGGGATTGCTGCAACAATAACAACAAGATTTGACACTCCATCATCAGGACTTTTTACTCACCCAATTTTAAATCGATGTTTAACTGTTCGAGAAGCTGCAAGGATTCAATCTTTTTCAGATGATTTTATCTTTTATGGTTCAAAAACAATACAAATGAAACAAGTCGGGAACGCTGTTCCTCCTATATTAGCATCAGAAATTGCGTCAATAATATTAAATAATCAAAATATATGAAACTTCCTAATCAGATAATTACAAGAAACTCAATAGACCCTAAATTGGCTGTAGGTTCATCTTTACCTAATCCCAAAAGGCTTTTTTCAATTGTTTTTGCATTATACATTGTAAATGATGAAAAAGACCATTTGGAATATTCTGATAAAAATGGAACAGGAATTAAACTAAAATCTAGTCTAATTCCTTTATTAAAATCATTCTTTTCTGGAATAAATGGCTATAGTGATTTAGAAATTGAGTCATTAGAAACTAATAATCCATTGCTTGAAATGCAAATTGAACCTCTGCAAGTTCCTTTACAATTATTTTGGAAAATTGCAAAAATCAATATTGTGGGTACAGATTCGTCAAGTGGTGAAAGAACAGGTGGTGTTAGATTTCCAAAAAAACTTTTCTTTACAACGAATATGGATATTGTAAAATCTTCAATTTCAGATGAAAATGATAGTTTTACGAACAACAGCAAAGAACTAATTTACTCTTGGCTATTCAATAAATCAATTTCGTCCTCTTTGCAAAATATCGAATTAAAACTTATAAAAACCTTAACGATATTTTCAGAGGAAACATTATTTAAAACATGGGACAATACAACTGAAATAATATTTCAGCAGGAAGGAATTTATACTTCACTTGACTCAACAAATCCAAAGGTAAACATAAAAGGAACAAAAGAAATCAAAGGAACTTTGCGTAATCTGAAAGCAGTATTAGACAAAAACCTTCATCCTTTTTTAAAAAATAATGGTGATGAAGTAGAACTTATAAACCCAGCTAATGCTAATATTTTCGGTTATTATAAAAATAAAGTTTCTAACTATTTGGATTTAAGTCCAAAATCAATAGAGATTAAAAAAATTGAAAAAGAAGAATTTGTAAATTCTGAAAGTATTTCTTGTTTGAATAAAATATTCTATGGAGCTCCAGGAACAGGTAAGTCACATAAAGTAAAAGAATTAGTTGCAGGTAAAGAAGAAAGAACAGAAAGAGTAACATTCCATCCCGAATATGATTATAATGCTTTTATCGGTGGCTACAAACCCACAATGGATGGTGATAATATAAGATATAAGTTCGTGCCTCAGGCATTTACTAATATCTATGTAAAAGCATGGAATGATATAGAAAATGATTACTATTTGGTTATTGAAGAAATAAATAGAGGTAATTGTGCGGAAATATTTGGCGATATATTCCAATTATTGGATAGAACCAATGATTATCATATAACACCATCAAAAGAATTAAAAGAGTATTTAACTACTGAGTTTTCAGGTAATTTAAAAATAGATGGAGAAAAGCTTATTCTACCGCCAAACCTTAACATTTTGGCAACTATGAATACTTCAGACCAATCATTATTCCCAATGGATAGTGCATTTAAGAGAAGATGGGATTGGGAGTATATTCCAATTAATTATGAAGCATCAGAAAATAACATTTCTTCAAAATTCAAAGTGCAACTTTCAGAACAAGAATCTTTTTCTTGGCTGTTATTTATCAAGGAAGTGAATTCATTGATTAAGAGTAATGACAATTTAGGAATGGATAAATGTCTAGGAAATTATTTTATTAAACCCACTACAGATG
>Ga0265295_1009194_pt1 | contig 10662 bp, 2 predicted proteins | sample Munlansysbiofilm_FD_192503 | JGI IMG/M metagenome (GOLD analysis project Ga0265295, IMG submission 192503) | Leachate microbial communities from a municipal landfill in Southern Ontario, Canada - Methane capture system biofilm | ecosystem: Engineered > Solid waste > Landfill > Unclassified ... | reverse complement strand
GTTAAAGGTTGAGGTTAAGGTTTAGAGGGTTGCGAGTTGCGAGTTGCGAGTTGCGTGTTTGTAAGTTCGAAAGGACTTTGCGTAGCTCCAAAGGCTAAAAGCTAACCGCTAATAGCCAACAGCTAACCGCCAATAGCCAATAGCCAACAGCTAACAGCAAGGTTAAGGTTGAGGTTGAGAGGGTTGCGAGTTGCGAGTTGCGTGTTTGTAAGCTCGAAAGGACTTTGCGTAGCTCCAAAGGCTAAAAGCTAACAGCTAATAGCCAACAGCTAACCGCCAATAGCCAATAGCCAATAGCTAACCGCCAATAGCCAACAGCTAACAGCAAGGTTAAGGTTGAGGTTGAGAGGGTCGCGAGTTACGAGTTGCGTGTTTGTAAAATCGAATGGACTTTGCGTAGCACCAAAGGCTAAAAGCTAATAGTTAACAGCAAGGTTGAGGTTGAGGTTAAGGTTGAGGTTGAGGTTGAGGTTAAGGTTGAGGTTAAGGTTGAGGCTGAGATGATTGCGAGTTTACGCATCCGAACGGTAGCTTCGAGAGCCTCAGCTATCGGGGTGCCTGAGCGTTGCACTAAGGAACTCGAAGTGGCTCTCGAAGGCACTGGTTAGTCATCGCAAAAAAACAACCACAATCTGTGCTAATCTGCGTAATCTGCGGACAAAAAAACAGTGTAAATCAGTAAAATCAGCGTCATCAGTGTTCCAACCAACCGCTCACCCCTCACTGCTCACTCCTTACCCCTAAAATGCTGGACAAGGAAGTGCCCTATATCTTTTTCGGGTTTTTACCTTAAAGGTGTAGTTTACTGATAGCTCGTGCGATCCACCCGAACCGAATCCTAGGCTTGAGAGGGTAAAGTCGTAGCTATAGGCAACGCTAAATTCATCCTGCTTATATCCAAATAGGAATGCCACCGCATCGGTTCCAGGATACTCCTTAACCAGCGGGATTCCCCTATACCAAGCACCAAACATAAAGGGTTGGCGATACCAGTACAAGCCCAAATCGAGCTGTTTGTAGTCGCCCATAAACCGTAGGTTAAAGGCAGTGGTTATGCTCTCCTCAATTGGACGCATTATAAAGCCCTTTAGCACAAACCTAGCCCCACCATATACCGATATTTTGAAAGGCATCCGTGAATCAGGATCGTTATAAAATGTTTGCTTAGGCCTAAGCATATGGTCCCATGTTGCTCCTAGCCAAAGGTTATCGGTGTATGTTAATACGGAGGTAGAAACATCAATTTCGTGAATTGCATTTTCGCCTATGGGTTGAATAGATGAGGGGGGCATCGGGTCAGATGTAAGCTGATCGCCAAAAATTAGTCTAGTAAAATCAACCGATTGCTGCACGTAGTAAAAACCAATACCCGGCCTGATATGAAAATCGGGATGGGGTGTAATATCGTAGCTGTACATTAGGCCTGCGGTTGTTCGGCCCATTCTGCCATCGCCTGCCACATCGCCTAAAAGAAGCAAGCCCAATCCGCTTTTAAAGTTTATAAAATTATGATCGTATGATACGCTGTAGGTTTGGAAAGTGCCAGGAATCATCGACCATTGGTTGCGGTAGTTTGCAATTACCCTTTGCCCTGGAGTGCCCCCTGCATACGATGGGGCAAGGTATAGCGGGCTAGCATAAAACTGGGTAAACTGCGCATCCTGTGCAAACCCCACCAACCCCATAAGTAGCACGGTAAGGGTTAGAACCACTCGTTTTAGCCCCATGTAATTACTATATGTAGTATGCAAGCACTTTATCATAACATTATCTTAGCAACAAAATCTTCAGTATAAACAGCGTCTCTCTTTTTTAATGTACTGTACGTATTTGTAATAGCTTGTAATTTATCTTAGCAAGGTAACATTTCCTCGTTTGTCGAACATATCGCCATTGGCAAAACGACCAACAGCACGCCAAACATAAACACCCTGACTGGCTAACTTGCCCTTATAGTAACCATCCCAGCCTATATTTATGTCGTTACTTTCGAAAATTTGCTCGCCCCAGCGATTGAAAATTTGCAGCCTGTATTCCATTACACCCTCCGAAACCGGGTGGAAAACCTCATTCTTATAGTCAATGGCATCGTATACGCCACCGTTAGATCCCAGTTTGCTTGGTACAAAGGCATTGGGGAACCTAATTCTACCTGAGCCCAGCACCCATACGGCTGGGAATTTAGAGTATATATCGACACATTCGGTGCCATCATCGTTTAGCGAAAAGGCGGTTAGGGTAACTCTGTATTCGCCCATTTCTGTATAAGTATGAACAGGATCCCAATCATTTGACTCGAAGCTATTATCGCCAAATACCCAGATGCAGCTATCGGCTCGTTCGGAAAAGTTATAGAAATGGACTCTGGCATTGGGTAGGGTAACCCTCTCGGGCATGGCCTCAAAGCTCGCTTTGGGATTCTCGTAAACCCTAAACGTTCTATAGGAGTGCTTTTCGCCACCATCACCATAAACGGTAAGCTGTACATTGTAGTATCCAGGCTCTGTAAATGTCCACCTTGGTTCAAAGGCAGTAGAGAATGGCTCCTCCTCACCATCTATTCTCCATTCAAAGGCCGTAGCATCTTCATCGGTTAAATAGAATAGTGATTCGTTATAAAAATTAACCTCCAATGGCGAGCAGGCCCTGTACTCGTTGGCAGAGAATAAAGATATTGGCTCAGGGGGCAAGATGGTAAACTTTTGCGAAAGGGTGTCAGCGCATTTTTCGTTGCTGATAGCTAGCGTTACCTCGTACCTAAAGTCCTCATCTTTAGGGCCCCAATGCTCGTAGGTGTGCTCAATCGTTTCCTCGGTACTGATGCTGCTATCCCCATCACCAAAGGTCCATTTGTGGGGCCAGGTGTGTGGAATGCCCTTTGGACGCGATAGATTTTTGAAGTAAACCACAGGTAACGTGCCATCCTGTGGGAATACCTGATGTGGAGGCATAATAACAAAGTCAACTATGGGCGCAGCGAATACTGTGATAGCTAACGTATCTGTATCCTCACAATCGAATTCCGACATGGCCGTAAGCGTTACATCGTAGGTTCTATCGTTGATATCATTGTTTACAAAGCGATAGTTAGGGGCAACCGATGATGATGTTATACCCCCATCGTCAAAGTTCCAAAGGTAGCTCCAGCTGTTGGTCGAGGTGTTTTCAAATTGAACCTCAAACGGATTACACTGCTCGTAAACTTGTTCCTCGGTATCAAATCTTGCTGTTACCTCGGGGTAAACGTGTATTGTTTGCGATGTTTCGTCAGTGCATTCGTTTTCTGTCTCTACGGTTAGCCATAGGGTGTAGGGCTCAATCTCATTATTTAGGTTGCGGTACTCATGATTGGCACTTGCTGGATCCGCCGGGTCCGTGGTAACATATGGATCACTTGCATCGCCAAAATCGAATGTAAATTCAAGGGTCGATCCCCATCCTTTACCAACCGAGCTGTTGGTAATGGCCAAGTCGAAGGGCGAGCAACCCATATACTCTTCCAGCTCAATACGTGCCTTAGGCTTAGGATATACTGTTACTGTTTTTATGGTGTCGTCGATGCAGCCATGCTGTGATTCGGCAGTTAGCTTCACGTTAAAGGTTGTATCCTTTACAAAATCAGGATTTCTGAATGTTTGCGTTGGATCTAGTACATTGGACTGAACACCATTATCAAAATCCCAAGTATATTCGCCGTTGTTGGTTTCTCCAAAAACGTTGCTGGTATTTGTAAACTCAACATCCTCTAACGGGTGGCAACCCTCAAGGGTCGCTTCGAAATCGGGATAAACATGGGGGAATACGCTTACCTCAATCGGAGTGGCTGTTTTAACACATCCTGCTTCATCGGTTTGGTAGGAATACTTGTTTGGATCCAGCGAGGTTTTTAGCTGAATCTGGGGTTTTTGCACCAGCAGCTCATCAGTGGCACCCAACGGATTGGTAAAGGTGATGGTTCCAGGTTCCTCTAGATCTGATGAGTTAGTTGACGCATTTGTACCATTCTCCACAAAATTCCATAGGTAGGCGTACTCGTCTGATTTAAAAGTATTACTTAAAGTTACATCCAGCGGTGTACAGCCCTCAATCTTATCAACAGTAAACGACGATTCAACCCATGGGTAAACGGTAACCTGTGGGGTAGTAGTGGTTGCTTCCTTAACACAACCCAACGGATTGGTAGCAGTAAGGCTAATATCGTAATGATGCGACTGGGTTTTATCGGTATGCTTGTACACCCGTGGTGTGGGCTCAAAGCTGCTGGATGTTGTACCATCGTCTAAATTCCAAATGAACTGACCATTCCAAGCCGTTGTTCCATCAGGTTTAATTAGATTTACCCCTGTACTGTTATTCTCAAAACTTACCGTTAGCGGGTTACACCCCTCGGTGGTAGGTAGATTAAATTCGGGGAGCAACTCGGGATATACCTGGATTTTTTTTGATGTGCTATCATCACAAGTTTTATCAGAAATCTCATGGTATTGAGTAATGATAAGACTCACTATGTACTCCTGTATCTGGTTTGGTTCATCGTTATAAAAAGCGTACGTATGGTTTAACCCATTAATGGGAGCAAGAGTTTCCCCTTCGGGATTTCCATTGCGCTGATAGCCATAATCCCAAATAAACTCGGTGGGTACTCCTGTTTGAGCCTTGCTGTATTTTGATGCGTTAGCAAAGGTTACTGGTAGCGGATATTCGCAAACATCACCCAGTTCGAATGTAAAGATGGACTCGACCTTGGGGTGAACCCTAACATCCACAGAGTCCTCATATGTACATCCCGTGGCCAGCTGAGTAGCAAAGAACTTGGTCTTAGTAACAAAATCCTCATCGCTTAGGTTGGTAAATCGCTTGGTTACCGAAGGATCGAAAGTTGTTGTACGGGTATTGCCATCGCTAAAATCCCACTGGAGAGAAACATCGTTTACTCCTCCTCCGCTGCTGCTGGCGTTTTTCACAAATTCTAAATCAGCTCCGGTAAGACCAGCGCAAATGGCAGGAGGTGTATTGTAAATTGGGTTAAGATTTGGGTAAACAGTTACGCTTTGCCCAGGAATGGTTTGGTAACATACATTACCATCATCCCATACCGTTTCTGCGAAAAATTCCAGTGAGTATGTTACGGGATCGATGGAACCATTATTCACCAGAGAGTAGTTGCCCTCAGATGTAAAGTTTGCTTGAGCACCGTTAGTTAAATCATCGGGAGTAAAACGCCACTCAAAATTATTAGTGCCAGTTGTTACCCCTGTATTGCTCGATGCATTGGCAAGCGTTACCTCCACTGTGCCCCCACACAGGTTGCCAAGAGTAAAACTTTGTGCTGCCGTAACCGTTGGGTACACGGTAACGGGTATATTATCCTCAAAAGTACAGCCCGTTGCCAGCTGGGTGGCTATAAAATTTGTAGCAGTTATAAATGGCTCATTGCTGATATTAGTAAATGTATGGGTAACATTCTCGAAATTGGAAGTGGTGGTATTGCCATCGCCAAAATCCCATGCAATGGAGATATCGTTTACATCGCCTCCGCTGCTGCTGGGGATATTTTTTGCAAAGACTAACTCCACACCGGTTGGGGTTGAACACTCGGCATCGGGAATATCGAAGGTTAAATCTAAATTGGGGTAAACGGTTACGGAGTTGCCTGTAATGGCATCTCTACAGGTACGGTTAATTCCATTATAATTCCATTTCGTTTCGGCAACAAAACCAACATCATAAACAACTGGGGTAATGTCGCCACCGTTTGTTAAGTTGACATTAGCTCCCGACGAAGTTGTCAGCGTTCCATCGGCAGTGGAAGGTGTAAATGTCCAGAGAAAATCAGTAGTGGCATCGGCGTGCGATGTTCCCACATTGCTTGATGCATTGGCAAGGGTAAGATCCACATCGCCATCGCAGATGTCGCCAATATCGAAGCTTTGGGCTGCCACCACCTGTGGAAATACGGTAATGGTCTGCTCAGCGGGAGTAGCGTTGGTACAGCCAATGCTACTAAAGGCTCTAACCGAAACGGGAATATCTAAAGGCTCGGTTCCGTGGGCTGTAAAGCTTCGATTAAAATCGGCAGTGGAGGTGGTTACCAACTTATCGGTTCCGAATGACCATTCGTAGTATGCAATGGAAGAACCAGCTGTTGAATTGTTGGTGAAGGTAAACTCCTCGTCGCCACAATTCTCGTTAGGAGCCAAACGGGTAATGGATAAGTTAGCATTAACCTGTGGAAAAACCTCGAAAAGGTAGTCGTAATCGCTTTGGCAACCGTACTCATTTTCAATATTGAGCGATATATGCTTACTATCAATAGTCTCTGTACTGTTATTATACGTAACCGTATGGTCTTGACCAGATGATGAAACAGAGGATTCATTATCCCAATCCCAAGTATATATTGAGCCCACAGTTGTTACGCTCTCATTCACCACATCCAGCACAAGCGGCGTACACGCATCGGTAATGCTGGCGTTGAACCTAGCCAGCGGATTAGGATTAACAATAATCTGATTGTCTATCTGTCCCACGCAGCCATCGGCGCTGGTGGCGGTTAGGTGCACGTCGTAGGTTTTTTGTGCTGTGTGGCTGGTATTGGGTAGCGTTGGTGTGAAGCTCTGCGCGCTGGAGCTAGTTACTAGCGTAGGCCCATCGAAAACCTGCCACTGGATATTGGTTACGCTGGGTGAAGCAGCAGCAAATAGGTTGGAATTATTGGTGAGGTTTATGTCTGCTGGAGCACAACGCTCAGTTAAATCACCTGTCCAGCGTGCCTGAACCTCTGGATAAATGGTAACCGACTTCGAACTATTCACAGCCGTACAACCACCCGGTCCGGTTGCGGTAAGGACTATTGGGTATGGTTGGCTAACCCCCGATTTATTCTCCGTAATAGCTGTGAAAGTTGGATTTGTGCCAGTTTGTGTCTGAGTATTAAAACTCCACGAGTAGCTTACATTGGCAATGCTAGGTGCGCTAACCTCCAGATTAAATGGGTTAGCTGTGCTTACACAGCTGGCCAAGGTTTCGATATCGAAATTGGCATTAACCTCGGGGTAAATAGTGTAAGTTTTAGTTACAGTGCCGCTACATCCATAGCTATTCGATGCTGTTAGCGTAACAGGCAGGTCGAAAGCAGATGAGCCATTATTCTCAACATTGAGCGATGCATTTTGCGTAGTTGCCTCTTTTAAACTCCCAAACTTCCATTGGTAACTATTGGCATAGGTAGTAGAACTTGTAAAATCTAAAGTTTCGGGGGGGCACAATGTGGTGCCAGTGCCACCTGCGCCAGGTGTTATTAGCGAAGCACCAATGTACGCATCGAAATCGACGCTAACCTGCGGATTGACTTTTATCTGCTGATTATCTGTTTTTGTACATCCCGCTGCATTCTCAACCACCAATTCCAAATTGATAAACGCCTCTCCATTTGCATTTTTGGTAAGCGTATTGTAATCGAATGTACGCGTACCTATATCGGTATTTATCCCCTGCGATTCGCCATCGATAAACCACTCGTACTGCCCATCAGCAACTATATTCGCATCTAGAATTTGTACATCAAACTCTCCTGTTTCCGAATCGGGGCAAATAACCTCCGGATCAAGCACAATTTCGGAATGGATATGGGGCTGCACATCAACATTAAGGGGAGTGGAGACAAACTCACAACCCCAAATATTTGTAGCCTTATAGCTAACCACTTTGGGTGTAGGAGCATTACTGAAATTTTCGAGGGTTAAACTTCCAGTGTAATCTGGGGGAGGGCTCCCTATGGGATCTGGATTGGAAAGCCTTGAAACCCCATCGACAAGCCATTGGAATGAGTTGGTATTGCGAATGGTGCTTGCCGATAAATCTATTTGCAAAGGAGAACAATTAATATCGGGTGCTCCCGGATCATCAATACTTACTGTTGCTGTGGGGTTGGGGTAAACGGTGAACTCTTGCGAGTAAGTTTTTAAGCATCCACTAGCATTGGTAACCTCAAGATCGAGGCGGTAAACCTCTTCAAGGTTATCAGTTCGATTGTTGACAAGCAAGGTGCTGGCAGAAGAAATATCGGGAGGGCTCCCTGTTATCGATGAGCCAACCTCAACATCGGGTGCGCCTAAACGGTATAATTTCCATGAATAACTTCCTGCCCCTTTGCTGGTATTGCTAAAATTTGTAACCTGCAACGGTGAGCACCCCTCCACCGGATTGGCAGTAAAACCAGCCTCGAGGTAGGGAGGCACCCTAACCAAAACATTATCGGTAGCCGTACACACATTCCACTTATCGGTTATGGTTACCTCTGCGGTGTAGTTTATTGGATTGTATGGTGGGGCTGTATTGTAGTAAGTATTTGTTGCATGCTGTGTTGCTGCTGAATTTCCATCGCCAAAAACCCACTTGTACGATGGCCCATCGGGATTTCCAATGGGTGTAGATGTGAAATTAACCGTTAGGGGCTGGCAGTCTGGGTTGCCAACAATTGTGCGGCTGGCACTAATATCAATATAGGGATAAACACGAATTATTTTAGTAACCTCCCGAAAACAGAACTCATCTTTGTCTGAAGTTGCAAGTTTTATATGGTACTCGAGTATTTCATCCGTGTCGTTTTCAAGCGTTAGGCTTACCGTACGGGCATCATTTGCAAGGTTATCATCTCCATACATAAATTCTGTGGAAGTCCCTGTTGCACCTAGCTGCCAGCTCCACCATCGTTTAAAATCGCCTGTGGATGAGCTAGTAAAATTAAAAGTAAACTCAGGGATTCCTCCAGCTGTTGCAGGCACAGCACAACCCGTGTAATTATCGGCATCAAAGGCTGCAGTTACCGGTCCACCAACCTGCAGGTTAACATGCCTTATTTCAGTTTCATTACATGCCCCGCTAATGGTTACCGTATAGTTTATTGATGATTCAACATTAATGGCTGTGGGGGTTTCACTCGTAGGGTCATCTAAATAGGTAACGGGATCCCAGTCATATGTAGTACCCCCACTGGCGTAAAGGTTTAGGGTTTCTCCCGAGCAGATACGCCCTCCACTGGAACCTGTTTCAATCACCAGTGTTTTAGGGTTAAACTCGTTGTAATCGGAAAAATAGCCATAGAAACAACCAGTACCTCCGCCACCATTCACAATGCCCAGATGGAAAATATCCTTGGTATTCCGCATAAAATGGGTGCCCACAGCAGCATCGTCAATTTTTATTGGTCCAAAACGGGCTACGCTCCAGTCGGTACCATTAACAGGAGTAAACGCTACAGGGGGAAATATGTCATCACGCTTAGCACCATTAAACTCAAATCCATCCTCGGCACCCCTCCTTACCATAATTACAATATAAAAATCTTCTGTTGATGTTCTTGCAAAGGCAACGCGGGGCACCCCGGTACATTTTTCAATGGGGGGGAGTATGGCGGCTCCCACCTCGCAGCCAAAACCACCAATATGCATTACGTACACCGGTTTATTAGCAACTATACGGTAGTATGCCGTATCAACTGGCAATGGTTGAAAAAGCTGTTGGCGTGCATTATGAGTTACGTTGGTTACTTCAGTACCAGCAGGATTGAAAACCCTAATATTTGTACCATCCTCAACTGGAAGAATAAATAGATTATCCTGATCATAAAGAGCTGTACGAATAGCAATATACTCCTTGCCAATTAAATCGTTAAAGGAAAACGTACTCGCATCATAAATCTTAGTAGGGATTAGCTGGTCTCCAGAAACATCCCTACATCCATAACCAAGGTGGGTATGCGAATCATCCTTAATTGTTACAGCAATGGGTTGTGTACTCTCTATTTTTGTTCCTGCCAATCGGTCGGCTGCTGCTTGACTCCGATTAAGGGGGAAAAGCGAAAAGGTTTGTCCCCGATTAAGGGTAACAGTGAACAATGACCCAGCAGGGGTGGCGGCAATATTTGTTTTCGGGCCTAAACCATAACTTGCCCCCTTACCTGGGGGTAGAGTAAACGTTACATTGGTGCCATCCTGGGTGGCCACAATGTCAATAGCTGAAATAGGCTGAGGGGTATAACTCCCATTATTACTTACATTTTGAAAAGGGGTAAAAAATTCTGTGCCTAAACCATTTCTACCCTTTAGAGCCCAAATATCTTTGTTATTATAATTATTTACCTCGTAGTATGCAGTAATGGGTGCAGTAGAGGTTATATGTAGTCCAAAATTATTTATGCCATCAGGTGTTAATGCCTTATTTTCCAGCTGGGTTGGAACTATATCGCCACCAGTCTGTACAATCCAACTATTTAAACTAACCACCTGAAAATCAAAAGGGGCAAGTTCAACAATTATATCAGGGAAAATTGCAGGATTACCAGCAGGCATACTTATGGTTACCGTGGCGGGAAGAGTGCTTGACGAAAATTTCAACGCAGCAGGAACGCCGCCAGGACTATTGTGACCATAAGTAATATCGGGTACAACAAACCAGAACTCGGTGTCGGTTTGGGCAAAGGAACTATTTAGCGTTGATAGTAATACAATAGCGCCAATAAAAAACCTTACTATATATCTGGGCAGGTATTGAGGTATGGATATGCTATAATTCATATATTAAAACACTATTAACCGACTAAATTTTTATTTTCATTAATTCTGTTCTTTAATGCCTATGAACTGGACATAGATTATTTAA
>Ga0265295_1009191_pt1 | contig 10665 bp, 12 predicted proteins | sample Munlansysbiofilm_FD_192503 | JGI IMG/M metagenome (GOLD analysis project Ga0265295, IMG submission 192503) | Leachate microbial communities from a municipal landfill in Southern Ontario, Canada - Methane capture system biofilm | ecosystem: Engineered > Solid waste > Landfill > Unclassified ... | reverse complement strand
ACTATTTTGTTTGTAGTCTCATCTACAACCCAATAAAGTCTTACAGCATCTCCACAGCTCTCAGCTCCAAAATCAGCTACTATAAGCTTACCACCTATTCTAGCCGCATCAGCTTCTGTAAGCTCACCCATATGTGATGGATTATTCATCCGTCTTTGTACTTCTTTAGAATACTCATCCCAAATTGAACCTGTTATTAAATCACCTTTTGCCATTGTTTCTCCTTTTGAGCTTATGAGTAACTGAGAAACTAAGAAACTGAGTGACTAAGCTTTTTTATAAGACTAGCCAACATTGCTTCAACTTCTCTACTCAAATTTATAATTTCATTATACTGTTCTTCTTGAACATATTTTAATCTAAAACATATCTCTATTTGTGTTTGCATTTCAAATAAAGAACCTATTGCAATATTTAAAAATCTACAAAAATCCTTATCTGAATTTCTTCCATTGCCTTCTGCGATATTTGATGGAACAGACACTGCACTTCTTCTTAACTGAGAAACCAATCCAAATTTTTCTTCATCTGGCAAAGAAACTTTATAAATCTTTTCCACCAAATCCATGGACTTATTCCAAACAACTAATTTTTTGTATAGTCCCATCTTAGTTTCTCAGTCTCTCAGTCACTTAGTTTCTCAGTCTCTTGGTTTATACGCATAACTAGAACTAATCGCTCTAAGTCTAATTACCGCTTTTTTAATCACTTCTATTGCATAATCTACTTGTTCGTCTGTATTAAATCTACTTAAACTAAATCTAACTCCAGTATGAGCTAGTTCACTATCACTTCCAAATGCGTTCATTACTGGATTTGCTTCCAAATCTTCACTTGCGCACGCCGAACCAGTACTAGCACCAATGCCAGCTTGGTTTAAATCCCAGAGCATTGATTCACCCTCTATTCCTCTAAAGCTTATCAAAGATGTATTTGGAGTTCTGTTATCTTTGCCACCTATTAGTATAGTATCAGGAAGTTCTAATAAAGCATTTTCTAGCTTATCTCTTAGCTTTCTTACATGATTTTCTTCATAAGCTAGAGCCATAGTTGAAGTTGCAAGCTTCATAGCCCATCCCATACCTACCATAGAAGCCACATCTACAGTTCCAGCTCTTCTTCCACCCATTTGCTCACCACCGTGCATAAAAGAACTAAGCTCTACTCCACCTCTTATATAAAGTCCACCAATACCTTTTGGTCCATGAAATTTATGAGCCGAAAAAGACATCATATCTACATTGGCATCTTGTACATCAACTTTTACTTTTCCTATTGCTTGAGTAGCATCAGTGTGAAAAAGTACCCCTTTTTCTCTACAGATTGCTCCTATTTCTTTGATAGGGAAGATTTTTCCTGTTTCATTGTTTGCCCACATTACAGTTACAAGTGCGGTATCATCTCTTATAAAATCTTTTACGGTATGAGCTTCAAGTACACCTTCTTCATTTACAGGAAGATATGTCACACTCACACCTTGAGACTCCAAAAATTTACATGTAGCAGTTATTGCAGGATGTTCAACCTCAGATGTAATTATATGTTTTTTATCACCATTTAGTATCTTATCAACCCAAATAGATTTTAAAACCCAGTTATTACTCTCTGTTGCATTTGCGGTTATTACCACATCATCCTTATCATCAGCCCCAATTCCTTCATACAAATAATCAAGTGCCTCTAACATCTTTGGATGTGTTCCACTACCAAATTTATGCAAGGAGTTTGGATTTCCGTAAATCTTACAAAAAAACGGCTCCATCTCAGCAAAAACTTGTGGATCAACCATCGTAGTAGCATTATTGTCTAAATAAACTTCCATTTTGTCAACCTTTTTTAATCTCTTTTGACATTTTAAACTAAATAGGATAAAAATTGTCTTAATTAAATACTAAATTTTAAATTTTTATATTTACTACTTTAAAGTGCATATTTTATACCTTTGAACCTTTGAGACATTTTAACTGTGTTTAAATAAATTTTAATATTAATTATAGTAAAATTCGCAATCAAGTTTTTAGTAGGGATACGCAAGCCGAAACAAACTTAGAAATTTTTAGGAGTTTTGAATGAAAAAAATCGTTCTTTTAATGCTAGCTCTTGCTGGTGTTGCATTTGCTAATGATGGTGAGTCAATGATAAAAGCTTACTCTGTAGTTGCTGCAGGTGTTGGTTTAGGTTTAGCTGCACTTGGTGGTGCTATAGGTATGGGTAATGCTGCTGCTGCAACAATTGCTGGTACTGCTAGAAACCCAGGTCTTGGTGGTAAATTGATGGTAACAATGTTTATCGCTCTTGCTATGATCGAAGCACAAGTTATCTATACACTTGTTATCGCTCTTATAGCTCTTTATGCTAACCCTTTCCTTTAATAGATAGTTTAGTATAACTTTTAAAATCCAAGGAGTTTAACTTCTTGGATTTTTTTCTCCAATATTTTCTTTTTGCGGACGTGGTGGAACGGTAGACACGCTACCTTGAGGTGGTAGTGCATTACGTGTGTGGGGGTTCAAATCCCCCCGTCCGCACCATAAAACAATTTTTTCAAAAATAAAACCTAATATTTATCATTATACTTTTTAACTATTATTACTTATGAATTTATACCTTTAATATCATATTAGTGGATTATCTATACAAAATAATGAATTTATGATATAATACATTTTATGAAAACAATACAACTAAGAAATGCTTTACCATTATCCGTATTTTCACATGAGATGATATATTCATTACTTGAAAAATCTGTTAGTAATGTCAATGATAAAATATCAAATCTTGTAAAAAATGGTGAATTAATAAGACTAAAAAAAGGTTTTTATACTTTTTCCAAACCATACCTAAACAAACCTATTGATTTAATAACTGTAGCTAATATGATTTACACACCATCATATGTATCTTTTGATTATGCTTTAAGTTATTACGGAATGATACCTGAAAGAGTTAGTGAAGTGACATCTGCTACAGCCTCCCATGAAAAACTTTTTGAGACTCCTATTGGGAGATTTAGCTACAAAAAAATACCATTACAAGCTTACTCTTTGGGGGTTGATTGGATTTATGATGAAGAAGATGGTGGAAGATTTATAGCCACGCCAGAAAAAGCTTTGTGTGATAAAATACGATATGATAGAGGTATAGGCACACTTACACAAAATGCGATGATACAATATCTCAAATATGATTTAAGACTTGATATCACTATAAAATTGGATACCAATCTAATCGACCAAATAGCAACAGCATATAAATCAAGAAATCTAAAGACTCTATCTTTAATCCTAGAAAAAGGAAAACTCACATGACACATCCAGCACTTGAAAAAATGCTACAGAAATATGATTTATCAAATTCAAATAGTACCTATGATGCACTAAGAGAAATACTTCAAGAAATAATTCTTTTAGGTTTATATGATGCTGGATTTTTCAAGCACTCAGCTTTTTATGGAGGAACAGCTCTACGAATACTTCACAATCTTCCAAGATTTTCAGAAGATTTAGATTTTTTACTTCTTGAACCAAACAAAAATTTTGATTTAAAACCATTCCAAGCAGCCATTATTGACACTTTAAAATCATTCGGATTTGATGTAACAATAGAAATAAAAGAAAAAAATCAAGATAGTGCAATAGCATCGGCATTTATAAAAGGAAATACTATAGAGCATTTAATAAATATAAATGCCCCAAAAGATATCACAAACAAAATCCAAAAAGACCGAGCAGTGAAAATAAAATTAGAAGTAGATACAAATCCACCACTAGATTTCCAAACACAAAATGTTATTAGACTAATCCCAAGAGCATTTTCAATAAATGCGTTTACTCTCCCCTCTCTATACGCTGGGAAAATGCACGCAATATTATGTCGGGCGTGGAGTACAAGAGCAAAAGGGCGAGATTGGTATGATCTTGTTTGGTATATTGCAAATGATGTAGAGCTTGATACCAAGCATCTACAATCAAGACTAACACAAAGTTGCAGATATCTTGAATTTAATGGTATAGAAATACCTCAAGAACTTACAAAAGAAAGTATCAAAAATCTACTTTTACAAAGAATAGAAACTCTTGATGTTTCTAAAGCAAAAAATGATGTACAGCCTTTTCTCAAAGATATCAAAGAAATAGAACTTTGGTCAAAAGAGTTTTTTATGGCGGTAATTGGGAATATCAAAATCAAAGTGGACTGAAATGGTGCAGGAAGTAAAAATTGTAAGGGAAGAAGAGTTTATCAAAAATGATAGAAAATAATCATATGCAAAAAGCCAAAAAGGTTTTAGAAAGAAACAAACATTATGAGTTTTTTAAAACACACCTTTATGATTTTAGTGCTATTAATAGCTATAAAGGATTTAAACATTTAGACCTTTTTTTTGATAAAGACCTTTACGATAGAAGCAATAAACCTCATTATAATCTTTCATATTCATGTTGGTTTGTCGTAGTTTGTGTTTTGAATGATTTTGGTGATGATTGGAGTGAATTTGAAAATGATAGAGACAGATTTATTTATGATTATGAGCATATCAAGAAGTATAATCTTTCAAGAGTTTTTTGTGAATTAAAAGACTTCTTTTTAGCATATAAAATAATTTGCAAAAATACTAAAGATACAAAAACACCATGGTATGAAAATGTACCTCAAAACTTAGAGTTTTGAAAGATGGATATGTCAAACTTTGATAAAATCTACAAGCTTAGATTTATCTTTTTAGTATTACTTCTTTCATCTTTTTCTATCTATTAACAATATCAAGATATATCATTCCAATATAAGGATATTTGTACATTTATTTTTTCTAAGAAAGGTGTTTTTGGAATAGGATTATCATGCTTATTTTCAGAAGTTTTAGATGAAACTTTCTCAAAAATTGAAAAAGTATCCAAAAGAAAGAGCATTTTATTTTGAGATAAAAAACGAATGATCAAAGTCAAAAAAAGAACTAAAAAATATTTATGAGTCTACAAGTAAGTGCCGTAGAATATGATGAAGGAGTTATTGCACCTGTTGCTGAGTTTGTTGTTGACGAAAATGCATTTGACAAAGCATCAAAGCTAAAACCGTTATTTGCAAGTACACCTATACTATATGAAGTGGTAAAAGAAACTGTAAAATCAGCCAAATCACCCAAAAATGTCCCATCCATCCCAAGCAAATCGGATATATTATCATTTTTTGCAAAGTATGAAGATACGGCAAATGACACTACTGCACCTTTTAGGTTATCTACACTCTCTTGGCTACTATTAAACTCATCCGTACCTTTATATGTCACAAAATCTGCTATAGTAGCTACACTTGTACTAACTGCTATTTTCTCTATATTTGAAAAATCTGGGTTATTAGATATTATAAGGCTACCTATTTGATTGATAGCAGTATTTGTTACTACTGAGTAGTCTATGGAGTTTATTCTTACAAACTCTCCGTTCTTATCTCTCTCCCACACTTGATAATCCCCTTTCTCATCTGTAAAGGTTATCTTCTGTGGGTTATTTGGGTCACCATATATTAGGAGGTCATTATTGGTATCATATGTTATTTGGCAGATACTTCCATCTTCTCTCTCATATGATATTGTTTGGCTATTTGGCTCATAGAAACTAGCGTCACTCATTATATATCCGCTGGATGCGTATTTCTCAAGTTTACTTATATCTATTTTATTTACATACTCTTGGCTTTGTTCATCAGCTCTCATTAAAAGCATAAGGTCATAATTAGTCTCTACATCATTTCGTATTAAATTACCCTCTTTATCTATAGTTACTACATCTTTACTACCGTATTGATTTGGAACATAGTATATTTTACTCCCATCATAACTCTCATACTCTTTTATTATCCCATAGCCACCCTCTATATTATTTACACCTTTTGGTATTTGTACTACATATCCTACTGGAAGTCTTTTAGCCTCTTCTTGGCTTAGGTTATTATACTCTAGTAGTTCATCTGAACTATATGGGGTATTTTGTGCTACATGGGAGATGGTTTGGTTTTGAGTTAGAGGAATTGATATAGGAGCTTGCGTATATTCAAATCCTTCATCACTTAATAGTGTAATTGGTGTTTTTGTTAAGGTTAAATTTTCTCCATCTTGTATTAAATTTAATTTAAAAGGTTCATTTGCATCATATGAGTATGTTGGGTTTCCTTGGCTGTCATATATTTTAACATTATATTCTGTTACTTCGCCATTGAGATTATAAGAATCAGGTGTTAATTCGTATTTATCGTAATTTCCATTTTGGTTTTTTACTAGGTATATTTCATTATCATTTGAAAGTGATAATTTTACAATATCTCCATATCCACCCTCTAAAATAGTAAAATTATCTTTTTGATTATTCATCCATGAATAAAAATCTGTAGGAACTCCTTCTTCATCACTTAAATAGTTACTATATAGTGCTTTATAAACTTTTAAATCATCTACAACATCTGATATAAAATGCCACTTACCATATATAGATATATTATTATTCCCTATATCTTCTCCAAAATCAGCAATTATTGATGGACCATCTTTGGCTTTTAAATTATATATCTTGTCTGCAATCTCTGAAAAATATTTATTTTCATTAAATTTTTGATATGCATCATATAAATTTTTAGATATTTTTTCTCCCGTTACAATACCACCAGATAATACTTCATAATTTCTATAATATTCTCCATGATATTCCATAACACTTGGTATTTCTAAATTTAATGCTCCTGGAGCATTTTGAGTATGTGTTTCCTTAATATATTCTGGAAATACAGTTGTTAATATCTGAGCTTCAAGTCCACCTAAAGAATGTCCTGTTACTGTAATAGGGTTTTCTTTACTTATATAACCCTGATCAATCATACTTTGAAAGTGATTTACCATATCATCAAACTGATCTGGAGTTTTATCAAAAATTAAACCTCCATCATCATCAGGGACATCACTTATCCATGAGTTTGTTCCTTTAATAGCGTAAACAAATTCATTTGTATCTTTACCTTGGAAAAGTGTTGCACTATATCCCTCATAAGTGTCATTTTGTATATTAATAATATTATAGGAGCCAGATAAATCAATATCTCCACTATGATATGAAGCTTGTGAAAGCTGTGAATATTTTAAAGCTATTTCATGAAGTTGTGTAATATCTGCCATAATTATCTCTCCTTAGGTAAATCAAATTTTTCATATTTATATAGTTTTATTATCATATATGCAAAAACAAAAATAGATAATATTAATAAAGCTAAAAAATATATTGCTAAAACTATCATTCCACCAGTACCTAAATGAAAGTTAGTTAGTTGTATCCCTATGTATAAAGGGATAAACACAATTTGATATAATTGTAAACTTACAAAAAATCTAAATCCATCAATAAACGATAAATGTTTAATCCTTTCATAGTTCCAAAAATAGAAAAAACAATATCTTACAAATGTGACAAGAATTAACATCAATGGAAATAAAATAACACTTGTACTTGCTTCTGTAATTTTTAAGTCTAAGCCAAATTTCAAATTTAAATATTCTTGCAAACCAAGAGTTAAAAATGCTCCAACTACAATCATTGCTGGGTGTCCAAATATTGTTCCAAATATTGACAATACAAATTTTATATTATTCCTTACTTTATTGGTCATGATATTTTCCTATTTAAATCATTCTTTAATACAAATTTAATCTGTTGTTCCATTAATTGAAGATATTCTTGAATATTTTCAATTTTATAATTTACTTTTCCATCTTTATCCAGTATTAAATCTCTAAATTTTTCATCCATCTCTTCTCATCCTTTAAACTTCTCCAAAAATTAGAAGGTCATTATTGGTATCATAGTCATCTGGTATACCTCCTATACCGTGAATACCTCTATAAAGAATTACATACCAATATACATCTTCCGCTGAATTATGGGGAAGCAATGCTTTACCTTTTTCATACTCCTCATTCATCTTATTTAAAAATGGTTTCATTAAGACATTATCATAATCAACTATCCCATGTAGTTTATTTATCATCAATTTATATTGCATTGCATTTACAAAATGTTCTGATGCTTTAGGATTTGGTGATTTATCTAAAGGAAACTCTATATATGTAGATTTTAAAATACCAAATGCAAATTGCAATAAAATCAATATTAATACTACCAATGGTATATATTTCAATCCAATAGTGGCAAATAATTTACGAAATAAAAATCTCACTTTATCTTTTTCCTCTTGTATAAAAAAGTTATTAAAATATTATACACAATTTTTTCAATAATTTCAATCATAAAAATGATTTTTATATGTTATTTTATATTATTTTTAACTTTATTCATATATTATTTTATTACCATTATAAATATAAAAAAAACTATTTCTATTTTAGCTCTCAGCATTAGCTTAGTTTATAGCCAAATCTATTGTATTTATGGGGTTTATATTATAAAAGAAGCTTATAGGTCAAAATTTCATCATCAAATTTAGAACTAGTAGATGGAGTAAAAGTAAAGATTAGGATTGGTTAGTAAGAAAATAAAACAACCAAACTTACGTCAAAAACATTGTAAAATTTCATAATTTTTTATTAGAATAATATATTTTGGAATTATATATAAAATAAATATTATGGACTCAAAAAATGGAAATACAATATCAATTTGATTGTTAAAGATGAAAAATTATATAAAAAGTCAGTTGTCAAGTTTTTCTTCACAACTGCCCAAAATAATAAATCTTATCATACAGTAGAGGATTACTATAGAAGAAAATGATTGATGGTATTTATTGAATTTTATTACATCATTTGGGTTTAATTATATTATCAATCATATTTCTAAAAATAAGCCAATGTGCAGGAATGAGCAAATACCAATAAATTCTTCCCCACAAACCATTTGGATAAAAATATGCAGTTTGTATCAGCTTGCCATCTTTGATTATAAATTCAAGCCAAGCACGACCTGGGAGTTTCATTTGGGCATATAACAATAGTCTTTCATTATCTTTCACATCTACAACTTTCCAAAAATCCAAACTATCCCCTATTCTTACCATACATTGGTCTCTTCTTCCTCTATTGGTGCCATAACCACCCAATAATTTATCTATAAATCCTCTCAAACTCCACAGCCAATCATATCCAAACCATCCATTTTGACCACCGATACACATAAATGCCTCAAATACCTTTTCTTTATCCATATTTGATATATCTCTTATTTGTCTATCTGTAAATATGGCATTTGCTATATCTTTTGTATGGTCTTTTTCCCACATATCACCAGAACTATCACTCCAACGGCTAATAACTTGATTTTCTTCTATTTCCTTAAGTGCTTGGGCTACACTATCTTTGAAACTTTTTGGTTTTATATCAAAAAACCTCATCGCATTGTCATTTTGAATTACTACTTTGCTTTTTAACCCTTCTACTAGTGAACTTGCCACATTAAATGGTACAGGGGTAAAAAAGGTAAGCCAATATGATGATATTTTTGGGGACAAAAAAGGTACAGGGATAAGTTTTCTTTCAAGCCCCATCACCCTAGCCGTATTTTCCATCATATCTTTATAGCTCATTTGCTCAGAACCAATATCAACTATCAAGTTTTCTTTATTATCCAAATACAACCCTTGATACAAATACTCTATCACATCATCTACACCTATTGGTTGAGCTAGAGTTGATACCCATTTTGGTGTTATCATGATGGGAAGTTTTTGGGTAATATTTCTAATAATCTCAAAACTAGCACTTCCAGAACCTATGATTACCCCTGCTCTAAACCAAAGTGTTTGTATTTTATCTGGTGCAGATGAGAGAATTTCACCAGTTTCAATCCTACTTATTAGATGAGTAGAAGCACTCTCTTTTTCACCAAGTCCCCCAAGATATATGATTTTCTTCACACCACACTCAAGTGCAATATCCAAAAAGTTTTTTGCACTTTGTTTATCAAGCTCTTGGTAGTTTTGAGAAGTTAGACTATGTATGAAATAATAAGCCACATCGACCCCACTCAAAGCCTTTCGCAAAGAATCCAAATCAAAGCTACTCCCCTCAACTACTTCAACATTATCTAGTTTATTCAATAAACTACTTTTATTTCTAACTAAAATCTTCAACTTTACATTATCATCTTCCAAAAGCCTATGCTTCAATCTTCTCCCAATATATCCATTTGCTCCAGTAAGTAAGACATTCATATATAAACCTTTATTTTGATACATAAATTGTACCATATTCTAAACATACTTATGCTAATCTTCCAAAAAAATATAAGAATCCAAATAGATGCACGACAAAAAACTCTCCCTTACTTTACTTTTGATATTTGCCATGAGCTTATGGGGTGGTGGCTGGGTAGCTAATAAGCTTATAGTCTATGAAGCAAATATTTTAGTGCTTACTTTTTGGAGATTTTTTATTACCCTTATTACAATATCCCCTCTTTTATTTATATTCAAAGATAAGTTTGAATTCAATCTAAAAATACTCAAACTCACCTCAATTGGGGCAATACTTAATATTGCTTTTATGCTTGTTGCATTTATTGGTGTAATGCACGGCTTTGCAGGAAGTGCTGGGGTTATTATCACTACCATTAGCCCTATGGTTACATTTTTCCTAGCAACCCTACTTTTTGGATATAGACTATCCCAAAG
>Ga0265295_1009188_pt1 | contig 10667 bp, 10 predicted proteins | sample Munlansysbiofilm_FD_192503 | JGI IMG/M metagenome (GOLD analysis project Ga0265295, IMG submission 192503) | Leachate microbial communities from a municipal landfill in Southern Ontario, Canada - Methane capture system biofilm | ecosystem: Engineered > Solid waste > Landfill > Unclassified ... | reverse complement strand
ATGGAGATATATATCCGTAACGATTTGAACGAGAAGATGCAGACCGCCATAAATACCATCGATTTTGTGGATGAGCAGCTGGGGGGAATTACCGACTCGCTGCGACGGGCAGAACTGATGCTTCAAAACTTCAGAACAGGAAAGGGAATAATTAACCTAAGCACAGAGGGTAGTGCATTGCTTGGAAGATTGGAAACACTCTATACAGAAAAGAACATCCTCTCCTTTCAGCTCGAGTACTTCGTTTATCTGGAGAAATACTTAAAGGAGAAAAAGGATCTGAAAGGTTTAGTATCTCCTGCCACCATAGGAATTGATGAAATAGGGATTGCCACAATTGTGGGGCAGCTTAATGAGCTATCGCTGGAACGCGACGGTCTTTTGCTTACCGTTAATAACGATAATATTCAGATAGTAAGGCTTAACCAGAGCATTGAGAGCCTAATATCGCTTCTGTTTGAGAAACTACAGGGAATGCGTGAGGTGAATGGAATACGGATAAAGGAGATAAATAAAAGGATAGCGAACCAAGAGGCACAACTCCGTATGCTTCCTGTTACCGAACGAGAGTTGGTTAACATGGAACGTAAGTATAGCATAAACGAGAAGTTCTACACCTACCTAATGGAAAAACGAATTGAGGCCGGAATAGCAAAAGCATCCAACGTATCGGACAATAAGGTAATTGACCAAGCAATGCCTGAAATGGCGGTGGTGGTAAAGCCTAAAAGGAGTATTAACTATGCCGTGGGATTTTTGGTTGGTTTAATGGTTCCCGTGCTGCTAATCCTACTTTTCGATCAGCTCAATAACTCCATACAGGATCCATCGCATATTAGCCGAAAGACAAGAGTACCCTTAATGGGAACAATTGGGCATAATCCATACGAGAGCTTACTGCCCGTTTTCGATAAGCCAAAATCGTCGTTTGCCGAGTCGTTTAGGGCGCTTCGTACCAATCTCGATTTTATGCTGGCTAAGGTCGATAATAAGGTGATACTGGTTTCATCAACCATTAGCGGCGAGGGTAAATCGTTTGTGGCCTCAAACCTTGCGGTTAGCCTTGCCATGCTGGGCAAACGAACGGTACTGCTGGGGCTCGACCTACGTAAGCCGAAGATACATAACCTGTTTGGGGTTGATAACAGCAAAGGCCTTAGCACCTTTTTTATTGGCAGAGATAAATGGGATGATCTTGTGGACGAAACCACCGTACCCAATCTTTTTGTGATGCCATCGGGCCCAATACCGCCCAATCCGGCTGAGCTACTGGCAGGGCCTAAGTTCGAGGAACTTATAACTGAACTAAAGCAAAACTTTGATTTTATAGTAATCGACTCACCCCCCGTTGCGGTGGTTACCGATGCGGTGCTCATTAGCCGACTTTGCGATACCACCCTATTTGTGCTAAGGCACAGGTATACCTCTAGAAATGTTTTAGATTTGGTTGAAAGCCTCTCAAAATCGAAAACAATAAATAATATGGCACTGCTGCTCAACGATTTTAAAAAACCTAGAGGTTACGGATATGGTTACAACTATGGGTACGGGTATGGGTACAGCTATGGCTACGGATACGATAATACCTATGGTTATGGACAAGGGTATTACACTGATGATGAGAACGGGAATGGGGTTAAAGGATTTTTAAAGAGGTTTTTTAGTTAAAAAAACAAAAATCTGTGCTCATCTGTGTAATCAGTGTTCCAATAAACAGATAAAAATTAGAATGCAAAGGACAAAAAGTTGCACAGTGTAACACTGGGTTAAACACCGAGAAACACAGTGATACAAACAAACAGCGCAAATCTGTGTAATCAGTGGACAAAAGAAAGTGAACAGTGATTAGTGATTAGTGATTGGTGATTAGTAAGTTGCGGGTTTATAGTTACGAGTTTACGCACCCGAATGGTCATCGCATAACGTAAAACGTAAAACGCCAAAACAATCTGTGCCAATCTGTGTAACCTGCCTGTCGGTAGACAGGGCAGATAGGTCAGTGGACAAATCAAACACACATCTAAAAGCCAACATATTAACCGTTATTCCGTTTAAGCATACATAACAGCCAACATATTGAACGATATACACACCATATTAGATAAGTACAACCCCGACAATGTTGCCAAAAACATTGCAGCCCGAGCCAAGCAGCTTAGACTAGCAGAAAATATTACCCAGCAACAGCTTGCTCAAAAAACCGGTGTTAGCCTTGGGTCCATTAAAAGATTTGAGACAACCGGATTAATATCACTACAAAACCTACTACGAATTGCAGTTACACTTAACGCAGTTGATGATTTTACAAATCTATTTGCTCACACTAGCTACACTTCTATTGATGAGGTTGTAAAACGCCAAAAAGCAAAAAAACGCCAACGAGCAAGAAATGATAGAGATTAGAAATATTGATATAATTACGGTTAGGTTGAATACCGATACAGTAGGCAGAATTGCGATTACTCCCAGCGGTACAGCTGCATTTGAGTACAACGAGCATTGGCTGGCCAAAGGCTACTCCATATCCCCTTTCTTTTTACCCCTCAAGTCAGGCGTTTTTACCGCAAAACAGCACCCGTTTAATGGTAATTTTGGGGTATTTGCCGATAGCCTACCCGATGGTTGGGGAAACCTATTGCTCGACAGGCTACTAAAAAAACATCAAGTTAATCCCACATCATTAAACCTGCTCCAGAGGCTCGCTATTGCAGGCAGTAATGGAATGGGAGCCTTACGCTACGAACCAGAGGTTAACATAGCAAGCCCACTAGGTTCAACTGATTTAAACACCATTGCCATAGAGGTTGAAAAAATATTAGGTGAAACGGAATGCTCTAACAATTTGGAAAAACTATGGTTTTTGGCAGGCTCATCTGCGGGTGCCCGACCAAAAGTTATGATTAAGCACAGTAACGAGCATTGGCTTGTAAAATTTCCAGCATCAACAGATTCTAAAGATATAGGTACTATCGAATATCAACACTCTCTTCTTGCCAAAAAGGCTGGATTACAAATGCCCGAAACCAAACTTTTTGAGGGTAAATTCTTTGGCGTTAAACGATTTGATATTAGCGATAACCAAAGGATGCACCTATTATCTGCAGCGGGATTACTACATGCCGACTTTCGGTTGCCCTCGCTCGACTATACAGAGCTAATAAAAGCAACCAGGGCGCTGACAAGAAATGAGAATGAGGTTGAAAAAATGTTTCGCCTTATGGTATTTAACGTGCTAATTGGAAATAAGGACGATCATGCTAAGAATTTTTCATTTGTCCATACTAGCAACCAATGGGAGTGCTCCCCGGCTTACGATATCCTCCCAAGCAACGGGATAGGTGGAGAACATACAACCAGCATAGCAGGGAATGGCAAACCCCAAATAGATGATCTGTTTAGGGTTGCAAAACAAACATCAATACCGAAACCCAAAGCGGCACAAATTATTGAAGAGGTAAGATCTGCGGTTTAATCTGCGGATAAAAAAGCGGTGATTAGTGATTGGTGATTGGTGATTAGTGATTGGTGAATAGTGAATAGTGATTAGTGATTAGTGATTAGTAAGTTGCAGGTTTATAGTTACGAGTTTACGCACCCGAATGGTTATCGTAAAACGCTGAACGCTGAACACTGAATGTAGAATGCAAAACAATCTGTGTCGAACTTTGTAATCCGTGGACAAAAGAAAGTGAACAGTAAACAGTGAACAGTGATTAGTGATTAGTAATTAGTGAATTTGCAAACCCGAATATTACACCGTCATCGCGAGCGTTTTTTGCGAAGCGATCTGTTTGTATCAAACTTATACTAAAAAGATTGCTTCAGAAACTCACAAAGTACCTGATTTTCTTCGCAATGACGGTAGTGTGAGAGGCAAGTTAAGAGTTACGAGTTTACGCACCCGAATGGTCATCGCAAAACGTAGAACGTAAAACGCTGAACACTGAATGTAGAATGCAAAACAATCTGTGGACAGAGAAAAAAATCAATCAGTGAACAAGTAAAAACAAAAAATTAGTATGCCCCATATAATAAACCTACCCAAAAATGAAGATCCTCGTGGCAACCTCTCTTTTATCGAGGAATTAAAGCACATTCCTTTTAAAATTGAGCGCACCTATTGGATTTATGATGTACCTGGCGGACAAGTGCGCGGCGGCCATGCTTTTAAAGAACAACAGGAACTAATCGTTGCCCTGTCTGGCAGCTTTGATGTTGTTGTTGATGATTGCTACGAAAAACAAATCTTTTCATTAAACCGCTCCTATTATGGGCTTTATGTACCTGCAGGTTTGTGGCGACAAATGCAGAATTTCTCAACCAATTCATTGGCTTTGGTATTAAGCTCAACGCACTATAACAAAGAGGATTATATTTACAATTATAAAGAATTTACAACATTTAGCAAGAATAATGAAGAGTAGTGTATACGACTGCGTTATTTTGCCATTGAGTAAAATACACAACAGGGCTGGCAATATCACAATAGTGGAAGGACAATCAAATGTGCCTTTCGATGTAAAACGCATTTATTACCTTTACGATATCCCAGGAGGTGAAGATCGTGGTGGTCATGCACATAGAGAGTTACAACAATTGATTGTTGCTGCTAGCGGATCATTTGATGTGTTGCTGGATGATGGGATTAATAAAAAAGTAGTAACCCTTAACCGACCGGACTATGGACTAATGGTTGTGCCCGGAATTTGGCGTGAGTTAATGGAATTTTCTTCTGGAGCCATTTGTTTGGTACTGGCTTCACTTTATTATGACGAGCTAGATTATGTAAGAGAATACGATGATTTTTTAATATTTAAAAAAGACCAAAATGGGAGATAAAAAAAAATATGTAGTTAGTGAAAAAGCAAAAATCGGTGAAAATGTGACGATTGGAGAAGGTACAATTATTTATGATAATGTGGAAATTGGTGATAATTCTTTTATAGGTCCATACTGTATAGTTGGGGAGCCAACAATAAATTTTTATAAAGACCCTGCTGCGCATGAATTTTTATTGACAAAAATTGGGATAAATGCCATAATTCGATCTTATACCACAATTTACGAAGATGTTATAATTGGAGATAATTTTCAAACAGGACATCATGCAATAATAAGAGAAAAAAGCAGGATTGGGAACCATACAAGTTTTGGATCATGTTCAGAATTACCAGGGAGTTCTATAATTGGAAACTTTGTTCGTATTCACAGTAAGGTAATGCTTAGTGAGAATAATGTTATAGAGGATTATGTTTGGATTTTCCCTTTTGTGGTGATAACTAATGTCAAACATCCTCCAATAGGGAGTTTTCAGCGTACTACTATTAAAAAATTCGCACAAATTTTCTCACATGCCGTAATTCTGCCTGGCATTACTATAGGCGAAAATGCAATTATCGGTGCTGGGGCGATGGTTACAAAAGACGTACCTGATGAGAGATTAGTAATAGGGAATCCCGGAAAAGACATTAAGTCTATAAGAGAAATAGTAGATGAAAACGGAAATTCTATTTATCCATGGCAAGATCATTTAAAAGAATATCGAGGATACCCATGGCAAAATAAAAATTGAGTTTAGATTGTAATGATTAAATTTCTAGACCTCCAAAAAATAAATGCCCAATACGCAACAGAGCTTAAAAAAGTTGCTGTAGAAGTGATTGATTCTGGTTGGTATTTACTGGGTGAACGTGTTTCGCAATTTGAAACTAATTTAGCCAACTATATCGGTGTTAAACATGCCATTGGAGTAGCCAACGGATTGGATGCACTACGCTTAATTTTAAAAGCTTATATAGAAATGGGCGTTATGCAGGAGGATGATGAGGTAATCGTTCCCGCCAATACCTATATTGCTTCTATACTTGCAATAACCGATAACCGCCTAAAACCAGTTTTGGTAGAACCGGATATCAGTACCTACAATCTCGATATTTCACTGGTTGAACAACACATTACAACACGCACACGCGCCATTATGGTGGTTCATCTTTATGGACAGGTATGCTGGAGCGAGGAATTGGAGACCATTGCAAAAAAACACAATCTCAAAATAATCGAAGACAACGCCCAGGCCATTGGAGCGGAATGGGAAGGTAAGAAAACTGGATCATTAGGACATGCAGCGGGATTTAGTTTTTATCCCGGCAAGAACCTTGGCGCATTAGGTGATTCTGGTGCAGTTACTACAAATAATGAGGAACTGGCCGAAGCAGTAAGAATTATCGCCAATTACGGTAGTAAAATAAAATATCAAAATGAGTATCAAGGATTAAACAGCCGTATGGACGAAATACAAGCCGCTTTCCTTGATATAAAACTCAAATACCTTGACGCCGAAAACCAGCATCGCCGGGAAATTGCCAAATACTATTGCGAGAACCTCAAGAATCCTGAAATCATTTTACCCAGTAATGACAACTTTTCACTTTTCACTTTTCACTTTTCACACGTTTGGCATCTCTTCGTCATCCGCACTCCCAATCGCAACGAAATTCAAAAGCACCTGACCAACAACGGTATTCAAACCCTTATCCATTACCCTATTCCGCCACATAAGCAGATGGCTTACAAAGAATTGAACAACTTAAACTTTCCAATAACGGAAAAAATACATAGGGAGGTATTGAGTTTGCCGATGAGTCCAATAATAACTAAGAATGAAATTGAGAGAATCGTGGAAGTTTTAAATAACTTTAAATTGTAGATTGCTGAAATTATTGCTTATTACGGAGAAACAACAACAATGATCAAAGAGCAATCCTCTTACAGACAAATAATGAAGGCCACCTCTATATTTGGTGGCGTACAGGTTTTTAAGATTATCATTGGCATAATTCAAACCAAATTTATTGCGGTATTGTTGGGCCCATTGGGTATGGGTATTTCTGGGCTTTTAACCTCAACAACGGGTTTTATTGCAGCATTAACCAATTTTGGCCTTTCAACCAGTGGGGTTAAAGATGTTTCAGCTGCCCATAGCACTGGAAACGAAACACGAGTTTCTATTATAGCAAAGGTTTTTAGAAGGTGGGTTTGGGTTACAGGTTTGCTTGGTGCGGTGCTTACTGCGGCACTATCCCCCTGGCTTAGCCAATTAACTTTTGGGAATAAAGACTATACTTTCGCTTTTATTTGGATTTCCATTACCCTATTGTTTAACCAGTTAAGTGCTGGTCAAAGTGTTATGCTGCGTGGAATGCGAAAGATTCGTTATTTGGCACAATCGGGAATTATTGGGAGTATAATTGGCCTGTTTACTACCATTCCTTTGTACTATTTTTATGGTGTTAAAGGGATTGTTCCTGGAATTATTGTTACGGCCTTAACCACCCTTTCTTTAACGTGGTATTTCGCTCGTAAGCTGGACATTAAACCTATATATGTTTCAATGGTTCGTACAATAGCCGAAGGAAAAGGGATGTTGAAAATGGGTTTTATGATCAGTTTGAGTGGTTTAATTGCTTTGGGAGCTTCGTACATTTTGAGAATTTACATTAGTAATGCTGGCGGGGTTGATCAGGTGGGCTTATATACTGCTGGCTTTGCTATTATAAATACATATGTAGGGATGGTTTTTACTGCCATGGCCACCGATTATTATCCGCGGCTGTCAGCAGTAGCCCATAGTAACAAAAAAAGCAAAGAGGTAATTAACCAGCAGGCAGAAATCTCTATTTTAATACTGGCACCATTAATCCTAGTTTTTCTTGTATTTATCAATTGGGTTGTAATTATTCTGTATTCTACAAAATTTATTCCCATTAATGACATGATCCTGTATGCAGCATTAGGAGTTTTTTTCAAGGCTATCAGTTGGTCTATGTCATTTGTATTACTTGCAAAAGGAGCGAGTAAAACATTTTTCTGGAATGAGTTGATTACAAATATTTACTTATTAACCTTAAATTTTCTTGGCTATAAGTTTTTTGGTTTAAAAGGGTTGGGTATTTCTTTTATGATAGCTTATATTTTATATGCCTTTCAACTTTTTGGAGTAACGAAATATAAGTATGAATTTTCCTTTACCCCTGCATTTAGTAAAATATTTAGCCTGCAATTTGGATTGGCAATAGCGTGTTTTGCAGCTACAAAATTATTGGCAGGTCCATTCTCTTATGTTGTTGGGACACTATTTATTGCTGCTTCGGTCTATTTTGCTTATAAGGAATTGGATAAACGTTTGGATATAAAATCGATAATTTCAGGAATTAAAAAAAGATTTTGATGGAATCGGAAAATATACAAGAACGGCGGAAACCAGTCGTTTCGATAATTATTGTCACCTACAATAGTTCAAAATATGTACTTGAAAGCCTAGAAAGTGCAAGGAACCAGACTTACCAAAACATAGAACTAATTATAAGTGATGACTGCTCAACGGATAACACGGTTGAAATATGCAGTAAATGGATTGAAAAAAACAAAGAACGTTTTGTGAAAACTAAGTTGGTTACTGTTAACAAAAACACTGGAACATCCATTAACTGTAACCGAGGGATAAGTGCTTCCCAAGGTGAATGGGTAAAACTGATTGCAGGTGACGATGCATTAAAATCTACCTGCATAGCAGATAACATAGCAGTGATTTTAGCATCTGAGAATATAACAGTGCTACAAACAAACTTGGATTTTTATACAGATGATTTTAAAGATTCAAATTTCATCAAAACATCCTCTGTCGAATCGAACCCCTTTTTTACAAAAACGAATAATGCACAAGAACAATACAGGTTAATCCTACATCGCAATAAAATATTAGCACCCTCTATATTTATTAAGCGTGAAGTAATAAACAAAGTAGGAGGTTTTGATGAGAGTATCCCTTTAATTGAAGACCTCCCATTTTGGACTAAAGTTACTAAAAATGGGTTTAAAATTAGTTCAAACAATTCTGTAACAGTAAACCATAGAATCCATTCCATGTCGGTGACTAATCGTGGTTCTTTAATGAGCAAGCCCTATGCTAAAGATCTTCTGGCCTATAGTAAAAAATATAAAAAGGGAAATGTTAGCTACATACATTATTGTGCATATAACGCTGGTTTATATCTTATTTTATTTCAAAATAATTTTAACTTCTTATTTAGGAACAAGATTTTAATCAGACTATTTAGAGTATTCACAAGTAGAGTTATGAGATTAGGGAGCCCTAAACTTTAATTAATAACCGGGACTAATAGATTTTTAAACAGCAAGAAAAATAGAGTTCAAAATAAGCATGGGTAATAATAGTAGATATTTTCAAAAATTTATTTAGAGCAATTGATTAATGGCAAAAAACAAAGATTCGGTTTTAGTTAAATTTGTTCTTTTTATTCCCATCCTCTCTGCTATTGCTGAAAATACAACAGGTTTTTTCCCTGGAGGCACATTAAACCCCGGCACAATTAGAGGCTTTATTGCGGCTGTTTTTCTGTTCTTTTTTGTTTTTAAACATTATCCCGCCAACAGAACATCGCTATGGTTACTTGTATTTGTAGTATACTATACAATACTATCCTTTTTTTCAACAAATCTTACAGAATCATTGTATGGTCTTTTTAAATTTGCCATTGCTACACTAATGTATCCGGTAGGCTATTACTTTATAAATAACTACAAGCGGTTCTACAGTTTAACGGTTAGTTTTGCCATTGGTCTCGGAATTTTTTTACTATCAATTCTTATTGCTAATATCTTTAAACTTGGAACATCTGATTATCTTGAGGATAGCCTATACTTTGGCGCAGGCAGGGTAAATATTACCAAAAGCGCACTTATATTGCTGTTTGCCTCAGTTAACATTATACCGGTTATTAAAAGGAGGTACAAGTATCTTTTCTTCTCATTTATGGGAGCTGCGGCCTTTTTTACAGTAGTGGGTATTAAACGATCTGTTCTACTTTCGTTTATAGCAGGTATCATTATATTTTTGTTTTTTAATCGGCTCAAAAGAGGGGCAACCCAACTTGTGGTGATTTCAATTTTCGCCATGCTTTTTCTATTAGTCCTTTTCCCCCGCGGATATGAATTATTTAGTGAAAGGTTTGATGCACGATCTGATAGAATTGAGCTGACAGAAGAGTCTTTGGACAAAGAAACACGGGTTGATGAAACCCAATTAGTTATTAATACATGGATTGATGGGAGTATTAAACATAAACTTTTTGGCAGTGAATTATTTAACGACCGATATTTCTTTAATGTTGATAGGATGCTGCATACCGATTATATGGTTATTCTAAATGGATCGGGATTGGTGGGTATTTCCCTATGGTTTTTTGTGCTTTTCCTTATTTTTATTGATGGGAGATTCTACTGGAAGTACAATAAAACCGATGCTCGTTTTAGCTTACTAATGGTATCATTCTACTCTATTATTTGTGCGCAGCTTTTAATGTCAATTTCTGGTACGATACAAGGAGTAGGTTTGCGGTCGTTTATTCTACTTTATCTAGGAGCAATAGTTGGAACCTTAAAGGGTGAAGCGGCACTAAAGTTCCAGAGGAAAGAAGTGTAAAATCACTCTATATTTGGAACATTGCCATCAATGGTCTTTTTTTAAGCAAAGAACCTGTCAAAAACCTCAATCTAATTTATTTTTTGGAATCTAATTATTAAAATTAAGGAAAAGGAGCGCATGGTTAATTCTATAAAGATTTTCATTGCAGGTGATTATCACGGAG
>Ga0265295_1009186_pt1 | contig 10672 bp, 9 predicted proteins | sample Munlansysbiofilm_FD_192503 | JGI IMG/M metagenome (GOLD analysis project Ga0265295, IMG submission 192503) | Leachate microbial communities from a municipal landfill in Southern Ontario, Canada - Methane capture system biofilm | ecosystem: Engineered > Solid waste > Landfill > Unclassified ... | reverse complement strand
TGCGGCAGTTGTTTTCCACGACACACTCCCCCTCGAAACTAACACCCTCTTCGATGTAGATCGTTTGGGGCAGCTGCATAATTACCCCCGCTTCCATCCACATTTTTTTGATTCGCTCTTGCATAATTGCTTCGGCACATGCCAAGTCGTATTTGGAGTTCACCCCTTTAAAATGCTCTTCATCGACCAAAAGTGCGCTCACATGCAGGTTGTCCGCACGCGCCATCGCGATAAGGTCGGTGAGGTAGTACTCTTTTTGAGCATTGTCGTTGGAGAGGAGGGGGATATATTTTTCTAAAACCGATTTTTTAAATGCGTAGACACCCGCGTTGACCGTGGTGGTTGCAAGTTCCTCTTTGGTTGCATCTTTTTGTTCGACGATTTTGACCACTTGGTTTTCATCGAGGATAACACGCCCGTAGCCGTCGGGATTTGCAAGATCAAAGATCGACATCACTATGTCGCTCTCGAGCGCGAAGAAACCCTCTAACGCTTTGGGGGTGATAAGGGGCATATCTCCGTTGAGAACAAGTACCTTGTCGTTCTTTGGCATCACGTTTTTCATCGCGCCGCCCGTTCCGGGAAAGTTTTCTAAATCTTGGACGATAAAAGTGACGTTCGTAAAATATTTCTGCATCGCTGCTATCACCGCTTCTTTTTGGTGGGCAACGACGACGCTGACATCGTTAGAGAGTGCTAAAGAGGTTTTGATGATATGGTAGAGCATCTCTTTGCCGCTTATGGCATGGAGCACTTTTGCTTTGTTTGACTTCATGCGGCTCCCTTTGCCTGCCGCGAGGATAACGATACTTATTGTGTCTTTGTTCATAGGAGATACTCGTCTTTTCTGGTAAAAATGGAAGTCGCCATTTTACCATCTTTTGAAGCAATTCTTAAACCGTTCGATTCTTAACGAATTTCCCCGAAAATTTTAAGAAAAAACCGTTTTTTTAATGGTGGGGCTAATTTATTTTGTGGTATCATAAGCCAATAATTTTTTTAAGGTTTTTGGATGGATTTAGGAACGGTCATTGGATTAGTTTTGGTTTTTGCACTTTTACTCGGTGCAATGGCTATGGGGGTCGGTGTGGGTGCCTACATCGATATCCCTTCGGTTCTCATCGTCATCGGCGGAAGTATGGGATCTCTTTTCATCGCGTTTAAACCTGCTCAAATGAAAAAGTTTATGAAAGTGTTTATGATAGCGATCAAACCGCCCGAAGAGGACAAGGCGGAGCTTATCAAAAAGCTTGTTGCCTTCGCTACAAAAGCGAGAAAAGACGGCATTTTGGCGCTCGAGGGGGAGGTCAACAGCGAGCCGAACCAGTTTTTGCGCAAAGGGCTCTCGATGGCGATTGACGGCAACGAACCCGATACGATCCGTCAGTTGCTTGAGATCGAGATGGAACAAACCAGTACTCGTCATAAAGGATACGCTTCTATCTTCTACACGTGGTCGGGAATTGCAGGGGCGATGGGGATGATCGGAACTCTTATCGGGCTTGTTGCGATGCTATTAAATATGGCAGATCCCTCGGCGATCGGTCCTTCGATGGCGGTTGCTTTGCTTACGACGATGTACGGGGCGATGATCGGAAATATCGTAGGAACACCGATTTATAATATTCTTAACATCAGAAACGACGACGAAACTTTGGTTAAAGAGATGATCCTTTCGGGGATTATGTCGATCCAATCGGGAGATGCCCCGAGGGTGCTTGAGGCGAAGCTTTTAAGCTATTTGGCACCGAACGAACGCGTGAGCCAGTTTGACTAATGGCTAAGAAAAAATGTCCCGAGTGTGAAACGTGTCTTCCCCAGTGGCTCGCCGCCTTCGGGGATTTGATGTCGCTTCTTTTGTGTTTCTTCGTTTTGCTTCTCTCTATGTCGAGTATGGATGCCAAAAAAGTCTCCGAAGCGATCGGTTCCCTCTCGGGAGCGATGAGCGTTTTAGAGGGGGGGACGAAAACGGAGATTTCGCGCCAGCGTATCCAAGAATCGACCCCTATAGAAGCGCAGGATGAAACCACCGAAACGGTTAATCAAGTAACGCAGGCAATTATCGACGCAAACGAATTGCGCGAAAAAGGGCACGGACCTGCCATCTCTATGGAGGAAGCGCAAGAGGGGTTCGTGATCCAGCTTCCCGCTTCGCTTTTATTTCAGCCCGGAAGCGCGGTGATTGACAATGACGACGCACTCTTGTTTTTAAAACGTATCGCCTTGATCGTCGAGGAGTTGCCAAACTCTATGGAAGTGAGCGTACAAGGGCATACCGATAACGTGGCACCTTCGAGCAGCAGCCCCTATAAAAACAACTGGGAACTCTCCTCTGCACGTGCTATTTCGGTCTTGCAAGAGCTTTTGCTCAACGGCGTAAAACCGGAGCGCATCAATGCCGCAGGGTTTTCGGAATATCGCCCCCTTGCAACCAATGCGACCGCTTCGGGACGGGAAAAAAACCGAAGGGTAGAACTTCATTTCTACGGGAAAAAGTCTGAGCAAGAGGGTATTGCCAAACAGACAATCTTAGATAAAGCACAAACGCAAGAATGATCCGTTTTCTTTTTGTTTTACCCTTTTTAGCAACGCTTCTGGGTGCCGAGACCCCCGTGATCCCTACGATGAACTTTGAACTCTCCGCGCCAAATACCCCGCAGCAGTTGGTGAGTTCGTTAAACGTTCTTGTTATCCTTACCCTTTTGGTGTTGGCACCGAGCTTGGTGCTTGTGATGACTACCTTTACGCGCTTCGTGATTGTATTCGGTTTTTTGCGTCAAGCGTTGGGAACCCAGCAGGTACCGCCGACGCAACTGCTTGTGATGCTAGCGATGATACTCACGTTTTTTGTTATGGAACCCATCGGCACGCAGGCGTATAAAGACGGGATCAAGCCCTACATAGAGGAGCAGATCGGCTATGAAGAGGCGTTTGAAAAAGCGACTTTGCCGTTTAAAAACTTTATGATCCGCAATACGCGCGAAAAAGATTTGGCACTCTTTTTTAGAATCAGAAATATGCAAAATCCCCAAACGGTTGCGGACGTTCCGTTGTCGGTGATTATCCCCGCTTTTGTAATCAGCGAGCTTAAAACCGCTTTTGAGATAGGTTTTTTGATCTTTTTACCGTTTTTGGTTATCGATATGGTGGTTGCTTCTATCTTGATGTCGATGGGTATGATGATGCTTCCCCCCGTTATGATCTCTCTGCCTTTTAAGATACTTATCTTCGTATTGATTGACGGATGGAACCTGCTTATCGGCAATCTGATCGCCTCTATAAAATAAAACACTAAAGGAAGAAAATTTGGATTGTAAATATTTCGGCGAATGCGGCGCATGCAAAGTTTACGAAGGAGGATATGAAGCGCAGTTACATGCCAAGGTTGCACTCAATCAGGAACGTTTTGCCCCTTTTACGAACAAAAAGATCGAAATTTTTCCCTCTTTGCATAGCCATTATAGATCAAGAAGCGAATTTAAGATATGGCATGAAGAAAACGAGAATATAGAATATGCAATGAACTCCCAAGAGAAAGGGAAGGTGGTATTTGTCAAAGAGTGCCCGCAGGTGTCTCTTCCCATAGCCACGCTAATGCCCAAGCTGCTTCATGCCATTAAAGAGGAGGGGATAGATTTCAAACTCTTCGGTGTCGATTTTTTAAGCTCTACAAGGGGTGAGGTGGCGGTGTCGCTGCTTTATCACAGAAGACTCGATGCACTATGGCATGCCAAGGCTTCAAAGATTTCCCAAGATTTACATATTTCCATCATCGGCAGAAGCCGAGGTCAAAAGGTGGTTATCGGCAACGATTTCGTTATCGAACACCTCAATATCGGGGGGGAGAGCTACCGTTTTACATATATAGAAAACAGCTTTACCCAGCCAAATGCGAGTGTGAATGAAAAAATGATCGAGTGGAGCCTGCGGGGATTGGAAGATACCTCGAAGGATATGTTGGAACTCTATTGCGGTGCGGGAAACTTTACGATTCCGTTTGCAAAAAAGTTTCGCAAAGTGCTTGCTACGGAGATTTCCAAATCCTCCATCAACGCCGCAAAAGAGAATATGGAGCTTAACGGCGTCTCGAACATCGCATTTGTGCGCATGAGCGTCGAGGAGTTTGTCCAAGCACTCGATAAAGTGCGAGAGTTTAACCGCATGAAAGGGATTAACATTGAAGATTACGAGATAGAGACCATCTTCGTCGATCCTCCGCGAAGCGGTATGGATAGCGACTCGTGCAATTTCGCGGCACGCTATAAGCAGATTATCTATATATCGTGCAATCCGCAAACCCTCCAAAGAGATTTAGAGATACTCTGCCAAACGCACGAAGTTGTAGAGATTGCGCTGTTTGACCAATTTCCCTATACGCACCATGCGGAAATGGGTGTGAAACTTCTACGAAAGGGCGTTTCATGAAAAGTTATCTTCTAAGTGCCGTGCTTTGTTCTCTCCTTTTTGGCGACGAGATACAAAGGATCGAATCGATCGTCAACGATATAACAAAACTGCGCATAGAGTACGATGAATGCCGTCGGCAGTTGGATGCAAAAACACCCGCCGTACTACGAAACAATCTCGTGCTTAAACAAGAGGAACCTCTACGATGCGAAGCGGAACAAGACGAGGTAAAACGTTTAAGCCGTTTGGTTGAAGATATGCGCCAAAAAAACACTCTTTTGCACGAGGAACTTGAAAAAGCGAATAAATCTCTTGAAACAGAAAAAGAGCTGCGAGTAAAGTTAGAAGAAGCGCAAAAAGCAAATAAAGAAAAAGAAAAAGCTTTAAAAATCAAAGATGCAGCCGATAAAAAAACCGAAGATGATTATTTGGCTCTTTTAATGGAGAAAGAAAAATATATTATTTATTTGGAAAATCAAATAAAAAATAAAGAAAAAACTCACAAAAAAGAGGAAGCCAAGAGCCCCGTCGTGCAAGTTAATTGCCAAGAGGAGAAAAACCCTTTTCCTAAACTCGTACTCAAAGAGCAATATAGAGACGCAACGTCCGCAAAGAGCGATAAAGTCCGACCCCTCCCTTTAGAGACTACGACGGTGGTGCAGCAAGAAGCGCCGATACAAAAAGAGGAAGCGCTGAGTGTCTCGGTCCAAAAGCAAGCCGTATCGGAGAAAGTCGTTTTGCAGATGATCGAACCCTCCGCATTTAAGCTTAACAAAGAGAGCGAAATCTATGATGCCCCCAACGCAAATGTGTTAGAGAAATGGGAAGAGGGAACGTCGTTTACTTCGAATCAAAAATACAAAAACTGGATTAAAATTACGGGGTATTTTATAGATAAAAAATGGAGACCTTCAAAGAAAGAACTGTGGATTTTAGAGGAGAATGTCGTAAAAAAAAGATGACCGAAAAGGGTGAAAAAATTTCACCCTTTTACATCTAAAACTACTGACCGCCCCAAGGCATGCCGGCGTCTTTCCATCCGAACGTAAAACCGTCTTCGAGGTTATAGGCAGTGATACCCTCTTGGGCTAAAACATTTGCTGCCGCACTCGAGCGCGGCCCGCTGCGGCATACTAAAATAACCTTGCTTACGTTTTGCATTTTCATCGCTTCCATAACCTCTTTGACGAAGTTTTTGTTTACGACCTCTTTTGCATTGTAGAGCTTCATAGCCGAGACGTGGTCTTTGACTTTGGAGTTTTTTACCTCGTAATCGGCGCTTTTTACGCGTGTTTCGATCGGTTTTTCATCATACGTCCAGTAGTATGCAGGGATGTTGATAAACCCTTCGCCGTGACCCGTGTAGATAAATTCCAACGTTGTTCGAACGTCTACGATGATCGCTTCACCGTTTTTTTGCATTTGGTACGCTTCCTCGGCGGTAACGTCGCCCTCGTAGGAATTTGCCTGTAAAAACGACAAAGATACGAGAAGTGCTAAGAGAAATTTCATGTTTATCCTTCTTTTAATTTCGCCGCAATTATAGTAAGTCTAAGTTAACGACCCGTCAAAGATGGTATAATTCCCGCCAAAACTACCCTATAAAGAGCGGTGCTATGAAAAAAATCTTGATAATCAGCGACGGTGATGCGGGGGAACATTTTATCCGACGCGTGATCGAAACCTATACAAGCGAGAATATCTACTACGTCGTAGAGATGCGGGCAAAAGAGTATGAAGATGCAAACCCCGCTCGATTTAAATTTTTTGAATTCGATCCGACGAGTCTTTATAAACTTTCCAACCTTTTAAAAATGGATTTTTCGCAGGTGTTCATTACGATGGAGAGCGCCGCGGATGTGCAAAATACGATCAAAAATATCCGCGTGGTTTCCAAGCAGCTACGCATTATCGTTCTTAATCAATGGAGCATGAAAAATCAAGACCCCAACGTCGTGTTTATCAATGCGCACGAGATTTTGGCGTCGATGCTTATCGATTATCTTCCCAATGTTCCCGTCATTGCACAAAACGTGGGGCTTGGCGAAGGGGAGATTATGGAGGTTCTCGTCCCCTTTGGAAGCTCCTTCGTCTACCGCCATTTGGGTGTAATCGAGCAGAAAAACTGGCGTATCGTCGCGATTTATCGCAACAGAAAACTCATCATGCCATCGCGCCGCAGGATGATCCAGCCAAATGATTTGTTGCTTCTTGTGGGGGAACCTGCGGTTTTAAAATCGGTATACCGTGCGATTAAAAGGGAGCTTGGGCAGTTTCCCGAGCCGTTTGGATCGAATTTGTACGTTTATATCGACATGAACATTATGAAGCACGACGATATTAAAGAGTTTGTGCGGCGCGCGGTTTTCGTGCATAAAAAATTTAAGCACGATCTTATTATCAAAGTGCTTAACCCGGGTGATGTAGACATACTCTCTTTTATCAAAGAGTACAGAAGCGACAATGTTATCGTCTCTATCGAGTACAACAAGGTGGATGCCGATTTGTCGTTTCATAACGACATCAAACTCTACCATGTGGGGTTGGTTATCATCTCCAAAGAGACCTTTAACCATCCAAAAACGAAAAATACCCTCTACGAGGCACATGTACCTATTTTGAAAATATCGAACCGATCTTTCTCTTCGGTGCAGGATGCCGCGATCATTTTGGCGGAAAACAGGGATTTGGAGAAGATTTCGACAAATATTTTCGATATTGCCGAGCAAATGGGCTTTAATATCGAACTTTATAATTATCTCAGCGAGATGCAAGAGGAAAAAGAGCAAGTAATAGAGCACTACAACAACCTCTCTACGATTTTTTCCAAATCGATCAAAGTGATCAACGACAACCAAAACCCGATCCGCACCCTCAAGCAAAAAGATAATTTTATTCAGATTCTCCCTTTTACGAAAAAACTCACCAAAAGGAAGTTTTATTCACTCTTTGCAACCGATAGCGAGTCTTTGTACCACAAGCTTGACGACCACCACCAAATTTTCATCCCCGTGCAGATATAGCACGCGGATTTAGTGAGAATTTAGCCTTTTTGAAGTATCATATATCCATTTTATAAATTTCATTTTTGGATAGCAGATGCAAGTAAACATTCCCCTCAAAAAAGTAGTAGACGACTCTTACGATATTCTCATCGACGAACTTCCCAAACTCCATTTTAATACAAAAGTCGCCATCGTGACCAACCCCAAAGTAGCGGGGTTGCATCTGGGGTATTTGCTCAGTAAAATATCTGCAAAAGAGCTTTATATCATTACGGTGCCCGACGGGGAGGGGTATAAAAACCAAGCCTCTATCGATACGATTTTGGAGTCTTTATTTATCCATCGCTTTAACAGAAAATCGCTATTGATCGCTTTTGGCGGCGGCGTAATCGGTGATATGACGGGCTATGCCGCGAGCATCTACCAACGCGGGATCGATTTTATCCAAGTACCTACGACGCTTCTTTCGCAGGTCGATTCGAGCGTAGGGGGCAAAACGGGGATGAATAACCGCTTCGGAAAAAACCTTATCGGTGCGTTCCATCAGCCAAAAGCGGTGTATATCGATCCGACCTTTTTGCGTACTCTCGATGCAAGGGAATTCGGTGCTGGGATGGCGGAGATTATCAAGATGGCGGTAACGTTCAACAAAGATTTTTTCGAGTTTTTAGAAGATGCCGACGTAAGCGATGCAGGGGTGCTGCAAAAGGTGATCGAAGCGGCGGTGCGTACCAAAGCAGGCGTAGTCGCAGAGGATGAAAAGGAGCACGGGCTTCGCGCGGCGCTTAATTACGGGCACACATTCGGGCATGTCATAGAAAACGAAACAAACTATACGGGCTACCTCCACGGCGAAGCGGTTGCCATGGGGATGGTGATGGCAAATACCATGGCATGTAAGCTAGGACTCATGAGCCTAGATGAGGCGACTAGGGTGGAGAATCTTTTGAAAAAGTTCTCCCTTCCTACTTCTTATGCGATCCGTGACGTCGAGCGTTTTTACGAAACTTTCTTTTTGGACAAAAAAAGTTCCGATAGCGCGATTACGTTTATTTTGCCGCAAAGCATCGGCGGCGTGAGTATCACCGACAAGGTGGCAAAAGAGACGGTTTTTGACGTATTGCGTCAGTTCGGTGTATCCCGATGAAACTTCTCCTTCTCCTACTCTCTTTTGTCGTTCTTTTTGCTCAGACCCCTTTAGAAAAAGGGGAAAAGCTCTCTAAGGCGCAGTTAGAACTGATGGAACAAGAGCTTCAAGAGGAAAAAAACAACAAGATAGAAGAGCATCTCAAAGAGATCGATCGGATCGAAAAGGAGGTAAGCAAGGAGCAGGTGTGGATGAAAAGCTACGCCTCTTATCTTACCTCTTTGGATGTTCGCGAGAGCTTGAGAGATATTAAAAAACGTATCGATTATCTCAGTAAAAAAACAAGAAGCGTAAGCGAAAACGACGAATTAAGCGCACTTATCTCCAAAGAGAAAATTCTTGCTTCGCAGATCGAGCAGCTTAAAGAGAAAGACAGCGCGCCGTTTTCCAAACTGCTAACTCCGCCAAATATCGAAAAAATAGAACCTATCTCCAACCCTTTCGATATTTTCGTAGGGATATCCTACATAAAAACCCTGAACAACGATTTGGCGGATTATAAAAAGAGAAAAAGTAATCTTACCGAGCTAATAAAACTTTTGCGCAAAGAGAGGGAACTCTATAAAGAGATAGCCCTCTTAAACCCAAAAAGTTCCTATATCTCCGATTTGGAAGAAGTCGAGAAGCGTTTGGAGAGGTTTGAAACCGCACTCGATACCATCACAGTTACCGCAGAGGTGTACGAGAAACGCTTAGAGATTATAGAGCTCAACATCAATAAAGAGATCGAAGAGCAGATATTTAAATTGATGAATATCGGGATCATCATCCTTGTGATCTTTTTGATTTTTGTTTCGCTCAAGATGATCGTCAAAAAATATATCACAGACAACGAGCGGTTTTATATGGCGAACAAGATCATCAATTTCGTCAACGTAACGCTGATGCTTTTGATCGTGTTTTTTAGCTACATAGAAAACGTCAGCTATCTCGTAACCATTTTAGGGTTTGCATCGGCGGGTATCGCGATTGCGATGAAAGACTGGTTTATGAGCATCTTAGGGTGGCTTGTGATCGTTTTTGGCGGCAGTATCCACGTGGGGGACAGAATCCGTATCGAGATGGACGGGATCGAATATGTCGGCGACGTTATGGATATTTCGCTGCTGCGCATGACCCTTTTTGAAGATGTGACGCTCACGACGTATATCCGTAACCGCAGAGCAGGGCGGATTATTTTCGTGCCCAACAACTTCGTATTTACGAGGATGATCGCCAATTATTCCCACAGTTCCCTTAAAACCGTTTGGGACGGGATCGACATCGTCGTAACGTTTGAATCGAACCATAAAAAAGCGATGTATATCTGTAAAGAGATCACGAAAAAATACTCTAAAGGGTACACCGATATCACGAGAAAACAGCTTAATAAAATCCGTAACCACTACAGTTTGAAAAACACCAACGTCGAACCGAGGATATTTTCGTTTATCGAGCCGCACGGGGTGACTATAAGTTCGTGGTACCTGACAAATGCGTATGCCACTTTGACCCTTCGCAGCGTTATCTCGACCGAGATCGTCGATGCGTTTAACAAAGAAGATGATATCACCATCGCCTATCCGACACAAAGGCTGCATATGCAAAAAGAGAAAACGAAACCCCCTTTTGAGGAGCAAGAGGAGTTGCAGTCATGAAGAAAAAAGTGTTTTTTAAAACCTTCGGCTGTCGCACCAATCTTTACGATTCTCAGGTGATGATAAGCTCGATGCAGGAGTACGAGATCACCGAAGATGAGGCGGAAGCAGATGCGATCGTGATCAACTCCTGTACCGTGACAAACGGTGCCGATACCCATGTGCGCAGCTATATCTCCCATATCGAAAAAACCTCACATGCCAAGGTTTTTCTCACGGGGTGCGGCGCACACACCAAAGGGGAGAGCCTTTTGGCAGAAAAAAGGGTGCACGGGGTTTTCGGACAAAGCGAAAAACAAAAAATCGACTTTTTGCTCTCGCAAGAGAAACCTTTTTACGATCCGGGGGATTTAAACCATATCGACGACGTGATCGTCGATGATTTCGTCGGCAAAAGCCGCGCGTTTATTAAAATCCAAGAGGGGTGCAACTTCCGCTGCTCCTACTGTATCATCCCCTTTGTGCGCGGTGATGCG
>Ga0265295_1009185_pt1 | contig 10673 bp, 9 predicted proteins | sample Munlansysbiofilm_FD_192503 | JGI IMG/M metagenome (GOLD analysis project Ga0265295, IMG submission 192503) | Leachate microbial communities from a municipal landfill in Southern Ontario, Canada - Methane capture system biofilm | ecosystem: Engineered > Solid waste > Landfill > Unclassified ... | reverse complement strand
AAATGATCGGCAATCAGCACCACCCGCTCCGGATCGAAGACCCGGTCAACCCCGACCGTGTTGAATTCCCGGATCACCACCGGGCCCGTGACGTCGTTGGCCAGAAGCAGATCGACTCGCACGTCGATCAGTTCTCCTGGAACGACATTTTCCTTGCCGGCGTGGGCCGCCAGGATTTTTTCGGTAATCGTCATGGACATGTCAGCACTTCTCTCTTCCTCGATCGGGGAATAACCCGGATCGCCCGCATGACGTCAGAGACGGTATTTTTCCGTGTCGAACACCTTGATGTCGTGCCCCGGAAGAATGAGATCGACGTTTAACTCTCTGATCCGATCAAGAGTGGCGCAATAATCGCTCAAATTGTAATGGGCCGTGTTGGGCAGAGGCGCAGAACCCCAATTCTCGAACAAAGGAATGGTGTCGCTTGCGATCAATGCTTTCTTGCCATCGCTTTCCAGCAGCACGCTCTGAAAGCCGGGCGTATGACCGGGGGTAAAAAGAACGCTGACGCCATCGACGATCTGCTTATCGCCGTTGATGGTGGTGTAGGTCGTCGACTTGACCGGCTCGATGTCATAGCCATGGCGATGGATCGGCAGCGGATCCAGGGCATAGTCGAGCTCGCGTTCCTGCACCAGGAACGAGGCCTTCGTGAACAACTCGGTGTTGTAGCAATGATCCCAGTGAAGGTGGGTCAGGATGACGGTCTCGATTTCATTCGGATCGACCCCCAGCTTTTTCAGCACCGTCGCCATTTCCTGGTCCTTGCTTTTGAGAAATGGCTTGTGGTGTTCGGCCGTCGTCTCGGGATCGTTAGGACCGGTATCGACAATGATCTTTTTGTCTTTCGTCTCGACCAGCCAGCCGATCACCGGCGCGTTGATCTTGACCCCGGCATTCTTCATGTAGGTGAAGCCGGATTTATCCCGGATGATGGTCCCGAGATCGAGCGGTGTGATGGAAATGGACATTCGTTCCTCCGCAAAGATATGCGCCGGGTCGGTGGCGCGAAGAGATCAGCGTTCCAGGACGTCGCCCGGAAGATAGGCGTACCCGTCCATCAGGCGGCGCGCCGTTCTGCTGATTGCGGCACGGACGATGACCGCCTTGCCGTCACGGATTTCGGCCCGTACGTCGATGGGGATGACCCCGCCCGGATGACCGATCCTGAGGATGTTCGGGTCCCCTCTCCGCCTGACCGCTTCGTTGACGATCGTTCCCGGAATGACGGCGGCGCAGCCGGTGGCGACCGTCGCCGTTCCCGAATAGGTTTTGTGGGTGACTTGCATCCATAACAGCCGGGACAGAAGATCGTAGGATTCCGCCGGCACATTTTGCTTGGTCAGGTGATCGACATAATCCTTGGGCGACGAGACGAAGGCGACCATCGGGAAAGCCGGAGACTTCTCCGTCGCCTGAGCCTTTGACGGCACCAAGCCGATCATTTCCGCGCCGACCGACCGGATGGCCTCCAATGTCCGCAACAGCTCCTTGTTGGCGTCGATCTCCGCCGCCGATTCGGTTCCGGTGGCCCCGACATCGTGGGCATTGACGAAAATCATCGGGTTGGCGACATCGACCAGCGAAACGGTGATCTCTCCCAGACCGGCGACTGTGATCCTGTCCTTGACGTTGCCGGTCGGCAGCATCTCGCCGGTCACCGTTCCCGCCGTCCCCGCCATATCCATGACGATCTCGGCGCCAGGCCTGGGCACACCGGCGATATGAAAATCGCCGAGAACTCTGGGACGCCCCCGATAGGTAGGAACCTCGGCAACATAGATCTTGCGGGTGTTGGTGTTGTGGATTCTGACATAGGTGACCGGTTCGGTGACCTTCACCAGCCCTTCCTCGATGGCGAAGGGCCCGACCGCCGAAGAGATGTTGCCGCAATTGCCGACATAGTCGATGAAGCTGTCGTTGATCGCCACCTGACCGAAGGTGTAGTCGATATCCGCGTCCGCACGGGAAGAAGGGGCGATGATGGCGAGCTTGCTGGTCAGTGTGTCGGCTCCGCCCAACCCGTCAATCTGCCGGGGGTCCGGGCTACCGAAAGCCGACAACACCACCTTGTCCCGCGCCACGGGATCGCTCGGCAACTCGTTCTCCATGAAGAAGAGCGCCTTGCTGGTGCCACCACGCATGATTGCGCAGCGATAACGTTCGAATTCCCTGTCATGCATCACGAATGCCACCTTTTTCCACGAGCCGCCCCGTCCCGTTTTCCCGGGTGATTCCGCCGGATGCGGCCATCTGCTTGAAAGTCATCGCGGATCGCCGCGACCCGGTCCCGTCCGGGTAAAGAGGGGGGCGATTCCGCCCCCCTCTTCCCACCCGCTCATCAATACAGGCAAGCAATAAGCTTGTTCATGTCGTCGAGTTTCTCGAGATTTTTGACGTACTCGATGATCCTTTCCGCCTTGTTCTTGCCGATCGTCTGACCGGAGAACAAACGGAACTTCTCTACTGTCTCGTCAAAGCTGACGGGGTTTTCGGGATCCCCCTTCGGATAGTCGACATGCGATGTGAATTCGCGGCCATCCTTGGTTTTCACGATTACCGTGCAGGGGTAATATTTGGGATAAACGGCCTCGGCTTCCGGATCCAGTTCGTATTTGATCTTCTGCATCAGATCGAGAACGCGCTGATCCTGGATCGCTTCCTCGGTGAACTCGAACAAAGTTTCGCGGCCTTTGACCATGCCGCAGGCGATGGCGTAGGGCAGGCTGAACTGAGCGTCGACCTCGGTCTGGGGTTGATATTTCCGGTCTTCGGGAACGCAGAGGACCTTGATCGAGTATTTGTTGACCTTGGCGAGAATGGATTCGACATCGTCGGGATTGATTCCCCGCTTATAAAGATCGACGCCGCAATCAGCCAAGGGAGCGGAGAACCGGCAGCAGGAGTGAACCTTGATGCTGGTGTCTTCCATTTCCCATTTCTTACCGAAATTGTCGGTAAGCTTGTTCAGATCGTAGATATCCTTGTAGGAATAGGCGCGGATAAAGCCGTCCTCGCCCTCGAACACGGTGGTCGGCGAGGTGAAGCCCCCCTTGGCCAGCAACCCGGAAATGACGCCGCACATGGCGGCATGGCCTGCCTGATAGCGCTTGGTCCAGGTCCCCTGCGCCTTCCATTCCAAAAGACCGGCGGCTTGGCTGCCGGCAAGCCCCATTGCCGCTGCGATCCCCGTCTCGTCGAGATTGAGAAGCTTGGCGACGCCGGCGCTCGCCCCGAACACGCCGCAGGTGCCGGTGGGATGGAAACCCTGATAGTAGGTCTGGCCAAGAAAGGCCTCGCCGGCCCGGATGGTGACCTCGGAACCGAATACGAACGCGGTCAGGAACGACTTGCCGTCAAGCCCGTATTTCTCGGCCAAAGCCAGAAGGGCCGGAAACACCACGATCGTCGGGTGCTGGATGCCTTCGCGATGGTCGTCGTCGCTATCAAACGAGTGCCCCATCATGCCGTTGGCCAGGGCCGCCAGATTGGGGGACACCTTAAGACCATATCCCATGATCGTGCTGTCCGGCCGTCCGCCGATCTCGTTGAATACCGTATCCACCATGATTCGGGCGGAGGGATGTTCCTTGGCGGCAAGGATACAGCCGATGACATCCAGGATGAATTTCTTGGCGTTGTTTTGCACCTGTTCGGGCAAGTCTTCGTATTTCAGACCCGACCCTATATTTGCGATGCGCTGAGAAATAGTTTTGTCGCTCATGAGCTTACTCCGAAATAAAACTTTCTTCCATTTTTCTGATAGTATCGAGACCTATCATATTATTGAATTCTGGGAAGTTAACCATACGATCCCCGAATCCCTGGGTCGTGTCGGCATCCTTCATGCTGTCCAGCATGGACCGGACAGCCTTGGTCGTCGTGTAGAGAAGCGAATTCGGATAAATGACCAGCTTGTAGCCGAGAGCCTCCAGCTCCTTTCCGGTCAGAAGCGGTGTCTTGCCATGCTCGACCATATTGGCCATCACCGGCTTGGAGAGCGTCCCGGCAACGGTCTTCATCTCCTCGACCGACTGCGGCGCCTCGAAGAAAATGATGTCGGCGCCGGCGCTGGCATAGGCCTTGGCCCGGTCCATCGCATCGTCGAACCCGGTTACCGCTCGGGCGTCGGTCCGGGCGATAATCAGGAAATCGTCCGACCGCCGGGCTTGGACAGCCGCCTTCAGCTTCGAGACCATCTCGGCCTTGGTGACGAGCTGCTTGCCTTCCATGTGGCCGCACCGCTTCGGCAGCACCTGGTCCTCGAGCTGAATAGCGGCCACCCCAGCCCGCTCATATTCGCGGACCGTCCTCATGACATTGAGTGCGCCACCATAGCCGTTGTCGGCATCGGCGATCACCGGAATATCGACGGCTGCGACGATACGCGCCGCCTGGGCCGCCATTTCCGTCATGGTGAGCAATCCGATATCGGGTTGTCCGATGAGGCTGGCGGAGACTCCATAGCCTGTCATGTATATCGCGGGGAAACCAGCCTTCTCGATAAGTCTAGCTGACCATGAATCATATGCCCCAGGTGCTCTTACTATTCCGTTTCCGGATAATAAGGATCTTAGTCTATTGTTTTTCACAGTAAATCCCCATTTATTTTTGTGACGATTCTTAAATGCATCAAGTATGATGAACACATCGGGGAATATGCATGGTTCATGCCAAGAGCTTCCTCCTGGGCAGTTCCTATTTTTTCATGGTGCTGCGCATCTGGAACCGTCCGGTTTTCAATGGAAATGGCATCCTGCCGCTCGATTCCGAACGCCTTTTCTGGAGCCCGTCACATTATTAATGATACGATCATCGTAACGTTTTACATGTAACTTTGTTACGACTGTCCCTATTGCCGAAAGGATCCGGCCATGCCCATTGAGCTTGCCGTCTTCAGCTATTCCAGAATGAAAAATGAAATGGAATCAGTATGGAACGAATTTAAATCAAAGGTTAATATACAAATAATAGAAGGAATATTCGACGACGCGCTCGAATGTGCCAAGAATTTAGAAAAAGAAGGGCGTGTAGACGTCTATATAAGTTCCGGAGCTAACGCATCTTTATTGCGACAGAACGTCACAAAGCCCATCGTCACCATCCGGGTTACTGGATTCGACCTGCTGCGCTCGATTCAGAACGCCAAGGCTTACGGCGATAAAATCGCCCTCGTCAGTTTCAAGAACAACATTCCAGAGCTGCTCGAATTCCAGGATCTGTTGCAGACCCCGATCACCCAGGTCATCTATTCGAGCGAAAAAGACCTGATCAGAAGCATTTCCCGCCTCAAACGGTCGGGCTTCAACACCGTCGTCGGCCATAGTCTGGCCTGCGACCTGGCGGAGAAGCACGGCATGCGCAGCGTCCTGCTCTATACGCGGGAATCAGTCCGGCAGGCGATCGAGACCGCCTGCGAACTGGCTCTGTCAACCCGCCACGAGACCGAGAAAGCCGAACGGCTGAAGACGATCCTCGATTACGTCTACAGCGGCGTTATCGCCACGGACAGTCAAGGCGCCGTCACCGTCTTCAACAAGGGCGCCGAGGAAATCATCGGCCTATCCGCCGACGAGGCCATCGGCCAGCCGATCGACAAGATCATTCCCAACACCCGCATCAATCACGTCATTCATACGGAAAAGCCCGAGCTGAACCAGTTACAGAAGATCGGCTCGTCCTACATTTTCACCAACCGCGCGCCGATCCGGGCGCACAACGAGCTGGTCGGCGTCGTCGCCACCTTCCAGAGCGTCAGCACAATTCAAAATGCCGAGGGACAGATCAGAAAGAACCTCCATAACAAGGGGCTCGTGGCGAAATTTACCTTCGACGACATCATCGGCAAAAGCCCTTTGCTGTTACGAACGGTGGAGCGGGCCCAAAAGTTCTCTCAGACCGAATCGACCATCCTCATCACCGGAGAAACCGGCTCAGGCAAGGAATTACTGGCCCAAGGCATCCACAACTACAGCCCGCGACGGATGAAGCCATTCGTCGCCGTCAACTGCTCGGCCCTGCCGGGGACGCTGCTTGAAAGCGAGCTGTTCGGTTACGAGGAGGGCGCTTTCACCGGCGCGAAGCGCGGGGGCAAGACGGGATTGTTCGAGCTGGCCCATACCGGCACCATCTTCCTGGACGAGATCGGCGAAATCCCGCCCAGCCTCCAGTCCAGCTTGCTCCGTGTCCTGCAGGAACGCGAGATCATGCGGGTCGGAAGCGACCGGATCATCCCCGTCGATGTCAGGGTGGTCTCGGCCACGAACAGGGATCTGCGGCAAGCCGTCAAGGACGGAAAGATGAGGGAGGATCTCTACTACCGGCTGAACGTTCTGCATGTGAAGTCGCCGCCACTGCGGGAACGCGAGGGAGACACCATGCTTCTTGCCCGCCATTACCTGAGCAAGTTCAATCCGGAGATCATGAAACACCCCCCGGATTATGCCGCCGGCATCCTGTCGGTCCTGGAAACATACAGATGGCCCGGCAATGTGCGCGAACTCCAGAACGTCATGGAACGCTTTTCGGTCCTGATAAAGGATTCCGATATGTCCCCCGAAAGACTCCGCGAATGCCTGAACGAGGCGCTGGAACAGCAGGCGCCCCCGGAAAAAGAAGCTTCTCCGCCGCCGCCGCCGGCCTCTTCGCTCCCCCCGCCGCCGGTCAAGGATATCTCGACCGAGACCATCTTGCGCACCCTGGCGCAGGTCAACGGCAACCGCTCGCAAGCCGCGCGTCTACTAGGCATCAGCCGGATGACGATCTGGCGGAAGCTCAGCGGCCAATAGCGGAAAGCGCGTCCTGGACCGAAGCGCCCCTCTTTAGCGTCTTTTCGCCCAGGCCCCATCGCGAAGAGCGCTTGCGCGCACATCAGCGCCGCAGTAGCTTTTCGTCCGCCGTTTTTTTCCTCACACCTTTATTTTAAGGAATGTGTCATGTCGATTCTCGCCAACCGCCTGTCGCTCATCAAGCCGTCGCCGACCATGGCGGTGACCCAGAAAGCGGCCGAGCTGAAAGCCCAGGGGCGCGATATCATCGGGCTTGGAGCAGGCGAGCCGGATTTCGACACTCCTGAGTCGATCAAGGCGGCGGCCAAGGCCGCGCTGGACCGGGGTGAGACCAAATACACCGCCGTGGCCGGCACGCCGGCCCTGCGCAAGGCGATCGCGGCCAAGTTCAAGCGCGAGAACGGGCTTGACTACACGCCTGAGCAAATCACCGTCGGCGTCGGCGGCAAGCATGTCCTTTACAACGCGCTGATGGCCAGCCTGAACCCCGGCGACGAGGTGATCATCCCCGCACCCTATTGGGTCAGCTATCCCGACATCACGCTTCTGGCCGAAGGCACGCCGGTGATCGTGCGCTGCCCCGAGGAAGCGGGCTTCAAGCTCGCCCCCGCCGATCTGGAAGCTGCAATCACGGCCAAGACCAAATGGCTGATCCTGAATTCGCCGTCCAACCCGACCGGCGCGGCCTATACCAAGGCCGAGTTGGAGGCCCTGGCCGCGGTGCTGCGCCGCCATCCCCATGTCTGGGTGATGTCCGACGACATCTATGAGCACATGGTCTATGACGGCTTTGAATTCTTCACCATCGCCCAGGTTGCGCCCGATCTGTTCGAACGGACCCTGACCGTCAACGGCCTGTCCAAGGCCTATGCGATGACCGGCTGGCGCGTCGGCTATGCGGGCGGGCCCAAGGCCCTGATCGCGGCGATGAACAAGATCCAGTCGCAGAGCGCCACGCACACCAGCTCGATCAGCCAGGCCGCCGGGGTCGAGGCGCTGAACGGCCCGCAGGACTTCATCCCCAAAAATGCCGCCCTGTTCAAGCAACGCCGCGATCTGGTCGTTGGCATGCTGAACACATGCGCCGGCATCAGCTGCAAGACCCCCGAAGGCGCGTTCTACGTCTATCCGTCCTGCGCCGGGACGATCGGCAAGAAGACGCCGGACGGCAAAATCATCAAGACCGACGGCGATTTCGTCACCTATCTCCTGGAAGCCGAGGGTGTGGCCGTGGTCCAGGGCGAGGCGTTCGGTCTGTCGCCTTATTTCCGCATCTCCTACGCCACCGACAATGCCAGCTTGATCAAGGCGTGCGAGCGTATCCAGCGTTTCTGCGCCAGCCTGTCCTGAAAGCGGAGGTCTGATCGAAAGAGGTGACTCCGTTGTCTCGGTCAGTTTGGCAACCCAGATTAAGCTAATCCCGGATGATGCTACGCTGCCATTTTGTCGTCAGTGCCGATGGACGCCTTTGCCGGGATTAACCCCGGCAAAGGCGTCGGCCTGTTTTTATAATACGCCTCGTCGGGGGGGCCTCCAGCCAGCGCCGAATGGGGGCGCTGGGCATTGTAGTGGTCAATCCATTTCGACAAGCCCGCCCGCAGTTCGGATCCGGTCTCACAAGGCGTGGAGATAGACGCACCCATATTTCATCGCCCTGACGCGCCCCCCGAGTTAGGACCTCCCGGCTGGAATTTTTCCGGGGGTTTAAGCTCAGGGCAATTGGGATGCGTCTGAGCCGTTTTGCAGCGATATCGACGTCTTGTTGCCGATGGCGCTGTGAGGACGAACTCCGTTGTAGTCGTCCGATTGCCCACCATGAATGATAATCTTGCGATAATTTTTCTACTGAAACAGCACGCCGCCGACACCCGGTCCGCCAGCCGCCGGGAGGGGACCGGCGGCGGCTTCATCTGCGCCGATGCCGATCCGGTCTAAAACGGAATGCCCAGTTGCAGCCAGAACTTGTCGCCCTGCGTCCGATTCTCTGCCGCAAGCTCGTGCTGATACTTCAAGACAATTGCGCCGTGATCCCAGGCATCGTATCGGATTTGCGGACCCAGTGCGACCGCCATGCCCCGGTATCCCGTGCCGTGAGCGATCTGGCCGTTGACCCGGTCGTCTTCGAGCTGCTGAAAATAGTAGCCCGAAACGCCCAGAGCCAGCCTGGGAAGATCGTCGAAAAAGCGATAGCTAGCCTGGAAGTCGGTGTTGGTATAGGTACCGGAATAATACTCCGTCTTATGGTTCTTCGCACCGAACTCTACGATGGTGCTCGTGCTCAGATCCCATTTCTCCGTCGGCATCCATGTCGTTATGAATTGCAGGCCGACGCTGGTACGGTTGAACCCCATGCTTGCCGGATTGTTCCTGCTGTAGGTCCCGGTCGGGATCCAGATATTGGTGGCGAAGCCCAGATGGAGACCGCCGCCGACGTCGGCATGCAGCATGATCGGCAACAGATCCGTGTCGATCATGCCGAATTCGTGCCCTTTGACGACGCCAGGAACGACCGTCAGATCGGTATTGTTGACGCCGACGACCATTCCCGAGCCGATATCGACACCGTAAAGATTCGTCCAGGTGTGGATGAGCTTGGTCGCCTCCACAAAAACGTCCACATCGAAGCCCGGCTGGGACGGGTTGCCACTATTGTCATTCTGGCGGTTCGCCGTGTACCCCACGGTATAACTCAGCAGCATGTTCTGGCCCGGAGGCGGCAGCATCGCCGGAGCGACGGTATCGACGCCGATCGGGAACTGCTGCCCGCCCCCCTCCGTCGCCCATGCCGGCAATGCCCACGCCACCCCGACGGCGGCAATGCATCCAAGCGCGCCACCGCGCATCGAAACCCCATGAAACCCTGTTGTCGAAATTTTCATCGTTCCCCCCTTTATGCAACACCGTGTTTCACAAAGGCGGCAGCCTTTCGGGGCCGCCTCCCCCACGCGGCGGGTCAGCCTTCACGATAGGAGATGCCGAACCCGCCGTTCGGGTAGTGCCATTTCAGCGAGCCGGAGGCGGCCAGCGCGAGGCAGGTGCCACACTCCAGGCAGGCAGCGAACAGGACGGCGATGGTGCCGTCCTCGTTTTCGGAATAGACCTGCGCCGGACACACCCGGACCAGCAACCTGCCGGTGCCGGTCTTTCTGGCGAGCTCTTGGTCCACTTCGATGTGCGATTCCTCGTCGACGACGTAGGTATTGCCCGCCAAACGCTGGGCGACGTCCCCAAAACCGGTCATGTTCATCTCCCTTTCTAAAGCGCCCTGACGCCTTTGAGCATGTCGCAGATGGTCGGAAACAGCCTCATCTTCGAGCGCCTGAAGGCCCCCATCGCCGTCGCCGCGATATGCTTTTTGGGCGTGGTGTCGAGGCAGTAGATATCGTGGAAGATGTCGGCCAGAAGCTGACCGTATTCCTTGTACATCCGCGGCACCTCCAGGAACTCCGGTGCCCTGGCATAGGTCTTCATGTCGGCGCCCACGAAGGTAGCATCCAGCTGATTTCTGTAGTCTTCCACCGCCTGCCAGCCGTAATTGCCCGCCTCCAGCGCCTTGACGATGGTTCTGGCGGCAGCGATGCCGGAACCAGCAGCCATGTCCATGCCGCGGATCGTAAGGCCCGTGTTGAGTGTGAAGCCGGCGGCGTCACCGATGATCAGCAACCCAGGCCGGCCGATGTCGTGGGACGCCATCTCAGGGCCGTTCTCGATCGTCAGATGACAGCCGTACTCCAGCAACTCGCCGCCGCGAAGCAGCGGCGCGACAGCCGGATGCCGTAGGAAATGGTCATGCATCTCGCTCGACGAGAGCCCCTTGGCTTCCAGATCGTCCAACCGCAGCACGACGCCGACGCTGACCGATTCCTTGTTGGTGTAGAGAAA
>Ga0265295_1009184_pt1 | contig 10673 bp, 8 predicted proteins | sample Munlansysbiofilm_FD_192503 | JGI IMG/M metagenome (GOLD analysis project Ga0265295, IMG submission 192503) | Leachate microbial communities from a municipal landfill in Southern Ontario, Canada - Methane capture system biofilm | ecosystem: Engineered > Solid waste > Landfill > Unclassified ... | reverse complement strand
CAGGAAGAGTGTCTCCCGATCCACCTGACGGAACCTGTTACTCATAACAAATGTCGCCTTTCCTGATAATTTCAAAGCGCGGCGATTTTAACATGATGCGGACGAAAAGTCCGACAAACTCCTAGAACAAGATCCGCAAGAAGGACTCCTGCCTTCTGATAGGCAAAGCCCGGGCGGTAAATTTCCCTCAAAGTTTTTAGTGCCGCCTGTGCGATTATACGGGTATCGTCTGTTGGGTGGAGCGTTAAGCTAAGGCTCCGGTCTTCTTGTGGCAGGTCCGTGCGGAAAGGGTTGGTCCGCAGAAACACACCGATGTTGCCTGTCAGTAGTCCCTGTTGCCTCAGTTTTTCAGCTGCTCGGGTTGCGTATGAAACCACTGCCTCTTCCAGAGGGGGCAAATCGCTGATCAATTGGCCGAAAGAGCGCGAGGACAATATCTGTTTTCTTGCCCCGGGTCCGGCCATAAGGCCGAGGCAGACCTCGCCGTTGAGTTCCCGAACAGTTCGTTCCAGGGTAACGCTGAAGGCAGCGCGGATGCGTGATGGCGCCGCCCGTTTCAGATCAAGGGCCGTGCGGATACCCATACTTTCCAGGCGTGTCGCCAAGCGTATGCCTACACCCCAAATGTCTCTAACGGGCGCCCAAGCCAAAAGTCTGTCTGCTTCGACTGTCGACATCTCGAAGAGGGGACACACCCCGCCAAACTCCAACCGCTTTTTCGCGCAGTGATTAGCAAACTTGGCCAATGTCTTGGTTGTGCCTAAGCCGACTCCCACAGCAAGTCCCGTCAGACGTTTTATTTCAGTGTGGATCGCCCGCCCACAAGCTGTCGGACTTGGTTGAGCGCCTGCGAGATCGAGAAAACACTCGTCAATGGAATAGACCTCCTGTAGCGGGCTGAATTGGGAGAGTATCCGCATGACCCGTGCCGACATGTCGCCGTAGAGGGCGTAATTGCTGGAAAGAGCGACCACACAATGGCGGCGCGCAAGATCTTTGAGCGTGTGCCAGGGCGCTGCCATGGGGATTCCGAGAGCTCTGGCTTCGGCGGAACGGGCGACCACGCAACCATCGTTATTGGAAAGAACCACCACCGGCTTACCAAGCAACACAGGCTGAAAAAGTTGCTCGCAGGAAGCATAGAAGTTGTTGCAATCGATTAAAGCGATGGGCATACGCGATGAATGGTCCAGCGGACCACCCCCCAAACTGTTACCTCGCCATGGCGGTTTCCGGCAAGATCTCCAGCTTGGCGGATGACGAACTCTCCATCGGCTACCGCGACCACCACGTGTCCTGGACTGGGGGTGATGGAGCGGTCGACCACCAACAGGTCTCCGTCAAAAATCCCCGTTCCCTCCATAGCCCCTCCGGCGGCACGAAAGAAAAAAGTCGCTTCCGGATGTTCGATTAGTGTGCGGTCGAGGCTGATCCCCATTTCCGCATAATCCGCCGCCGGCGAAGGGAAGCCGACTGATTCCAAGCATGCCGACTGTGGCTCATTCTCCTTGGATCGAATCAAGGCGCACTCCTCCTGAACCGTCGAGCCAGACCGGTGACGACGCCCACCAACTCCAAGCCGCCTTTGGGGCGGATGTCGGCGTAAGACGGGTTTTCAGGGTGCAGCAGCCACCCTTGGGCGTCTCGTTTTAAGCGCTTGACTGTTAACTCGCCATCGACAGCCGCCACCACGATCTCGCCAGGTGAAGCGGTAGTCTGCCGTTCCACAACCACCACATCCCCCTCGAAAATGTTGGCGCCGTTCATCGAATCGCCCCGCACGGTAATAAGCAGGGTCCGAGAAGGAGTATCCACAAGCAATTCGTCGAGTAGTGTAGTCGTCCCCCCTGATTCTGCGTCGGGAGCCGGATCGCCAGCCTGAACCGACTGCTCGGCGATGAAACGCTCAAAAAACTTAAGGGTCACAATCCAGACGCCATCCGGTGTGCGGTCCAGGAATCCTTGCAGCCGCAGACGCTCCAGAACTTTACCCACGGCCGATCGCGAAGAAAGGTGAAGAACCTGGCAGAGCCTCTCATACGAGGGTACGCAGCGCCAACGGGCGTAATAGTCCTGCAGGCGGGAGAGATATAGGGAATCAGATCGAGCTGTTCGCATGGGGAAATCCTTTATGGAGTACAAATGTTCTCTTTTGGGACTATAGAGAAGACCTCCGTTCTTTACAAGCCATTTGCACCATCATTCTGTGGCTCATTAGAGTAGCTAAAAAATGGGTGGCCAAGATAAATTGGGCTTTGAATTTTTAACCACCTGTATTAGCATGGGCCAAATTACCTATACCCAAAAGGACCGACTATGAACGTGGCCAGAGTGTATATGAGGGTCAGTACCGAAGAGCAGGATCTTTCCCGCCAGGCTTCAATTATCCAAGGCGCGAAGGCGGCGGGGTATTACGTTGCCGGCATCTATCGGGAGAAGGCTTCAGGGGCCCGGGCCGACCGGCCGGAGCTGCTGCGGATGATCGAGGACCTGCAACCCGGGGAAGTGGTCATTGCGGAGAAAATTGACCGGATCAGCCGTTTGCCGTTGCCGGATGCTGAGAAGTTGATTGCGACGATTCGGGAGAAGGGGGCCAAGTTGGCGGTTCCCGGGGTCACGGATCTTTCCGATCTGGTGGAGAATACGGAAGGGGTGACGAAGATTGTTCTGGAGTCGATCCAGGACATGCTTTTGAAGTTGGCCTTACAGATTGCCCGGGACGATTACGAGGACCGGCGCCGGCGGCAGCTGCAGGGGATCGAGATCGCCAAGGATGCGGGGAAGTATCGCGGCCGGAAGCCGGACGAAACTATGCATAAGAAGATTGTCGCGCTGAGGGCAGGGGGGCAGAGTATTGCCAAGACTGCGGAGTTGGTAGGGTGTAGTGAGAGCCAGGTTAAGAGGATTTGGGGGAGGTATCGGAAAATAACCAATTTAATTGCCTGAACGATATTAACTCCAAAGGGATCAAGAGATGCCCCAATGAAAACGATCCTCCTATCCACACTGAACCAAAACACCAGGAATGTTTCGTCTCTTGCCCAGGTGCGGGCAATCGGCTTGGGAATTCGTGACAGGGGTTTGTTTTCCGGCTGAGGCAAAAAACGTTAACGGCAACCCCGTATTTACAAAGTTTTTATCATTCAGCGACCACCAAAAAAACAGAACCCCTATAGGCAATTGCCAAGTCGGAAAGCTTTGTTTTTTGGGCCGCCAAAGCGTTTACCGTTGGCCGTTTTTTGAGGCCGTCTAATAGCGGACTAAGGTATTTAGCTTTTATGGCATAGTTAACGTTTTGGGGCATATCGCCTGTTTCGCTGAAAACCCTCATAGCCCCCAGTTTGGATGTAACAACCCCGACCACCTCCCCTTTGGAGTTGACCAAAGGACCGCCACTATTCCCCGCCTGAACAGGAACGCTAATCTGAAGCATTCGAGGATCGTCCTGTAGGCCTCTTGACGAATTGACAATGCCGCTCGTTATTTTCGCCTCTGTGCCCATAATCTCTGGGTGTGGATACCCTATTGTAAAAACCTCTTCACCAGAAACGCAGGGCCGATTTGCCAGGGGCAAGGCTGCCAAAACGCCTAATCCATTTTCAACTTTTAACAGGGCAAGATCGTTAACTACATCTTTGGAAACAATAATGGCATGGAATTTCTCTCCATTGCTATTGATAACTGTTATATTTTCGTGTCCATCCACAACATGAAGATTTGTTGCTATATACCCCGAGGGAATTACCCATCCTGTACCAGATGAAGCAATATTTTTTGAAAAAGGTTTGGATTGCTGATCTTTATTTTTACAAACATGGTTAATCATTTGGCTTCCTGCAGATCCTGGAGGAAATGACATCATTTCTATTTCTCTATATGGAATGGAAACATCTCGAATCTGCTTAATTCCACATAAACCTCTGTCACAATCGACGATGTTGTATGTATCAAACGTCTCAACCGCAAAATCTAAGAAGTTATGATTGTCAAATCCAAATTTCAATTGCTTACTCCAAAACCACTTTTTACCATCCGATCCGGTGATACTTGGTTCGCTTACAAAAAGCAGAGTGTTCGGACCCTTCATTGCCAACCGAAAGCCGCGGAATTTCTTTTCAATAACTTCAGCAGCCTTTGGACTACCCTGAACAGCAGCAAAAGCAATCAGATTAAAACCTCTTTCAAAATCTTCTTCAACACCTCGCCCATTTAGGTACATCATCCCCAACAGCTCAAGACCTTGAGCATTACCCTGTATAGCTGCACGACTGAACCACTCAAATGCATTCTTATCGTCCTGCGCCACATAATCACCCCGTGCATACATTTGGCCCAATTTTACCTGAGCCTCTGCATACCCTTTATGGGCCGCTTTTCCCAAAAGTGAATAAGCCCATTTGAAATTTTCTTCCTTAAATGCATTTATTCCCTCTTCGACCATCTTGGGGTAAATGACATCTAGCCATTCTTGGGCATCACTGTGGCCTTGTGATGCTGCCATCTCCCACCAATGGAGCATTTTCTCATGGTTTTTTGGAACCCCTTTTCCTTCATAGTAATAAACGCCCAAGTTGTATTGAGCTGGCGCATAACCATTTTCCGCTGCTTTTAGATACCATTTAGCCGACTCTTCGAAATTTTGAACCGTGCCATCTCCTCGTTCATACATTGTCCCTAAATTAAATTGAGCTTCAACGTGTTCCTGTTCAGCGGCTTTTCTGTAGTATTTTTCTGCTTCTAGCAGGTTTTTCTCAACATTTTGGCCGAAATCATACGCCTTTCCCAAAACAAATTGGGCTTCAGCAAGACCTTGATCAGCCGCCAATCGAAACCAATACACGGCCTGACCCCAGTCTTTCTTGACACCTTGGCCTTTTTTATACATTGTCCCCAGGTTGTACTGAGCGTCCCGGTACCCGTTCCGTGCGGCCTCCTTCCACCATTTTGCAGCCTCTGCATAGTTTTGGGACACCCCTTCACCTTCAAAATAGGAAGTTCCTAGTACAAATTGTGCAATCACTTCATTTTGTTTTGCTGCTAGAGTGAGCCATTCAATGGCATTATTGTTAGAGGTAATAGCTGCTTCATCTTCTGTTAAAAGAATTAACCCCAATGTAGTTTGCGCAGCTGGATTTCCTTTTTCTGCAAAAGGCTTGAGTGATCTCTTCGCTTTCGTGAAATCTCCTTCAACAAATGCCTTCAAACCATCATCTAAAGAAATATCATCGACTGGTGATGCTTTAACCGAGTTTAATTCTGTAATATTTCCCGTGATTGAATTAATATTTTTTCCATCGTGTTTTACAGTACAGGCACTCATAATAGTAACGAATATCATAAGCAGCAATGCCATTTTTTTCATAAATTTCTCCAAGTTTAATACGCTAAATTTTGAAAGCTGGCTACCACAAGCTATATTTTCCCTTTTTACTTTCTAATAAGAAGGGCAGCTTGATACCCAATGTTTCTCCGGGTCGATAAACAACATCTTTCAGTTAAACGGCACTACTGGTCGGAGCCCATACCCTTGTCACTTTAGCCCATTTTTAAACTTCGACTCATTGAAAATTTAAAGGAAATGTTAATACTATTTCGGCCAATTGGCAACGATTAAATAGAAGGGAGCCTGCGATCTGCAGGGATCAGGCACCAGCGGCTGCGGAAGGCAGGGCTTTTGTGGGCCGTTTCGGAGCGGGCGTTTAGGGTTCGGTAGCCGATCTTCGGGTCGTCGGCCCAGAAGGGGATGAGGCCCCAGTGAAGGGATACCAGACGGCGGGAAGGGAGGCTGTCGCTTTCTCAAGAGTTGCGGAAGTTGCTGTTCCAGAGGAGAAAGCCGCTCATGCCGTTTTCCAGCGGAAGGTCTTTAGGAAAAACCAGGCAAATGGATGTAATTGGGTAGACTTAATCCTTAAAAGATTTATATAGTCGCTACAGCGACCACAGGAGGGGATATGCAAATTTCATCAATTCGCCTATCAAATTTTCAATGTTTCGGTCCAACGCCCGTCACTATATTCCCGAAAGACATTACGTTTCTCATCGGCCCTAATGGATCAGGGAAAACAGCTGTACTTCAAGCACTCAGCCGTATGTTCGGCTTCGATCCGAAACAGCGGCAATTGCAGAAATCAGATTTTCACACTCCTCTAGGGGAGGATGTTCTTAAAGAGCAGCGTTCCCTCTGGGTAGAGATCGATATCAGTTTTCCAGAACTAGAAGAAGACGATGCCGATCATCCGACGATCCCTCCACAATTCAACCATATGCGGCTTCAAGACGGTGAGGAGTTACCGACAGTCCGCATTCGCCTGTCAGCAACTCTCGACATTGATGGAGATATCCAGGATGAACTGCTTTATATCCTCCAGGTCGATGAAAACAATGAGCCGGTCAACAAGAGCAATGTTTCCGCCATGGACCGCAAAAGCATCCAGGTCCATTACCTTCCGGCCCGACGCGATCCGGCTGATCATATTTCCTACAGTGCCAATACCTTGCTCGGCAGACTGTTACGATCAGCAGACTGGACGGAAAACAAGGAGGAAATAAAAGAATTGACCGAACAGGTCAGTAAAACCCTGGGCCAGAATAAAGGGATCACAGAATTTGGGACGACTCTCAATACGCAATGGCAACATCTCCACAAAGGTGATTTCTTCTCCTCACCCAAAGTGACGTTTGCTTCAACCGAGATCGATGCCTTGCTACGGCATATGTCAGTGTCCTTTTCTCCGGCACATGATGACAAACAGGTTGATTTTTCACGCTTGAGTGACGGCCAGAAATCCCTATTGTATCTCTCTTTAGTTCTGACCACTCAGAGTATCGGCCGCAAACTGCAAAAGCCCGAAGGGGATGATATTGGGTTCGATCCGGAGTTATTCAGGCCAGCCACATTTACTCTGGTCGCAATCGAAGAACCAGAAAACAGCCTGTCACCACAATATCTAGGCCGAATTGTTTCATCCCTTAAAGAAATGGTCGCTCATAACGATGCTCAGGCCTTGATTGCGACTCATGCACCATCCATGTTACGTCGAGTTGAACCAGAGGATATCTGTTATCTGAGACTTAATGAACAGCGACAGACACAGGTCACGACAATTCAAATGCCTGAAAAAGCAGACGAGGCCTACAAGTTTGTTCGCGAAGCGGTCATGGCATTTCCGGAGGTTTACTTTGCTCGCCTAGTGGTCTTGGGCGAAGGGGACAGTGAGGAGATTGTATTACCACGAATTCTTCAGGCAAAAGGAATGCCTGTTGATGAACAGGCGATTTGTGTCGCTCCTCTCGGTGGTCGACATGTCAACCATTTTTGGCGGCTGTTAAGTGGTCTGGGAATCCCCTATAAAACCCTCCTTGATCTAGATTTGGCTCGTTTTGGAGGTGGTTGGGGAAGGTTTAAAGTAGCCAATGATTACCTTAAGAAATTTCATCCTGAAAACGCCTTGCCTAAGGGTATGCCCATTCCTAATTGGAATGATGAAAATCCTTGTCTGAAAAATCAGGATTATTTTGACGCATTGGAAGAGCGCGGAGTTTTCTTCTCCTATCCTCTGGACCTCGATTTTTCCATGATACTGGCCTATCCTGAGGCCTACGGGATCAACGATGAAGATTTGGAAGACCCTGATGGTAAAATTTTAACATCAGTTTTAGGGAAGGCACGTCATGGCGAAGATCAGTACGCTATAGATCTGCAACAATATTTTTCCAGTTATCAGCGCCTGTTCAAAATTGGCAGCAAACCAGCAGCCCACATTGAGGCCTTGGCCTCTCTGTCCGACGAGGACCTCTTAGAGAGCATGCCTGAAGAACTGGTTAACATGGTCGATCAAATTGCTAAAATTCTTAAGGGCCTGCCAGAATGATCCGCCCCGAAGACTGGGTACCTGCTGACGGGTTGACTTTGGAACCCAATGCGGGAAAAGCAGTACGCGAACTGCATCGTAGTCTAGCTCTGATGGCCGGACCCGGTGCGGGAAAGACTGAAGTACTTGCCCAGCGTGCAGATTTTCTTCTGCGCACTGGCACCTGCCGCTACCCCCGCCGGATTTTGGCGATATCGTTCAAGGTTGACGCTAGCGGTAATCTGAAAGATCGCGTCCAAAGACGCTGTGGTAAGGAATTGGCTTCCCGTTTCGACAGCCATACATTTCACGCCTTTGCCAAACGCCTGATTGATCGCTTTCGCCCAGTTCTTAAAGGAAAAGACGCCCTCGATCCAAACTTTACCGTTCATGAAAGCAAACGCATCGAGCGCAAGCAGATCACATTTAACGACATGGTTCCTTTTGCTATCCAGATACTTGAGAACTCCCAACTCGCCCGTAACGCGGTCAGGATGACATATACTGATATCTTCTTAGACGAATTCCAGGATTGCACGAATGAGCAGTACCGGTTGATTCGGACGGCTTTTCTCGGAACCCCGATCCGTTTGACTGCAGTAGGTGACACCAAACAACGCATTATGTCATGGGCCGGAGCGCTGGAAGGTGTGTTTGAAATTTTTGGAAAAGATTTCACCGCTTTACCATTAAACCTATACAGCAATTTTCGCTCAAATCCGCGGCTGCGCAGAATGCAAAACGATATCGTTAAAGTGTTGGACCCTCCAGCAGTAGTTCCTGATGATCAGCTGCAGGGGGAAAAGGGAGAAATTTACATTAAAGTATTTGACAACTGCCAGGAAGAGGCTGAAGCCGTCGCTGAACTGATTGTGTCTTGTATTGAAGTGGATGGGCTATTGCCTACTGAAATAGCTGTCCTTATGTCCAAGCAGTTATCTCTCTATGCGGGTCCGCTCATGGCCGCTCTTTCGTCCCGAAACATTCCATATCGTAACGAACAGGATCTGCAAGATACCGTCAAAGAGCCTCTGACTCGGTTAGCAGCAGATTTTTTGACTGTCCTGCACAACGACTGTGAACCAGAGGCTTGGCAACGTTTAATCGGGCAAATATCGGAATATTATTACGACGATATCCCTGAAAAAAAACAAACCGACTGGTCCAAGTATATCAATACCGTCAAGCGGGAATTAATGGCCCACGAAAACTATCAAACCGACTTCAAATTCAGTTGGGAATTGGTTCATAAATTTATGAAAAAAATCGGAAAAGACCGCATTCGCAGCCTTTCTGCAGAATATCAATCAGAAACTCGACTCCAGGAAATATGGAAGGAAACTCGCGACAAATTGGAAGCCCTTGTTGGACAGGAAGGGAACATCAAAAAGGGGTTGAAAGTTCTGGATGACGACCAAGCTGTGCGGATTTTGACCCTCCACAAGAGTAAAGGATTGGAGTTCGATACAGTCATTTTCATGGTCATTGATAATCAAATTTTTTGGGGTGATGAGGCTGAGAACCGCTGTGCTTATTTTGTGGGAGTGTCCCGTGCAAAAAAGCGCCTGTATTTGACCTATGCGCAACAAAGAAAACGCCCTGAAGGATATCGGGGCCGTTGGAATGAGTACAGAACACCTCAATTGGAATATTTGGGTTACGCTGAAAAGTATTTAGCTGGTTGACCTGTTATTCTTTTAGTATGTACCTAAGGTATGATGACAATATCTAAACCCGATTGGGGGTTGCCGGAAGCATGACTGATTTCAACCTGGACCAATGCATCAAGAGACTTGAAAATACTGGGAATTACCGAGTCATCCAACGCTTCGAACCGGTAGACGCTTATCACGGGGAAGAGACGGATGAAAACAAACTCGTAGGCATTTATGTCGACATTGAAACTACGGGTCTTAACCCAAGTATGGACCAAATTATTGAACTGGCCATGGTCGCCTTCGAGTTTCTTCCGGATGGACGTATCTTCCGCATTTTAGAGCAGTTTGACCAGTTTCAGGATCCGGGTTTCCCGATTCCTGAAGGGATCACAGCCCTGACCGGAATTACGGATGACATGGTACAGGGAAAGGAAATCGATAAGGATAGGGTCAGCCAACTTGTTGAGTCAGCTTCTGTCATCATCGCTCACAATGCTGCTTTTGACCGTAACTTTCTTGAAAGTAAATTTCCGCTTTTTATAAAAAAAGCCTGGGCCTGCTCCATTCGAGATATTCCTTGGGTAGAAAAGGGAATCGAAGGGACCAAGCTGGAGTTCATCGCTTACCGTTTTGGTTTTTTCTTTGACGGTCACCGTGCTATTAATGACTGTTTGGCTGGTGTACACATTCTGGCCCAGACCTTTCATAATTCTGATGAATCTATTCTTAAAACGTTACTGGACCATGCCAGGGAATCTGAATATCGGGTCTGGGCTCTGGATAGCCCTTATGACGCCAAAGATATTTTGAAAGCTAGACGCTACTCCTGGAATCCAGGGGCGAATCATCATCCCCGCGCTTGGTACAAGGATGTTCCCGGAGATCAGCTCAAACAAGAAATCGCATTCCTCCAAGAGGAGATCTACGGCCAGAAAGTGGAACCGCAGATCGACATAATCACAGCCTTCGACCGCTACACGGGCCGCACCAAGCACTATAATTTGCTCTAAATCTTTTCAGAGTGATCCGCCTCAAGTTTCTTAGTACAACAGGAAACCCCCCGGCTTTGCCGGGGGACCTCAGAAGTTTGACAGTTCCGGGAGTAAATGAAAGCCTCCCGTCTGTGAACCGCTCAAAGTTCTCAGAGAAGGAGGCTTTCGATGAA